>TARA_R110000868_G_scaffold71014_2_pt1 | contig 13562 bp, 10 predicted proteins | sample TARA_R110000868 | Tara Oceans TARA_R110000868 (sample SAMEA4397489) | marine metagenome | biome: Polar Biome; feature: [SRF] surface water layer (ENVO:00010504); material: water (ENVO:00002006), including particulate matter (ENVO:01000060) such as... | depth 5 m | reverse complement strand
TAGGAGTGTCCTGTGGAAATCGCGTGTCTCGACCTGGAAGGCGTGCTGGTCCCGGAAATCTGGATCGCTTTCGCGGAAAAAACTGGCATCGAATCGCTGAAGGCGACTACCCGGGATATTCCGGACTATGACGTGCTGATGAAACAGCGTCTGCGCATTCTGGATGAGCACGGCTTGAAGCTGTCCGACATCCAGGAAGTGATTGCCACACTCAAACCTTTAGACGGCGCAGTGGAGTTTGTGAATTGGCTGCGAGAGCGCTTTCAGGTGGTGATTCTTTCGGACACTTTCTATGAGTTCTCCCAGCCGTTGATGCGTCAGCTGGGTTTCCCGACGTTGTTGTGCCACAAGCTGATCACGGATGAAACCGATCGCGTGGTGGATTACCAACTGCGACAGAAGGACCCTAAGCGTCAGTCGGTACTTGCCTTCAAGAGCCTGTATTACCGGGTCATTGCGGCGGGTGACTCGTACAACGACACCACCATGCTTAGTGAGGCTCATGCCGGCATTTTGTTCCATGCCCCGGACAATGTGATCCGTGAATTCCCACAGTTTCCGGCTGTGCACACGTTTGCAGAGCTCAAGGGCGAGTTCCTCAAAGCGTCCAATCGCCAGCTGAGCCTGTAATCAATAGATGATTGAAAACCCGTATTCGCGGGTTCTTCAGAGAGTCATCCCAACACCCTGCGTGGACTTGATTCGCGCAGGGTGTTTTGTTTTCAGCTGCGATCAGGTTGAGCGCTTGTGGTGGGGCGTACCACTAGCCACAGGGCGATCGCAATCAACACACCGCCGTACAGATAGGCCCAGGACAGCGGCTCATCCAATAACAGTGCGCCCCACAGCACGCCGAAGGGCGGGATCAGAAAAGTCGTGGTGCTGGCCTTGATCGGGCCAACATCACTTAGCAGGCGGAAGTACAGCACGTAGGCGATGGCGGTGCAGATAAAGCCCAGCCCGGCGAGAGACAGCCAGACGTCGAGCCCACCCCAGCTAGCAGGCGGTTGTATAACCAGCGAGCCGCCGAACAGCGGCAACAGAAATAAACTTGCACCACACAGGCTGGCAAAGGCAGTCAGGCGGTTATCCAGGCCACCCTGCATGCCGATCCAGCGCCGCGTAAGAAAGCCGGCAAAGCCATAGCAGGCCGTCGCAATCAGGCAGGCGGCGGCGCCGAGCAGCAAGGTCAGGTCAAACTCCACTGGGCCAGTGCGGGTCAGCACGGCGACGCCAAATAGGCCGACAGCCACCCCAGCGGCCTTGCTCATAGTTATGGCTTCAGCAAAGAACAGCATGCCGATCAACACGCCCATCATCGGGGTGGTGGCGTTGAAGATGGCCGAATAACCGGCGGGCAATACCAGTGCTGCCATGCAGTACATGGCAGAAGGCAGACCTGCGTTAATTACTCCCAAAATCAGGCAGTGCTTGAGCTTGCCGTTGAAGTCCCAGCGTACCCGCATCAATAGCAGAATTGCCAGCAGCCCAAGCATGCCGAGGCTGGCACGGAAAAAAGCAGTCGGCATGCTGCCGAGCACAGGCGCAACGATACGCATAAACAGAAAGCTCGCGCCCCAGATAGCAGCAAGCAACAGTAGACGCATCAGGTCGACAAGGCGCACAACGGGCTCCACGGCAGTTAAAAAGGCCGCACAGTGTTGCCGGGCTGGTGCGCCAAGGCAATTCGAAATGCGCTTCCAAAGCGGCTGATTGGCAATATTTCGTGGTCGATAAACGCGTATCCAGGCAATGCCGGCTTTTACTTGGTGCAGTCACTGGATAAGCTCAAGGGAATGTTCGCATTCACCTGTAGGGGTTCGTTTATGCCACAGCAATGGCCGGCCGGCGCGATAGCTGCGCTTATCCTCGAAGGCTTTGACGATTACCGTGAACAGTTCCGCCAGATCACCAACGGCGCGCGCGTGCGATTTGAACAGGCTCTGTGGCAGGAAATCCAGGACGCATCGGCGGCACGTATTGCCCTGTATGAAAAATGCGTGAGCGCTGTTAGCCGGCAGTTGCGCGAGGCTTATGCGGCAGAGGTATTACTAGAGGTGGAGCAGTGGCCACTGGTCAAGTCGGCCTATATCGCATTGATTAATCTGCGCGATGACGATGAGTTAGCGGAAACGTGGTTCAACTCGATTTTCTGCGGGTTGTTCAGCCATGACCAGATCAATGACAGCTGCATGTTTATCCACACCACCCGCCCGGCACTGCGGGTGAATGCGCGTACCCCGCAAACCCGCCTGTACGAACCCAAGGGCGATGTCGAGCAGGCTCTGCGGCAGATCTTCAAAGATTTCAGTTTTGAGGTTGGCTACGAAGACCTGGAGCGCGACCTAAGCCGGTTGCTCAAACAATTGCGGCAAAGCCTGCCGGACTGGGTGTGCAAGGACCCTGATCTGCGCATTGAGCTGTTTGCTTCACGCCTGTATCGAAACAAGGGTGCGTACCTGGTGGGGCGTATCTACACCTGTGATGAGCAGTGGCCGCTGGTGATTCCGCTGTTGCACCGCGAAGGGCAGGGCATCCAGGTCGATGCGCTGATCACCGACGAGGCGGAAGTGTCGATCATTTTCTCTTTTACTCGCTCCTACTTCATGGTGCGGGTCGGTTACCCGGCGGAGTTCGTCGGCTTCCTCAAGCGCATTTTGCCGGGCAAGCACATTGCCGAGTTGTACACCTCGATCGGCTTCTACAAACACGGTAAGTCGGAGTTCTACCGCTCCTTGATCGACCACCTGGCGACTACGGATGACCAGTTTGTCATGGCCCCCGGCGTCCGTGGCATGGTCATGAGCGTATTTACCCTGTCGGGCTTCAACACCGTCTTCAAGATCATCAAGGACCGTTTCTCACCGTCGAAAAACGTCAACCGCAACACGGTGATCGAGAAATACCGCCTGGTGAAAACGGTCGATCGAGTCGGGCGCATGGCCGATACCCAGGAATTTGCCGACTTTCGCTTTCCGTTGAGCAAGTTTGATCCGGAGTGCCTGGCCGAGTTGCTAGAGGTCGCACCGTCGACCGTCGAGGTTAATGGCGACACCGTGCTGGTGCGCCATTGCTGGACCGAGCGGCGCATGACGCCGCTGAATTTATATGTGGAAAGTGGCAGTGAGGCTCAGGTGCGTGAAGCGCTGGATGACTACGGTCTGGCCATTAAGCAGTTGGCCGCAGCGAATATATTCCCCGGCGACATGCTGTTGAAAAACTTTGGCGTGACCCGTCATGGCCGTGTGGTGTTCTATGACTATGACGAAATCTGTTTTCTTACTGAAGCCAACTTCCGTCGTATACCCCAAGCACGCTACCCGGAAGATGAAATGTCCTCCGAGCCTTGGTATTCGATCGCACCGATGGATGTGTTCCCTGAAGAGTTCCCGCCGTTTCTGTTTGCCAATATGCAGCAGCGCAAGCTGTTCAATGAACTGCATGGGGAGCTGTATGACGCCGATTACTGGAAAAGCCTGCAGGAGGCAATTCGTGCGGGCAAGGTGATCGACGTGTTCCCCTATCGACGCAAAGATCAAGCCGGCCGGGAGTATTGAGCGGCATGCGCCTGCCGCTTGGTTTGGTTGCTTCCGGCCTGTGGCTGCTGGTGGATAGTCGCGTATTACTGGCGGCCGAGATTGACAATACAGCTGTCGAATTGGCTCCACTAATCATCACCAGCCCACGCAGTAACGCGCGTTGGTTGAGTACGCCGGCGGCGGTGACAGTGGTTGAGGCGGGCACTGCACCGGGTGAGCAGAACCTCGCCCTGGATGCCTGGTTAGCGCGCGTGCCGGGCGTGTTCAGCCTCAACCGTTACAACTTGGCTCAGGGCCTACGTCCGTCAATTCGTGGCTTCGGCGCGCGCGGCAATTTCGGTGTGCGCGGTATCCGAGTGCTAGTCGATGGTGTGCCCTTAACCATGCCAGATGGGCAAACCGAACTCGACGGCCTCGACCTTGGTTTGGTTGAGCGCATGGAGGTTTTACGTGGGCCTGCCTCGGTGCTCTATGGCAATGCTGCCGGTGGAGTACTGGCGATCGAAACTCGCGAACCATCGGTTTTACCCTCAATGCAGCTTGACCTTAGCGCTGCGGGTCTTGGCTATCAACGTACACGTGGCGAAATCGGAGGTAGCCACGGCAACGTGGGTGGGCTGCTGGCCTTTAATAGCACCCATTTAGACGGATATCGTGAGCGCGGCCGAGCGCAGACCAACAGTCTGACCGGCAAACTGAACTGGTATGCCCCTGCAGGGCGCTTACGCTTGAGTTTCAATGCGATCGATAACCGCGCCGAAGACCCCGGCGGTTTGACGGCGACTCAAGTTGACGCAGACCGCCGGCAAGCTGCGCCGAATAATCTGCGATTTGACGCCGATGAACATATTCGCCAACAGCGCCTGGGCTTAGTTTGGGATGGCTATGCTGCTGGAGCCGACCAGTATCAGCTGCGCAGCTACTGGGGCCACCGTGAATTCGGTAATCGGTTAGGGTTTACCACGAGTGGGCAGACAACCTTCGATCGATATTTCGGTGGAGTAGGCGGGCAGTACAGCCATTATCGCGAGTTGATCGGCGTACCACATAAAATCACCACAGGGTTTGACCTCGAGGCGCAGCGTGATGATCGCAGGCGATATGACAATCTGTTCGGTGAGCGCGGGCAGTCGCGTCAGCAGCAGGATGAAGCGGCGCTTAGCCAGGGGCTGTTTATTGAGGATCAGCTCGACCTGACTAAGAAGTGGCAAGCTACCTTTGGCCTGCGTTATGACCAAGTACGCCTGGCGGTGGATGACTTCTATCTGGCCGATAACCGCAATGATTCAGGCTCGCGCAGACTGGAGAACTGGAACTACAGCGCCGGTCTGAGTTATCGCTTTACCCCGCAACAATCGCTATATGCGCGGCTGGCCAGCTCCTTTGAAACGCCAACCATCAGCGAACTGGGTAACCCTCAAGGTGGTGGCTTCAATAGCGCGTTGCAGCCTGCCCAGGCGTTCAGCCGTGAGCTGGGCATCAAAGGCGAATGGCCCTCGCTGCGCTATGCTCTGGCGTTATACCGAATCGATCTTGATGATGAACTGGTGGCGTTCAGCTTGCCGGCCCAGCCAGGGCGTAATTTTTATCGCAATGCTGGTGAGTCGCGTCGTGATGGCTTGGAGTTGAGCCTTGACTGGCAGCTTGCCGATGCCTGGCGCTGGTCCGTGGGCTATGCCTACAACCGCTACCGTTTTATCGAGTATGAAGCGACTGCGGGCGATTTTGCCGGTAGGCATAGTCCCGGTATTCCGAGACAAACCCTTTTCAGTGAACTGGCTTATGAGCATCAAGGTGGCTACGTACGCCTGGGTGTTACGGCGCAAGCGCGGGTGTATGCCAATGACGCTAATACGCAGTCCGCGCCTGGTTATGCCTTGTTCAACCTACGTGTTGGCACGCGCATGCAGCTTGGCGAGCAAAGCCTGGAGCCTTATCTAGGCATTGATAACATGCTGGCGCGCGCGTACTTCGATAACGTGCGGATCAACGATGCTAGCGCTCGCTATTTTGAGCCTGGGCCCGGGCGAACGCTCTATGCGGGCTTACGCGTGCTGTTTTAGCGTGTAACAGTGCAGTGGGCGACAGGCTCAGCCCGTATGGACTAAGCTAAAAGCAGATACACAAGCCACTGTTCAATAACCTTGGTAGGAGGGTTTTTTATGAACGCCAAGTTGCAGCAAGCCCTGCTAGACCTGTTGAGTGCCCTTGGCCTGCTTGAGAAGCCAACATTGCAACCTATTCCCATCCGCAGCGATAAACCTGTAGCTCAGCCTGCAGACCGCCGGCGTGGCTAATACGCCCGCGCTGTTTACCTGAATGTCTAACTCGTTAGATCAGTAGCCACGGTTGTACATAGGCTACTGATCTTTACACTCGATTATTTGTTGTGCCTGGCTGACTCTGCGCAATGCGGGGTTTTGTTTTAGCTATTACTGAATTATTCAAGCAAGGATTTGCTAGCGCGTTGCTACTGCTGTGCTAGACCTTCATCTGTACTTACGGAAAAAGCTCAGACAGGGATAACTCAGATGCGCCAAAACCTTCCAGTGACGCAACGGGAAAAAACCTTTCCGGGGCATGAACGTCTTATTTCTACCACCGACCTAAACAGTAATATCAGCTACTGCAACGATGCTTTTGTGGAAGTCAGTGGTTTCACTCGGGAAGAGTTGATCGGCCAGCCGCATAATTTGGTGCGTCATCCTGATATGCCTCCTGCCGTGTTTGGTCACATGTGGGAGACCATCAAACAGGGCAAGCCATGGATGGGTATCGTCAAGAATCGCTCGAAAAACGGTGACTACTACTGGGTTAGCGCCTATGTCACACCAATCTATGAAAATGGCCGCGTTGCAGGTTATGAATCGGTGCGCTCTTTGCCCGATGAGGCGCAGAAACGTCGGGCTGAAAAGCTTTATGCGCGTTTGCGTGAAGGCAAGCCACCGGTGCCAAAATTGGAATACTGGACGCTCGATATTATCCAGTCATGGCCGCTGATTCTGGCCGGCCTGTTTATTCTCGGTGCACAATTTGTACTCAGTGGCCCTTGGTTGTGGAGCATTATTTTTATCGTCATGTTTGGCCTTAGCTCCTATCAGTTATCCGCTAAGCGCCGTTTGATCAGGCAGACTCTTGCCGAACATCCGAAGGCGTTTACCAGTGCACTGGTTGCCTTGACCTATACCGACAACCGCGGCGCGCAAGCCTTGCTTGATATGGCTATGATCAGTGAAGAAGCTCGCTTACAGACGGCGCTGACGCGTATTGAGGATGCGGGTAACAATGTCAAAAAGCATGCCTCACGCTCGGCTGACCTGTCGCGCTCTAGTGCGAAAATGCTTGATCAGCAGCGCAGTGAGACGGATCAGTCGGCGACGGCTATCAACGAAATGGCCGCCACCATTCAGGAAGTCACGCACAACGTACAGAGCACTTCGCATGCCGCCGAAGAGGCGGATCGTCTGGCCAGACAAGGTCTACAGTTGGCCGGCGGTAGCCTGGATTCTATGCATCACATGGCCAAAGCCGTGGTGGATATTGGCCAGGCGGTCAATGATCTAGCCAACTCAACCCAGTCAATCGGTAGCGTGGCTGATGTGATCACCTCGATTGCCGAACAGACCAACCTGTTGGCGCTTAACGCTGCAATCGAAGCGGCGCGTGCCGGTGAGCAAGGGCGCGGCTTTGCCGTGGTGGCCGATGAAGTGCGTTCGCTGGCCTCACGCACGCGAGAGTCGACTGAGCAGATCCACCAGATCATCTCTTCGCTGCGTGCGGGTGCCGAGCGTGCAGTGGTCACTGCGGGCAAAGGTGAAGCCATTTCCAAGCAGAGTGTCGAGAGCGTGGAGTCTGTGCGCAGCGCATTGGATGGCATCAGCGCGGCTGTCAGCCGGATTACCAGCATGAGCCAGCAGATGGCCTCGGCCTCCGAAGAGCAGACCCATGTGGCGGAAGATATCAGCCGGCAGATTACCCAGATTGCCCAGCTCTCTGACCGCAGTGCCGAGCAGGCGCATCAGGGGGCGACGCTTGGTCAGGAGTTGGAAGACATGGCTGATTATCTGCACAGCTTAGCGGAGCGCTTCAACCGCTGAGTGAGGGTTTGGCTGCATGATTATCGGCCTGCCTCATACATGAGGCAGGCCGATTTTCTATGGGGTATGGCAAACTGCGTGACTGAGGAGAAACCCATGCCGCGCGCGCAATGCCCACGATGTACCCGTCCATCCGAGCGCTGTCTTTGTGCGCTTATCCCGAGCCTACCGAGCAGCACTCGAGTGCTGATTCTGCAGCATCCGAGTGAGGTTAAGCATGCGCTGAATACCGCGCGGTTGGCTGTACTTGGTTTGAGCAATGCTGAGTTGCTGGTTGGTGAAGTGTTTGAGGCACTCCCGGTATTGTTGCAACAACCCGGATATCGTGCGTGCTTATTGTTTCCTGGTGAGAAGGCACAACCCGTGATGCAGTTTGCTGCGCAACTCAGTGAGTTGCCGCTGCTGTTGGTCGTGCCCGACGGCACTTGGCGCAAAGCGCGTAAGCTCTTGCACCTGAACCCAGCATTGGCGGCCCTGCCCTGGGTAGTTCCACCAGAGGGGCTGCAGTCGCGCTATCGCCTGCGCAAAGCACCGATGGTGGGTGCGTTATCAACCATTGAGGCGATTGTCGAAGCGCTCAACGAAGTAGAAGCTCCCACTCGTTTCGATGCCTTGCTCGCCCCGTTTGAATCCTTAATTGGCGGGCAGATTGAGGCAATGGGTGAGCAGGTTTATCAGCGTAACCACGGGCAGCCAGATGCTTTACCTGGCGCAACCGATGGTTAGGTTGCGTTTTTTAGCGTTCGCGCATGGCTTCTGAGCGCGCTTTGAGTACAGGTTTGAGCAGATAGTCGAGAACGCTTTTCTCGCCGGTAATAATGTCCACGCTGGCGACCATGCCGGGGATGATCAGCAGCGGGTGCTTGTCGCTACCTAAATGGCTCTTGTCAGTGCGTACTTGAATTAGGTAGAAGCTGTTGCCTTCCTCATCGGTAATGGTGTCAGCGCTTATCAGCTCAAGGTTGGCCTTGAGGCCGCCATAGATGGTGTAGTCGTAGGCGGTGAACTTGACCATGGCCTTCTGCCCCGGGTGGAGAAAAGCGACATCCTGCGGCCGTACCTTGGCCTCGATCAGCAGGCTGTCATCTAAGGGGACGATTTCCAGCATGTCGCTGCCAGGCTGCACCACGCCACCAATAGTATTGACCTTGAGCTGATTGATGATGCCGCGCACAGGTGATACTACGGTCGTACGGGTGACGCGATCATCAATCGCCACGCTACTGGCGGTGATTTTCTGCAGCTCTGTGCGAATTTCATTGAGCTCCTTGAAAGCGTCAGAGCGAAAGCTGAGTTCCGACTCTTCAATCTTGCTTTTGATTTCATCCATCGCCGATTCGGCTCTGGGTATAGCCAAGTTGGTGGCATTCAGAGAACCGCGCACTTCTACCAAGCTGCGGCGTAAGCGGAGGATTTCCACTTGGGAAATTGCACCGGCTGCAACCAGGGGCTGCGACATATTTAGCTCCTGCTGCAGCAAGCCTGTGCTGGAGCGATATTGCTGAGATTTTGCGCGGAACTCGGCAAGCTCCTGGGTTTTTTGCCGCAGTTGCTCTCCCAAAGTGCGCTGCTCACTTTGTAGTCGGTCTTGTCGAGACTGATAAACAGCTAGTTCATCTTCAGCTAATTGTGGGGCTAGGCGTAAAATTTCCTCCGGCATGCTGATCGGCCGGCCTTCTGCTTCTGCAGTTAAACGCTCGACCCGCGCTACCAGCGCTAGGCGGTCGGCTTCAGCTTCGCCGCGATTGGAAAGATAGCGCGTGTCATCTAGACGTAATAGCACTGCGCCTTGTTCAACGATCTGACCTTCACGAACAAATATCTCGCTGACGATGCCGCCTTCCAAGTTCTGAATAACCTGAATTTTGCTAGAGGGTATGGCTTTGCCTTCGCCCGTAGTGACTTCCTCCAGTACGGCAAAATTGGCCCAGATCAGCGCCGTTATCAAGCATGCGCAGACCACCCACACAGTGATGCGAGTGAACCAGGGCGAGTCTTCGAGAATGGCCCCGTCGACTTCCGGCATAAACTCGGTGTCTTGCTTGCGCTGGCGCATGCTGGCGAAGTATTGGCTGATCGAATGGTTTATTTGCATGAGCGCTCCTATACCGCTGCGGGGCCAACTCGACCTTTGCGTAGCGCTTCGATGACTGCTTCTTTGGGACCGTCAGCAACAATATGGCCGTTGTCCAACACCACCAGCCGGTCTACGAGGCTGAGCATGGACGCGCGATGAGTGATCAACAGCATGGTCTTGCCTTGTGCCCAGGTCTGTAGGCGGTTGTGCAGGATTTCCTCACTGGTGTTATCCATCGCGCTGGTGGGTTCATCGAGCAGCAGAATAGGTGGGTCAAGTAACAGCGCGCGGGCCAGAAGAACCGCCTGGCGTTGGCCACCTGATAGCAGCTGGCCACGCTCGCCGACGGGGCGATCGAAACCTTGCGGGTGCTGCCGAGCGAGGTCGACAACGCCAGTTAGTTCTGCAACTTCGAGCATCCGTGCATCGCTGACATAACGTGCGCCAAGCGTCAGATTATCGCGCAGGCTGCCAGCCAGTAGCGGTAGATCATGAGCGACGTACCCAATCTGATGGCGCAAGTCAGCTACGTCGAGCTGACGCAGATCTAGGTTGTCCAGCAGGATCTGTCCTTTGTCAGGGCTATAAAAGGCCATCAATAAACGCGCTAGCGTGCTCTTACCTGAGCCGCTGCGGCCAATGATACCGACGCGTTCTCCAGCATTCATACGCAGACTTATCCCCGCAAGCGCCGGGTTACTCTGGCCGGGGTAGCTGAAGGTGACATCACGTATATCCAGTGCGCCCTGCAGTTGCGTGCGGTCCAGTGGGCGTTGCTTGGACTGACGTTCCTGTGGCAAAGCCATCAGCGCGTCGGTACTGGTCATGGTTAAGCGCGCTTGTTGGTAGCGGGTTATCAGCCCGGCAATCTGCCCAAGAGGCGCAAGGATGCGGCTACCCAGCATGTAACAGGCCACCAGCGCGCCGACGCTGAGTTGGCCGGCGATGATGATGTAGACCCCCGCGACGATTGTGGCCATTCCGGCGAATTGCTGTAGAAACAGCGTGCCATTAGTGGCGATTGCGGCCAGTGAACGCGCGTGAATGTCTAGGCGGGTGAGCGCGCCGTGAGTTTTTTCCCACTGATGCTGGCGTTCACTCTCGGCGCCACAGGCTTTCAGGGTTTCCAGACCTCCGAGGGTTTCGATTAGCAGCGCTTGACGCTGTGACGCCAGCTGCAGGCTCTTTTCAACCGTGTCGCGTAAGCGGGCCTGAACAATAAAGGCGAAGAGGGCAGTGATTGGGAACGCGAGTAAGGGAATGACAACTAACCAGCCGCCGATTAGCCAAATCACCGTAATCATCAGAAATGAGAAGGGCAAATCGATCAGACTGGTTAGGGTGACTGCCGTTAGAAACTCACGTAGGCCCTGGAAATCATGAATGCTTTGGGCAAAACCGCCGATCGTAGCCGGGCGGGCAGTCATCGACATGCCCGTAATGCGTTCGAACAATGTGGCCGACAACACCACATCAGTTTTCTTGCCCGCCGTATCAAGCAGGTGCGCGCGCAGAATTTTCAGCAGTAACTCGAAACCCATGCCAATAAATAAACCGATGGCCAGCACCCAGAGTGTCGAGGTGGCTTGGTTAGGCACTACGCGGTCATAGGTCTGCATGACAAACAGCGGCACCATTAGACCGAGCAGGTTGATCAGCAAGCTGGCAAGGATTGCATCTGTATAAAGCCAACGTGACAGTTTCAGCGTGTCACGAAACCAGGCTTCTATACGTGGAATGAGGGGCGAACGCGTTTCTTCCAGTTCATGGCGTGGGCGGGCAAAGAAGGCTTGCCCGCTGTACTCGCTGGCTAGTTGCTCTCGACTGACCCACTGCTCGCCGCCGTCGGCTTCGCAAGGCAGGATCTGCGCCTGATTATCAGGCCCCCATTGGCGCAATACAGCGCTACGGCCGGTTTTCAAGAGCAGCAGTACTGGCAGATTAAGGGGCGAAATACTCGACAGGTCACGGTGCAGGAGGCGGCCTTGCAAGCCAGCACGCGCTGCAGCGCGGGGTAAAAGCGCTGCGGTCAGGCGCTGCTCTGGTAGCGGCAGGCCTGCACTCAAGCTGCCACGACTGGCTGAGCAGCCGTGGAGTTTGCAGAGAATCAATAAACCATCAAGCAGCGGATCATCGTGATTTAGACGCGGATCGCTGGATGATTCTGGCCGCTCCATGCTGGTCAAGGGTTACTACTCCTTATGGCGGTTCTACTTCATTTCCGGCAGGCGTGCCTCGCTCTTTACTTCGGTGAGGGCGACGGCTTCTGCTGGTACTACTACTTGCTGCTGGCGCAACAAGTCGCCCATTGCGGCGGATACCCGGTACATGGAGAACTCTTCGCTAAAGCGAACTTCGCTGTAGCGTCGGTTAGCGGTAAACAGCTCGTTTTCACTGTCCAGCAGGTCGAGCAGGGTGCGTTGGCCCAGGCCGAACTGTTGCTGGTAGGCTCCGCGAACCTTCGATGTGTAGTCGGCGTAGTCGCGCGCTTTAGGTGTTTGCAGGCGGGCGTTCTCCATGGCATTCCACGCCAGCGAGAGGTTCTCATTGAGTACGCGCAGCGCATTGTTGCGGATGTCCATCGACTCATTGATCTGATAGGCAGTCGATTGCAAGCGCGCTTTGTCGCGCATGCCATTGAACAGGTTGTAATTCATCACCACTGCCGCACGCCAGCCGTTGTTATGGCCTTGATCGCCTTGCGTGTTGTTGTCGGCATTGGTGGCCAGCTCAAGGTCAACGCGTGGATAGAAAGTCGATTTGGCAACCTCATACTGCTTTTCAGCTGCATGCACATCGGACTGTGCTGACTTCAAAAAGGGGTTGTTACCTTCGACCGCTTGCCGAGCTTCAGCGAGAGTTTCCGGCAATGAGCCTTTCAGCGAAGCGGGAGAGGTCAATTCATTTGGCATACGGCCAACAGCACTGAAGAAGTTGGCTTCGGCATCGGCCAGGTTCACTTGTTCTGTATAGAAGTTGTTTTCTGCCAGTGCCAAGCGTGCTTCGGATTGATCCAGGTCGGCCGTGCTGCCCACGCCTTGTTCGCTGCGCAGGCCGATTTGATCATTAATGCGTTGGTGAGCCTGTAGATTGTTGCGGGCAAGCGACACCATTTCACGACGCATCAGTAAGTCCAGATACACCTCGACGGTGCGCAATGCCAGACTTTCAGAGGTGCCGAGCAGGCGATAAGCCCGCGAGTTGACCACAGCCTTAGTGCGTTCCACTTCATTGGGTGTATTAAAACCGTCAAAAATCATCTGCCGAAGTCGCAGCTCTGAGGTGCCGTAGTTCAGCGTATCGGTGTTGTGATTGCTTAGCGCTCGTGTGCTAGGGCTGTCGGTGTTCTCTCGTCCGTAGCCCATTAGCAGGTCAACGGTGGGCAGGTAACCGCCTTTAGCAATCTTGACTTCTTCCTCCGATGAAAGACGGCTGTTAGCCCCAGCATGGATTTCCGGATGGTTATCCAATGTGCTTTGGATTGCCTCCGATAAGGTGATGCCTTGTGCCTGGGTACACAACGTTGCCAGCACAATACTGCTCCACAACGGGTTGAGTGCGCGCATTTAGTACATCTCCTTATAAGCTCTTGATTCTGTCGCCAAAAAAATGGCTTTTATTCGTTTGAAATTACTGCCGCTCTATAAGATCAAAGCTAAGAACACTTTTCAGCATAGCTAAGATAAAAACGTTACAAGGCCTATAAGGAAAAAATCTTATGCACTCTTGGTTATTTGGCCCAGTGTTTGTACTCATAAGTCGCGTATTTTGCGCCCTCCAGTGGCGCGCATGGCTTAGAACAGATGGTCAGATACATTCAGGGGCGGGTTTTTCTGGTTCGAAAAGCGG
>TARA_R110000868_G_scaffold167895_8_pt1 | contig 13562 bp, 13 predicted proteins | sample TARA_R110000868 | Tara Oceans TARA_R110000868 (sample SAMEA4397489) | marine metagenome | biome: Polar Biome; feature: [SRF] surface water layer (ENVO:00010504); material: water (ENVO:00002006), including particulate matter (ENVO:01000060) such as... | depth 5 m | reverse complement strand
GCCAAGGCGATAGCCTTCGCGCACGGCTTTCCAGATACCGGCCTTGGGTGCTTCCTTGGCGGCTGTATATGCGCCCATCAGCACGATGAAGCCGATGCCACGGTTGCGGGTCTGGGCATAATAAAGCGCAAGCTGCGAAAGCTCGCCAAGCCCGTCGCGGCCATAGCTCGTCGTCACATGCCACAGATCATGGCTGTCGCGCATCCGGTCACCGAAAATCTTTTCAGCCCCTTCGCGCTCATAAAGACGCGGCGCTTCTTCGCTCGCGGCCACCAGCCCGTCGGCGGTCAGGTTTTCTTCCGCCATGAATTCATAATAGGTGCGGCCCAGCGTGCCGACCGGCAAGGCTTTCAGCATCTCGCGGTCGTTCAGCAGATCAATCAGATTGCGCTTTTCAGCGACGATCTGGCGACCCACGGGATCGGCCATGAAACGGGTGTACATGCGCTCGTCCGCGCCGCCCGACAGCGCGTCGATGACTTTAAAGACCTGGCCGGTGTCTTCCTTGTCCGCAATCAGCGCCTTCACAGCGCGCCACGCTTTCAGCGGCTCAACACGCTTGCGCGGACGGTTTTGTGCGTCCGCACCGGAAGTGCTAGTTACTGTCTCAACACTCGTCCCATTCTCAACAGTCGTCATTGCCGGAATACCTTTGCTAAGATGCCGGAACCCGGCGCTCGTCTGACATGAATATGGCTAGTGCTGACATTAATGTCAATAGTAGATCGAGGAATTTCAATTGTGACCGGCGTTGCCAAAGCTTCGACTTCCAAAAACCCCAAGGAATCTGACAGTTTGAAGGAATCTGGCAATTTGGCCGATGGTGAGACGATCATAGCGCCAACACCCAAACGCGAGGTAAAGCGCGTCCGCCGCTCCGCCGACGAGGCCCGCCGCCTCATTCTGGACGCCGCCGAAGAGCGCCTCGCCGCGCAAGGCCCCGAAGGCATCCGCCTGCAGGACATCGCCCGCGATGTCGGCATCTCGCATCCCGCCATCCTGCATCACTTTGAAAGCCGCGAAGGTCTGGTCGTCGCCCTCATCGAGCGAACCTCAACGCAGCTGCGCAACAAGATTCTGGACGCTCTGAAAAGCAAACACGGTCCGGATGATCCGGTCGATGCCAATGACATCATCGCCAATGTGTTTGAAGCCCTGTCGGACAAGGGCACCGCGCGGCTTCTCTCATGGATGATGCTCACGGGACGCAACAGAGATCGCAGCACGTCGGGGCCCCTCGTCATCGAAATCGCCGCCGAGCTTCACGACCAGCGCGTTGCAGATGCCGCGCGTCACGACCTCTCCGCGCCGGACAAGGAAGACACGCTCTTCATTGCCATGCTGACGGCCAGCGCCGCCTTCGGTGACGCCATCATCGGACGCGAAATGGCAAAAGACGCCAACCTCGATCAAGCCGGCGTCGCCCGCTACCGCGCCTGGTTCGCCAAGCTGCTCTACGAGCATGTCGGCGACCACCACAAAAACTGATCGCGCTGCCGTCCTTCGAGACGGACCAAGTGGTCCTCCTCAGGATGAGGACTTTGGGTTTTTGTATAATTCAAAAAACAAAAATAAACCCTCATCCTGAAGAGCCGCCCTTGCGGCCTCTCGAAGGATCAGCCGTTCAGTTCAGCCGGTAAACCAGCCCCAATGTCAGCGTCGCATCGCGGCTCGATGAATTGGCAAGCCGTGTATCGAGATTGGCGCTCAGCGTCAGATCACGGTTGACGTCATGCGTCAGGCTCACGCCCGCTTCCGCCCAGTCATCATCCGAGCCGCCGGACCGGATCGACTGACCGATGCCAAGCGCTGTCACCTGAACCGCACCATCGCCACCCGACAAACGATGCCCCCATGCACCGCGCAGACGCGCCACTGTGTCGTCGCCAAGCTTGGTGCTCGCTTCCGCGCCGAGACGCGACACAAAGCGATGATCGTTCTGTTCACCGACGGTTGCCGGAATGCCGCCGCCCGTTTCGGTGTAAGCGTCAAGCACCGTGCGGTCCCATTCGAGTTCCGCATAAGGCATCAGGTTGACGCTGGCATTGAGCGGAAATTCATAGCCTGCGCGTGCCGCCAGCGCATAGCCATAGCCATCTGTTTCACCGCGCGAAGCATCAACCGCCGCACCGTTGAGATAATGCCGGTCAGTTTTCACATCGAGACGCGCGAGCGCCGCAAGCCCGTAAAGACGCAGGCCCGACGCAGGTTCATAAGCCAGAGACACCGAACCGCCGAGCGCATTGGTGCGCACGTCGCCGTCCAGATGCGTGTCCTGATCCGCGCGATTGCCGAGAACGCCGAACCCGAAAGCAAGTTCATCGCTGATACCAAGCAGCACACCCGTCGTACCGTTGAGTGTCGAGTTTGAATAATCGTCGAATTTGCCAATGCCAAACGAACCCGTCGCATAGACCGCAGTCCGCAACCCGCGCGGCGCAGGCGAGGCATCTGACATCACGCCCGTATCATTCGCCGCATAGCGCAGCGGCAACGAGCCCGTCTGCTGAAATCCCTGCCCGAAATAGCTCGAAATGATATTGCGCGTCGTCGAGAAAAGCTGCGTGACGAAATTGCCGAGCATGCCTTGGCTCTGCGCGCCGGGTGCGGCGGTGGGCGCAAGCGAGGCCGCAAATTCTTCCGGCGTGATCAGTGCGTCCGATGTCATCAGGAACGCGTGATTTGTGCCGCCGAATGTCCCTATACCGACGATCAGCAAACCGTCAGCGGAAACGCCGCGCGCCTGATCAAGCGTCCAGCCCGTGGTGTCCACATCGCTCGCCTCAAGAATATCGACAAGCGATTCCATGCCCGTGAATTCCGTCCAGCGGAAAGCCGTTTTGCTGCCACCTGAAGCCGAGAAACCGACAATGACATTGCCGTCGGCACTCAGCGCCTGACCGTAGCTCGCATCGCCACCGACAAGTGTCCCGAGCCCCGTCATACCGACGCCTTCGACCCACCGGAATGCCTGATTGCCGCCAGCCGACTGACTGTAACCCGTCGCCACGCTGCCATCGGCGTTGAGCGCATAGGTGTAGCTGTAACCGGCAAAACCATCGATCGTGCCAAGTGTTTCAAGCCCGTCGCCCGACGACCAGCGCATCGCCACCTGCGTGCCGCCCACGTCGCTCGCACCACCGACGTAAACACCGTCCGATGACACCGCATAAGCGTAACTCTCTCCGGCCACGCCGCTGAGATCCGACATCACGCCCGAGCCGCCGGTCCAGATAAAGGCTTCGTTCGTCCCGCCATTGTCGCGGTTACCGACGATGATGTCGCCATCGCCGCTGACACCCGTTGCCTCCGACACGCTCGCATAGCCGTTGGTGAGTTCGGTGATGGCCAGCCCGTCCCAGCGCACCGCCGCGTAAGTTTGCGCACCGCCCGTCGAATAACCAACAATGACAGAACCGTCCGCATTCACCGCATTGGCCGCGCTGCCGCATGTCCCCGGCGCACCACCAAGCGAGGACAGGCCCGTCATGCCGTCGGCTTCATTCCAGAAATAGGCCGTGAACTGACCAAAGTCCGTCGAGCCCACCACCGTGCTCCCGTCGCTGCTGATCGCATAGGCAACACTATTGGTGCCGAGCGTTTCCAGATCATCAAGCGAAGCCGCCTGCGCGAGAACCGGCGCCACCGCCACCAACGCGGTGGTGGTCAGCAGAAAGCGGGCGAGCGGGCGAAGACGGGGGGTAAGTTTTGTCATTAAAATTATTCTCTGTTTTATGCTTTTGACTAGGTCCGGTGAATTGGAGCCGAAAGAATCAAAAAAACCGGTGATTAGAGTCTCGGCTATTTGCGGTGGGTAAATCCAAAGAAATATGCCCAGGCCGGAAGAAAAATGATCCACGTCCGGTCAACACGCACACCCTCGAAAAGCTCGACATGAAAAGGCTCATTTTCTGACAGGAAACACTCGGATTTCGAGCCTCATTTCGAGCCTCTTTCGAGCCTCAAATGCAAATGTGACGAGGCCCGCGTTTTCCGCTATACTCCGTTTCCGGAATGACGGTCGCGGGTTTCTCGTGACCCGGCAACGTGCGTGATCGCCGAGCCACCCGTAATCCGACGACCCTCGAACTCAACTGCTTTTATTTCTCAAGCACGTTCGGGAGGAAAAAATGACCATCAAGAACCCCGTTGAATGGGGATGGGCGCAGCTTTGGACAGCGGTGTCTGCCATCGGTGCCGCAGGCCCCGCCCTTCATCATATTCAGGACACGATCCATTCGCCCGCACCCACCGTGCGCCGCATCGGTCTCCATGATGTCACCGACGCATTGGCCGCGGGCTTTGAAGACTTCGCAGCGTTTCGCAGCGACGTTGTGTTTCTCTGCGTCTTCTATCCGCTGATCGGCTTGCTGCTCGCACAATTTGTCTTCGGCAGCGACATGTTGCCGTTGCTCTTTCCGATCGCATCAGGCTTCGCGCTCGTCGGGCCTTTCGCCGCCATCGGCCTTTACGAAATGAGCCGTCGTCACGAAAAAGGCCTTGAAACAAGCTGGATTCACGCGCTTGACGTTTTCCGTTCACCGGCCATCGGCTCTATGGCTGTACTGGGCCTGTTCCTCGTTGCGATTTTTCTCGCATGGCTCTACGCGGCTTGGGCCATCTTTGAACTGACGATGGGACCGGACCTGCCGGTGTCGCTGACCGCCTTTGCCAAAGACGTGGCCTTCACGTCCGGCGGCCACATGATGGCCGTCACAGGCATCGCCGTCGGATTCCTCTTTGCGGTCTTTGCCATGTCGGTCAGCGTCGTCTCGTTCCCGCTGCTCCTCGACCGCGACGTGGGTCTCGACACGGCCTTCAAAACCTCGATCAAAGCCGTCTGGATGAACCCTGTGCCCATGGCCTTCTGGGGCTTCATTGTCGCCAGCACCCTGGCCATCGGCTCGATCCCGATGCTCATCGGCCTCGCCGTCGTCATGCCGACGCTCGGCCACGCGACATGGCACCTCTACCGGAAAATCATCGCCAGCTAGGCACTTTAGCGTTCCGCAAAGCAAAAAGGTCTGATCGCAAGATCAGACCTTTTTCGCATCCGTATCAATATCCATGCGCGTTGGTGCCCCTGGCCGGACTTGAACCAGCACGCCCTTGCAGGCAACAGATTTTGAGTCTGCCGCGTCTACCATTCCACCACAGGGGCCCCTGCGCATGAGCGCCGCATATTAGTCAGGCGCGCGTTTCGTTCAAATGAAAACTGCGCGAGCCCAGTATATAAAAGGCATTTTTCCGCTCATGGACAAATCAGTAGGCCGCCTGCTACACCCGAACGACAGAAAAACAGGGGCACCCCATGCTGCGTCGGCTCTACGACTGGACCATTGAATTGGCGGGCCGCCGTCAGGCGCCCTGGGCGCTCGCGGCGGTCTCCTTTGCCGAAAGCTCATTCTTTCCCTTGCCGCCCGACATTGTGCTGATCCCGATGGTGCTGTCACAGCGCCAGAAGGCATGGGCCTATGCCACCATCTGCACCATCGCCTCCGTCATCGGCGGCATGTTCGGCTATGCCATCGGCTACTTCCTCTTCGACACCGCCGGCACTTACATCCTCAATCTCTATGGCTATCAGGATGCCTTTGCGAGCTTTGCCGAACGCTACAATGATTATGGCGTCTGGATCGTTCTCATCGCGGGCTTCACACCTTTTCCCTACAAAGTCATCACCATCGCGAGCGGCGTGACGCAGCTTAATTTTATGGTCTTTATGCTGGCGAGCATCGCCGCACGCGGCGCACGTTTCTTTGCGGTTTCAGCGCTCCTGTGGTGGTTCGGCGAACCAATCCGTGCCTTTATCGACCGCTATTTCGGCCTCTTGTCGATCCTCTTCATGGTCCTGCTGATCGGCGGCTTTGTCGCAGTCCGCTACCTCCTGTAACAATCCGCCGCAAGCGACAAGCCGCCTGCCTTATGGTTTGATGGGCCCATGTTGAACCAAATCCAAACACGCCACCTGCCTTGGATCATTCTCGCGCTCAGCGTCGCAACGCTCGGTGGCGCCTATTTTTTTGAATATGCGCTCGGCTACATGCCCTGCCATCTCTGCTTGCAAGAGCGCGTTCCTTACGTCTTTGCCATCGGCGCGTCGCTCTGCGCGGGCGTGCTCGCGCGCGATGGTGAATGGACAAAAGCACCGGTCGTACTCATCTCGCTCTGCGCGCTCGCCTTTGCCATCGGCACGGGCCTGTCGGCCTATCACGCTGGCGTTGAATATAAATGGTGGCCGGGTCCGTCGTCGTGCACCGGCGGCGGCCTCGTGTCGAATTCGCTGGAAGCCCTCACCGCCGAACTCAATGGCGGCAAGCACCTGCCGCAATGCGACGCTGCCGCATGGACACTCTTTGGCATTTCGCTCGCGGGCTACAACATGATGATTTCGCTCGTGCTCTTCATCCTCTCTTGTCTTCCGGCGCTGCGTGCGCGAAAGGCAATGGCATGAGCGACAAAATCAAAGCCCAGCCCGGCGTCGCCGAAACCGCCATGATCGAAGAAATGATCCGCGTCGATCACGCAGGCGAATATGGCGCGGTGCGTATCTACGAAGGCCAGCTCGCCGTCTTCAAACATCTGCCGCACAAACGCGAAATGGCAGACGCTCTCGCGCGTATGGCCAAAGACGAAGGGGTGCATCTGGCGCACTTCAACAAGATCGTCAATGAACGCGGCGTGCGCCCGACGGCGCTCAATCCGGTCTGGCATGTCGCGGGTTTTGCGCTCGGCGCGGCCACCGCGCTGCTCGGCGAAAAAGCCGCCCACGCCTGCACCGAAGCCGTTGAGACCGTGATCGACGAGCATTACGCCGCGCAGGTCAAACGCCTCGACACGTTGGGCGACGCGGAGCGCCCGTTGCGCGACACGATTGAACAATTCCGTCTCGAAGAATTGGGACACCGCGACGAGGCGATTGAAAAAGGCGCAAAAGAAGCCGCCGCCTATCCGCTGCTGTCAGGCGCAATCAAAGCCGCCTGCCGCCTCGCCATCAAGCTCTCTGAAAAAGCCTGAAGCGACTTACGGCTCCAGCTCGCTATCCCAATAAAGATAATCCTGCCAGCTATCATGCAGATAGTTCGGCGGAAAGTGCCGGCCGTTCTTGTGCAGATCCGTGACACTCGGCCTATAAGGCTTTTGCAACGGAAACATTTCAACGTCAGCAGGAAGCCGCGAGCCTTTGCGCAAATTGCACGGCGCGCAAGCCGTCACCACATTGTCCCATGTCGTCTGCCCGCCGAGCGAACGCGGGATCACATGATCAAACGTGAGGTCGTGACGAAAGCCGCAATACTGACACGAGAAACGATCACGCAGAAAAAGATTGAAGCGCGTGAAGGCGGGAAAGCGTGCAGGCTTCACATAGGATTTGAGCGAGACAACGCTCGGCAATTGCATTTCAAAACTTGGCGAACGCACGCAGGTCTCGTAGCTCGACACGATATTCACGCGATCGAGAAACACCGCTTTGATGGCATCCTGCCATGACCAGAGCGACAGCGGATAGTAGCTGAGCGGACGATAATCCGCGTTCAGCACCAATGCCGGACAGCTCTCTGGGTTGGCAAACGAACCGTGCAACGCCGACCTCCCTGACCCCTTTTGAGGATCATGCTCATCACGAATACGAGCCGGACATCGGCACGCATTCCGAACGTCATTAACTCTACTATATCTGGTGCAACAGCTTTGTGAAGCGGCGAGGTCTTGGAGGGCGCGTTATTCGCTCGCCGCTGTGGCCGAAACCGCGCGCACGAAATGTTCAGCAAGAAAACGTCCACCCAGCGCAAGGCCAGTCCCGTCGATGCCATGACCGAGCCCGGGGCTGACATGCCATTGCACTGGCACCTGCGCCGCCTCCAGCGCTTTCACCGCATCATGCATACGCGACACGGGCAACATCTCGTCAGCATCACCATGCACCAGCAGCACCGGCGGACGACACTTCAACTCTGAACCCAATCGCTCGCCACCGACCATCGCGCCGGAATAACCGACAATAGCGACAGGCGGAATGGAGCGGCGCAAGCCGACATGCAGCGACATCATCGTGCCTTGACTGAAACCGACAAGCGCCAGCGAGCGTTCATCAAGCCCGCGCTTTTTCAGTTCCTCATCGATAAACGCATTGAGCACGGGCGCGGCACTCTCAACACCGCGCATGAGTTCCGCCGGATCAAGCCGCGAAATGCCAAACCATTGATAGCCAAAGCCCGCGTCGCAGCGTTCAGGCGCATTGGGCGAAATGAAATCAGCGTCCGGCAACATGTCCTGCCAATGGGGCGCAAGGCCGATCAGATCATTACCGTCCGCCCCATAGCCATGACACAGGATAACGAGCTGACGTGTCGTCCCGCTTGCCGCTGCCATTGCGGGCCCGCTTATCTTCGCCATGCTTTGTTCCTCGTTGTATAATGGGACAGGTCCGCACTCATCGGGCGGGCCCTATAATGAGAAGTTGCGATAAAATTTCAAACCCCGTCATCACACGTTTCGCCCCGAGCCCCAATGGCTGGCTGCATCTCGGTCACGCTTTTTCGGCCATCTTCGCGGCCGAAACCGCAAAGTCACTCAGCGGCAAATTCCTGCTGCGCATCGAAGACATCGACCTCGGCCGCTGCCGCCCCGAATATCTGCAAGGCATATATGACGACCTCGCCTGGCTTGGCCTCACGTGGGAGACACCCGTCCGTCGCCAGTCAGAGCATTTTGCAGACTACGAAGCCGCCCTCAAACGGCTCCGGGACATGGGACTCTGCTACCCCTGTTTTGCCACCCGCAAGGAAATCTCAGACGCCATCGAAGCGTCCGGCATCGGCCATGCGCGCTGGCCGCTCGACCCCGACGGTGCACCTCTTTATCCCGGCCTCTACAAAGACATCCCGACCGCCGAACTCAACCGCCTGATGTGGGAAGGCCGCTCCTATGCCTGGCGTCTCGACATGGAAAAAGCCCTTGCGCTTGCCGAAACAAAGAATGGCGGACCCATCCATTTCCGTGAAGACGGCGAAGGCCCGCGCGGCCAGAAGGGCGACCTCGCCATCCAGCCGATGCGCTTCGGCGACGTCATCCTCGCCCGCAAAGATGTGCCAACAAGCTACCATCTAGCGGTGACGCTCGACGATGCGCTCCAGAACGTAACAGTGGTGACCCGTGGTCAGGACCTCTTTCCGGCGACCTACATCCATCGCCTGCTGCAAGTGCTGCTCGACCTGCCCGAACCCGCTTACCGCCACCATGCGCTGATCCGCGACGAAACAGGCCGCCGCCTGTCAAAAACGGCGAAAGACCAAGGTTTACGCGAGCTAAGACTCGGCGGCGCAACACCCGCCGACATCCGCCACCTTATCGGTCTTTAACCGAAAATCCCGGCTTCACCATTCGCTGGCCCGCTTCCTGCTCATAAGGAGGTAACGCCACACGTCCGTCTCACCACGAGACGGGTCTGTCGCATATGAGGACACGGACATGGTTACCGCCCCCGCAAAACCGCGCGTCGACTGGATTGATGCTGTGAAAGGACTGACGATCATATTGGTCGTCGTCAAACATGCGACCTATGGCACCGCCGCGGCGCTTGATCAGGTCCCCTATTATTTTAACATCCTCTGCGAATGGGCCGTTCCGTTTCGCATGCCACTGTTCTTTCTGGTCGCCGGTCTCTTCGCGCAAAAGGCACTACGTGCGCCGCTGCGTAGTTTCATCGACAGCAAGATCCTGCACTTTGTCTATTTTTACCTGCTCTGGTCCACGATCCAGATCGGCACCAAAATGGTTCTGCCGCATGACGGCGGCTGGGCGGTGAGCTATCTCGATTTCCTGCTGATCCCGCTCGAACCCTTCGGCCTGATGTGGTTCATCTATGCGCTGGCAGTCTTCTTTGCCTTCATGCGGTTTACCCGCGACGTGCGCCCCGCCATCGTCGTCATGTTCGCTCTCGCGCTCTATTTCATGAACCTCAACACCGGCTGGACGATGCCCGACGAATTCGCCCATCGCTTCATCTTCTTTGCCGCAGGTGTCTATGGCGCACCGCATGTGTTCAATGCGGCGCAATGGGCAATCAACAATCCCAAACGCGCAACCTTGACCGGCGTGTTCCTGCTTGTTGCCGTCGCTGAATGTGTCTTCACCGGCAAGACCGATCTGCGTCCTGTCGAATTACTCACAGGCGTCATTGGCGCGGCAGGCACAATCATGCTCGTCGCCATTGCGGCCTCGCACGGGCTTGCCAAACCACTCGCCTATGTCGGCTCGCGCTCGCTCTACGTGTTTCTCGCCTTCTTCCTGCCGATGGCGGTCACACGCACGATCATGATCAGGCTCGGTGTCACAGAGGGCGATGTCATCACGCTGGTGACCGCGCTTCTTGCCGTAAGCATGCCGCTTGTCGCTTATGCCGTGCTGAAGAACACACCGCTCGTTTTCTTCTTTGAGCGGCCCGCCGCGATGAAACTGGCACCCGCCGCAAAACTTCCGGCGAGTGTGCAGCCTGCGGCTTAAGGCTGACCCAGAAATATCTGAAGCAAGACTGTCAACGTCACCAGACTGAGACCTGTCGCCATCAGCACCGCACTCGACGACGCGCCGGGTGCGGCTTGATAGCGTCCGGCAAGGATCGACGAGTAAACGCCGGTGGGCATTCCCGCAAGCACGGTGGCCACAGCAACCCATAGCGACGGCAGATCAAACACATAATAAGCCAGCACAAACACAAGAGCGGGATGCGCGACAAGTTTGAACATCACCGTCAGTGACGCCGCGCCAATGGACCTGCGGATGTGATAGCGCGTCAGCGTGCCGCCCAGCACAAAGAGCGCACAAGGGATCGCCGACTGGCTCGTAAGTTCAAGCGTCTTGTCCACGACCGCTGGCAACGGCACACCCAATTGCCCGTAGATGACACCTGCGAGCAAGCCGATGATGACGGGATTTTTCAGCGATGATTTAAGGCCCGCGAGAAGAATGCGTTTGACGCCGATTTCCTCACCTGCCCGTGCGCGCGTGAATTCCAAAAGCAGCGTCGCCGTCGTGATCAGAATGAGCCCGTGAAACATCAGGAGCAAAAAGAGCGGCACACCGGCTTCCGGCCCGAAGCCCGTCAGGATGATCGGCAATCCGAGCATCACGACATTGCCCTGCCCGCCGCCAAAGCCAAGCATGACCGCATCCGCCGGCGGACGCTTAAGGATCACGCGGGCAATGACCGAGCCCACCGCCCAGATCGCCAGCATCGCACCATAGTATGAAATCCAAAGACCCCAGGGCAGCGTCGCAGGCAATTCAGTATGCGCCAGGTTGCGAAACAAAAGTAAAGGAATGCCGAAAGTGAAAACATAGACATCGAGACCATCGATGCCCGCGTCACTCATCAGACCTGAGCGCGAGGCGAGATAGCCGATAGAGATGACGCCGAAAATGGGCAGCACGAGAGAGAAGGCGATTTCCATAGGAGCATCCGCTTGTGTGGGCGCGACCTTATGACGGTCGCGCGAGCCCACGTCAAACGCACGTTGCCCTCACCAGTCGTAAAGGCCGGAAAACCGTTCAAAACCGGCAGAGCCCGCATAGCCCGCCCAGGCCTCACGCAGACGCTTTGTGGCAGCGGGACTGCCGCCGCCTTGTCCCAATCCGAGGATCAGCAATTCGTCGCAACCCTGATAGGCAGGCGACGAGGGAACGGGCAGCGCACCACCCGATTTCGTCAGATGAGCATATTCAGAATCTTCAAACCCGTCGGTGAGCAACACGACATGCACATCGCTCGCGCGGCAATCGACAACCTCGGCCATCGTGTCGAGAAAGGGCACGATGTTTGTTTTGCCTTGCGCGGTGAGTTTTCCTTCATCAACGAGCTTGGGCACATTGGCGATCAGCGTCGCGATGCCCTGCGCCACCGCATCGGGCCGTGCGTGGGATGAAATCACCTGATCCACTTTCAAACCATTGGCGCTGCCGTCATAGCTGCCGAAGGTGCGCAGCATGACACGGCTTTTGAGCGGCAAAGCCCCGATCTCTTTGGCCGTGCGGGCCGCGGCACGCGCCGCATAGGCTTTGTCGCGCACCAGCGGATTGCTCTTCGACAGATCAAGCCCGATCACATAGGTCTGCGGGCGCGGACTATCGGCCAGCGCCGCACCTGCTGCGAGCACAAGACCCAGGCTGAGAAGAAGCGCACGTCGCATGATCATTCCGCCGCGCGGTCGATGACGACACGACGATGCGTGATGACCGGCGGCATCAGTTCGGCGACAGGTTCGCGGATGCCAGTGAATGCTGTCGGACCCGCCTTCATCGCATTGCGCGAGCGGCGTTCCCACCAATCATCAAACAATTGCTCGTAGCGCTTCACATCGCGCGCGCCTTCGCAGGCTTTAAGCCGGTCAGCACTTTGATGTGTGGCAGGCACAGACGAACCACCGAAACGCTTGCGCGCCACCGGCGCACGCATGGCACCACGCGCTTCATCAAGCCCCTGCTCATAAGCGCGGCAATCGCGCATCAGAGCCGTCCAGAGAAGATGGCGACGGTTTTCCGGCCCTTCCATTTCAGCGAGCTTGTGGCGGTTCTGGTCATATTCGGCTTCGAGCGACGCCAGACGCGCCATGTCGCGCTTGCGATGGCCAAAATCGCGACCGAGGAAAATCCGGCGTAAAGACTGTGCGGCAAAGTGAATGCAGAGCGCTGCCACACCTGTCACAACGAGAAACACCAAGCCGAGCGAGCCAAGCCACAGCACAGGCTGCCATTGGCGCACGGTATCCATTTCAGACGACACGGCGGAACTTTCACCGCCGACAGGGGCCGCGATGCCAAGCCCGCTCATCGCCGAACTCAGACTGTCGCCGACACCGCCGCTGCCTGTAGCGGCCATGCCATTGGGCAGCGACATGGTGGCAAGCAGAAAACCGACACCCAGCAACATCAGCAACGCCATGACAAAGACGAGACGCACGAAAAGCCCGCGCCCGAAGCGGCCCATGTTTTCAAAAAGGATATGGGCGGCAATCGTCGCAAACAAAACCTGCATCGACTTGAAGGCAACCGAGGACGCGAGCGAGCCCGGCAATTCCAGAAATTCATTGGCAAGCGCGCGGGTCCAGAATTCCGACACGATCATATAGTCAACAACCACCGCGCCAAACGAGACGGCGGCAAAGGTGAAGAACGTGCCGACATGGAAAAAGGTGAACCGCGCCTCGCGCTCGCTCGCCACATAGTTTTTGGAAATTTCAGCGCGCACCGCTTCAGGGATGAGCGAGCCGTTGCTGTGAGATGCAAATGCCATGGTTCAGGCCCTCCGCGTGGTGGCGGCGGACGCATTGGTCGTCGCTTTATCGCGACCGAACCAGCGCCGGCCCTGATTGGATGTAACGGAAGCCGCCCCTTCGAGCGGGGCCATCAGACGTTTGGCAAGTTCGGACACTTCGCGCTCGATGGTTTCCTGCCGCGCGCGTGAGCCCGCAAGCTCCTCGGCATAAGCCTCATCCATTTCAGACAGGCGCGAAAACACATGAAGGTCGGGCAGCGGTTCAGCAGCGCGTCCATAGGCGCGCGCC
>TARA_R110000868_G_scaffold98253_4_pt1 | contig 13583 bp, 14 predicted proteins | sample TARA_R110000868 | Tara Oceans TARA_R110000868 (sample SAMEA4397489) | marine metagenome | biome: Polar Biome; feature: [SRF] surface water layer (ENVO:00010504); material: water (ENVO:00002006), including particulate matter (ENVO:01000060) such as... | depth 5 m | reverse complement strand
GATTTGGTTTTGTGTGATATCAAAATGCCAAAAATGGATGGAGTAGAATTGCTCGAAGCCGTAAAAAAAATAAAACCCGAAATTCCTATGGTGATGATCTCTGGTCATGGAGATATGGAAACGGCAATCAATACCATGCGTTTGGGGGCTTTTGATTACATTTCAAAACCACCCGATTTGAATCGTTTATTAAACACCGTTCGAAACGCATTAGACAAAAAACAACTCGTAGTTGAAAATAAGATTTTAAAGAAAAAATTCAGTAAAAACTACGAAATGATTGGGGACAGTGAGGCCATCAATCACATCAAAGTGATGATTGACAAAGTGGCTCAAACCGAAGCAAGAGTTTTGATTACAGGACCAAACGGAACTGGAAAAGAACTGGTAGCGCATCAATTGCATGAAAAAAGTGAAAGAGCTGATTTTCCTCTGATCGAAGTCAATTGTGCTGCCATTCCATCAGAATTGATAGAAAGCGAACTTTTTGGTCACGTAAAAGGAGCATTTACCTCTGCAGTAAAAGACCGTGCTGGTAAATTTGAAGCTGCTGATAAAGGAACTATTTTCTTGGACGAAATTGGAGATATGAGTCTTTCAGCTCAAGCCAAAGTGTTGCGTGCTTTACAAGAAAGTATGATCACTAGAGTAGGTGCCGATAAAGATATTAAGGTTGATGTTCGTGTAGTAGCAGCTACCAATAAAGATTTAAAAGTCGAAATTGCCGAAGGTCGTTTCCGTGAAGATTTATACCACCGTTTAGCCGTTATCTTAATAAAAGTGCCCTCGTTGAACGACAGACGTGACGATATTCCGATGTTAATAGCTCATTTTACTGACAAAATTGCTTCTGAGCAAGGAAATGCAGTAAAGCATTTTTCTAAAGATGCAATTAAACTATTGCAGGAATACGATTGGACAGGAAATATACGTGAATTACGAAATGTAGTGGAGCGTTTAATAATTCTTGGAGGAAACGAAATTTCCGAGAATGATGTGAAGTTGTTTGCGTCAAAATAAAAAATAAATTTAATGATTTAAAAATTTACTGATTTAAAGATTCAGCTTTCAGTTGTAATGTTTAAATCAGTAAATTTTTTAATCTTTCAATCATGCATAATGAAATTAAAAAAAATTAACGAAGGTTTAAAGGAATCTTTAATTGCAAATGGCTTAACAGAAGCCAATGCGATGCAACAAGAAACTTTTTCAACTTTAAAAAGTGGTGCCGATTGCCTTATTTTGGCACCAGCAGGAAGTGGAAAAACAACTACTATTGTAATCAATGTGATTCAGCAATTAGTTAAAGAAGGCGAGCAATCTCCACGAGCTTTAATCATTGTTGAGGACAAAGCCAAGGTTTTGGCTATGGAAGCCCTTTTTGAGAAATACGGGAAACATACTGATATAAGTGTTTACGGAGTGCACGACAAAGGGGATATGGAATATGACAAAAATTATATTTCTGGTGGAGTAGATGTGTTGATTGGAACACCCAATAAGTTGAGCGAAATGTTTACCACTGCAGGATTTAATGTAAACCGTTTAAAAATGTTTATTCTTGATGATGCAGATCCTATTTTGAAATTGCGCCATGAAACTAAAATTATGCGTATTTCAAATAGTATCATAAAAACACAACGCATCATTTTTACAGAACAAATGACAGATCGAATTGAAAGCCTTGCGGATAAAATGCTAGTAGAACCTTTTGAATTTGATTTTGAAGATTACGAAGAAGAGGATGAGGAAGTAGAAGATTTCGAAGAGCAAGAAGGGGATGAAGAAAATGGGAATAATTAAATAAAAGACTTTCATTGTTTTCAACTTTTAGTTGCTGAAAACGTTGCGGTTTAAACAATAAAACAAAATTTATAATGGGATTAATGAAAGTGTTTTCGGGCAGTGAGATTTTGGCTTTAGCTTTAAAAGAAAAAATTGAAGAAATAGGAATTGATGTTGTAATGAAAGACAATATTCAATCGGCAAGATTGGCAGGTTTTGGAAGTTATGGTCAAGCTGTGGAATTGTTTGTTCAAGAAACTGAATTTGCTAAGGTGAATCCAGTTATTGAAGAATTTAGATTAAGTATTTAATACTATAATTCTGTTTATAAAATGAATTCCTTGATGCTCTACCTAACATCAAGGTTTTCTTTTTTAATGTATTAAAATTATACAATGAAGATGAAATATAAAATGTTGGTTTTAGACATGGATGACACCTTGTTGAATGATGACCATGAAGTTTCGATTGAAAACAAGGAAATGCTTGCTAAAGCCCTGGAACTAGGCGTTCATGTAGTTTTGGCTTCGGGAAGACCTACACCAGCAATGACGGCTTATGCAAAAGAATTGAACTTGCATAATTCCTATATGATATCATATAATGGCGCAGTAATTTCTGATTTAAAAGAAGATAAAATCATTTTTGAGCAAACGTTAACTCAGGAACAAATTCATGAGTTATACGAGTATAGTGTAAAAAGTAAAACGCATATAATTACTTATGTGGATGGGAAAATCGTGAGTGAAACCGATTCGGAATACATTGAAATCGAAAAAAACATCACCGGTTTAGAACACAATAAAGTAGCAAGTTTTAAAGCAGAAGTACAATCTTCAGCTATTAAATGTATTTTATTGGAAGAACCCAGTTATCTTAAAGAAGTGGAGAAAGACTTAAAAGCTGCAATGCCTCACCTGAGTGTGTGTATGTCAAAACCTTTCTTCTTAGAAGTAGCTCAAAACGGAATAGATAAAGGAGCCAGTATAAAAATATTAGCCGAAAAATTAGGTATTCTTCAATCAGAAATTATAGCTGTAGGTAATGCAGGGAACGATTTAACCATGATTGAATATGCTGGATTAGGGGTTTGGGTAGACAACGTAGATCCTGAATTGAGAGACAAAGCGGATGTTATTGTCGCTTCAAATAACAATCATGGCGTTGCTGAGGTAGTAAGGCGTTTTATATTGGAATAGCTTTTTTTAACGTGAATTTGAACCATTAAAAAATTAAGGAAAGTTAAGAGTAGTTCTTAATAATCTTAATTTATTAATGGTTTTTGCATTATGGAATTTTTATTTTTTCTTTTTAGGAGGTTTGCAGTTTTTACAAAAATTGGATAGTTCTTGGATTCTATTTAATACATCAGCATCAAGTTCTATTATCATTTTTTCATTTTGTCCCAAATTGGATTTATTGGATGCTGTATCATGTTCCTCAATATATTCCTTTTGAATCGCATCATATAGCGGTTGTAGAAAACTAATGTCCGAAAAAGTTCCTTTATTAGTATAGAGGTCTCTTCTTAATTTTCGAGCGTATAGTTCAGATAAATCAAATTCGTATTGTCCAAAATCTAATAAATGCTTGGCAGTAATACTGTCTGTCGCAATGATGGATGCAGCATCACGTTTAAAAGTGGCACTCACTTTAGAATTGAAATTTTTGGTAAACATAAATTCGATGTTGCTCATTTGGATGCTAAAATCAAGTCCAGAAGCGGTATGAATGCTATTGATTTGCGTATTCCCAATTTGCGATCCTTTAGATTGAAAATCGGATAGTTGGAGTTTGTAAGTTTCATTCCATTCTACAGTATTTTGAGCAATTAATGGTGATGAAAATAAAAATAGTAGTAGTACAATTAAGGAAATTTGGTTCATTTTTAGTAGCTAATTAGAAAGCGAATATATCAATAATTATTGATTTCTTTTTACAGATTTTTGTTCGTAAATTTGCACACGCTATTTTTTGACAACGATTTCATTAATAGCGCTTACTTATGGAAAACAGAAAAAAAGTAGCGTTTTACACGCTAGGATGTAAGCTGAACTTTTCAGAAACATCAACAATTGCGCGTAATTTTCAAGACGAAGGTTTTGATCGTGTCGATTTTGAGGAAATTGCTGATATGTATGTAATCAATACCTGTTCCGTTACGGAAAATGCGGATAAACAATTTAAACAAGTTGTTAAGAAAGCAATGAAGCTAAATGATAAAGCTTTTGTTGCAGCGGTGGGTTGCTATGCGCAATTGAAACCAGAAGAATTAGCAGCTGTTGATGGAGTCGATCTAGTTCTTGGAGCTACTGAAAAATTTAAAATCACTGATTATATTAATGACTTGTCCAAAAATGATATGGGCGAGGTTCATTCTTGCGAGATTTCGGAAGCCGATTTCTATGTTGGTAGTTATTCTATTGGTGATAGAACGCGTGCCTTCTTGAAAGTACAAGACGGTTGTGATTACAAATGTACCTATTGTACAATTCCTTTAGCAAGAGGAATTTCTCGATCTGATGAACTGGAAAATGTATTGAAAAATGCATACGAAATTTCGAAACAAAACATCAAGGAAATTGTCCTTACGGGAGTCAATATTGGAGATTATGGGAAAGGGGAATTTGGCAATAAAAAACACGAGCATACTTTTCTGGAATTAGTTCAAGCATTGGATGAGGTAGAAGGAATCGAAAGATTACGAATTTCATCTATCGAACCTAATTTATTGAAAAACGAAACGATTGAATTTGTTTCGAAAAGCAGAACTTTTGTGCCACATTTTCATATTCCGTTGCAATCGGGTAGTAATGATATACTGAAATTAATGAAGCGCCGTTACCTACGTGAAGTCTATACAGAACGGGTAAACAAAATTAGAGAAGTGATGCCTCACGCCTGCATAGGTGTAGATGTGATTGTTGGTTTTCCAGGAGAAACGGATGAGCAATTCTTAGAAACCTACCATTTCTTGAATGAGATGGATATTTCGTATTTACATGTTTTTACGTATTCCGAAAGGGATAACACAGAAGCTGCCGATATGCTTGGAGTTGTTGCTGCAAATGTACGTTCCAAAAGAAGTAAAATGTTGCGTGGTTTATCAGTTAAGAAGCGTCGTGCTTTTTATGAAAGCCAGCTAGGAAGTAATAGAACTGTTTTATTTGAAAGTGAAAATAAAGAAGGGTACATTCATGGTTTTACAGAAAACTATGTGAAAGTGAAAACACCTTGGAATCCAGAATTGGTGAATACATTACACAATATCAATTTGACTCATATTGATGAAGATGGAAGTGTGAGAATGGATTTTATTGAAGCACTAGTTTAGTTTTAAACCTATAAGTCAATTACGTTTTTTACTCTTCAATCCTGAGATTAAATATGTAAATGATATACGCTTTTAAGCCATTAAGAAAATTAAGTTTAACGCTTAATTTTCTTAATGGCTTAATGGTTATAGTGCTAATAAGTCTTTCGACTTTAAAACATTTGACTTTCGACTAATTTTAAGGATTCGTAGACCAAATACTACTATTCTTGATGAAAACGCGTCGGTTTAATTTTAACTGTGCGATAATTAATTCGGCCATGTCTTCCGCTTGCATTACTTTATCAGGGTTTCCATCCGTTAATTTTAAATCTTTGGCCATATCAGTCGCAACAGTGCTTGGTGTTAATGCAGTTACACGAATGTTGTGCTTACGTACTTCTTGCATTAAAGATTCCGTTAATCCCAAAACAGCAAATTTAGAAGCGCTATACGCACTTGTCAATGCGTTACCGCTTAATCCTGCCGTTGATGAAATATTGATGATGTCACCCGTTTGTCTTTCAATCATATTAGGTAAAACGGCTCGTGTCATATAATAGGTTCCCATTAAATTCACCTTAATGATGCGTTCCCAAGCAGCAGGTTCTAGTTCTAAGAATTTACCAAAAGCTGCTATTCCTGCATTATTAATTAAGATATCGATGGTTCCAAATTCGGCCAAGGCTTTTTCAACAGCTGAATTCACGGAATTAATATCGGCAACATCAGCGGTAACTGCTACTGCTTTTACTCTTAAAGAACGCGCTTTTGCAGCTACATTATCGATTTCTTCTTGCGTTCTCGCAAGTAATATTACGTTTACGCCTTCCTTGGCTAAGGCTAAAGTAATTGCTTTTCCTATTCCTTTTCCGGCACCAGTGATTAGTGCATTTTTATTTTTTAAGTCAGTCATTTCATTCAATTTTAGAGGTTGTGAGCAAAGTTAAACCATTCCGTTTTTTTAAATGAATGGACAATGTGAAAAAATACTTAAAGTTATTGTTAATGGGATGTATTTATTAATAAAGACGCAAGATCCCATAAGAAATGGCAAATGATTACGATTTTAATGTTCCTGTATTTTTGATAATGTAAGGCCAAAACCAAGCCAATTGAAAAGGGTCCAATTACTTGAATTAAAGTGCCATAGCTATAATGTATCAGTCCAAAAAGAATACTAGAAATAAGAATTGACAAATAGGTATTTTTTATTATTATTTCCAATCGAGGGATAAGATATCCTCGAAAAAGTAGTTCTTCGGTAATTCCAGCAGTTATTGATGTGAACAAGATTAATGGCGTGTTATTCTTGAATAACTGCATAATTTCATTCATTTTTTCACTTTCAAGATTGGAATTTATGGCTTGTAATAAAACAGAAAGTACAAATAACACTGCGATTAAAACCAACATCGTTATAACTACGGATTTTAAATAAAAGAGGAACGAATATTTTTGTTCTTTCCACAATAGAAAAGGTTGCTTTTCTAGATACATGGTATAGAGGAATGTTAAAAGTAAGCAACTCCAAATTATTAATCTAGAGATGTAGAAAGCAGTTTTGTAATCAATACCTGATTGTCTTATAGAAGGAAGAAAAAAAGTGGTAGTAAATAAGATAAAAAGGAGAAAGGCGATTCCACCAATAACAGTTGATTTTTTGGTTGTTTTTATACTGTCGCTCATCTTATTTTAAATCTAGGACCAATTTGTAAATGGCTGTTTTTAACTCATCAGTATCTTTGTCCTCACAGAGAAGGAATTCAATTTTCTCTTTGGAATCTGAAAAAACAGTTATGCCTTCAAATTTATTAGTGCTACTTATTTTTTTTGTAAAATCGATTTTCATGGTTTCCAGATCAATGCGCCCGATAAAGCTTCCTAGAATGGCTCCATCGTCATAAGTTGATTTGGTATCTTCGACTGTGGCTAAAAAATAAAGTTTGTTATTCACCAAAACTCCATCAGTAAAAGTAGAGCGAACGCCTTTTATTTTGGGAAGTTTGTAATCATTGGACAATAGACTAAATTCATCACTTAGTTTTTTGGCATGAAGCGTAAAGAGCGTATTTTTATTGGAAGATCCGTTGCCACGATTGAATAAATACCAATTGTCGCCATCGTAAACGGCACCTTCTAGATTAAAATCTTCGGGTTTGATATTGCCGAAACTTTGCATAACCGCATAGAGGTCAACAAGATTGTTGGTAGTTATTTTCTTTTTTTGGTTTAAATCAAATTCGACCATTGTATTTCTTTTTATCGTAGAACCCGAACCAAAAATATATAAGGTATCTTGAAAATGAGTAAGGCACTCAAAGTCAGGTTTATCGCTTTTTGGAATAGAAGCAGCTGCATTTTCTATAAGTGGATATTGTTTTAAATTGCTAGAATCCAAATGGTATTCATAAAGAAATCCACTATTGTCGCCAATAAGTAATAGGGTATTGTCTTTGTAAAAAAGGCCTGATGCTGAGCCAATTCCTATGATGTGAAATAATAATTCGAGTGTAAAGTTGCCCATATTGGTAATTGTAAAACGGATGTCCTAGCCCGGATAGTAGTGAAAATCCTTTTTAGCTGCTTTTTTTGGCAGCTTAAAAGATTGTAGCGAATAGCCGGAAATAGCTCCTGAAATACATCAGGATTAGTCCTAATTATTTGTTATATTTGATTCTATAAAGATAAAATTTTTCCTATGAAGTCTATTGATCCCAACGATTTTAAAGTAGTTAATGCCATAAAATTAGCTGAAATGGCGACCAATTTGAATATTGGAGCTGATGATGATGCAAAAGAAGATAAGTTAGACAATGTGCGGGAAAAGCTGAGTGCGTTGCAGGATGTCATGTATGCTCACAACCGTTACGGGGTTTTGATTTGTTTGCAGGGGATGGATACGGCGGGGAAAGACAGTTTGATTCGCGAAGTTTTTAAAGAATTTAATTCACGCGGAGTTGTAGTTCATAGTTTTAAAACGCCCAATTCGACGGAGCTGGAGCATGATTATTTATGGCGTCATTATTTGGCTTTGCCAGAAAAAGGAAAGTTTGCCATTTTTAATCGTACCCATTATGAAAATGTTTTGGTTACTCGAGTGCATCCTGAATATATCATGAATGAAAATATTCCTGGAATCGAAAAGGTAGAGGATATTACGCCTGAATTTTGGGAGAATCGCATGGAGCAAATCAGGAATTTTGAAAAACACATTACCCAAAATGGGATTATAGTGTTGAAGTTCTTTTTGAATTTGAGTAAGGAAGAGCAAAGACAGCGCTTGTTGCGCCGACTGGATGAAGAAAAACACAATTGGAAATTCTCTACAGGTGATTTGAAAGAAAGAGAACGTTGGGCTGATTATATGCATTATTACGAAGAGGCAATAAACAATACCTCGACTGAAAACGCACCTTGGTATGTCGTCCCTGCTGATGATAAAGAAATGTGTCGTTATATAATTGCAAAAATTATTTGGGAAGAAATGCAGAAGCATACGGATATTAAAGAGCCGGAATTAGATGAAAAAATAAAAGCTAATATTGAAATGTATAAAGATATTTTGAAAAATGATAAATAAAAAAAATGCGCTGAATTTCAGCGCATTTTTTTTACTAATTCAATATCATCTTATAGTTTGAAACCATAAGCTAAACGTACTCCAACTTGTCCAACACCTTTACCAACTGTTCCATTGTTGTTTAATTTTGCAAAATCAGAATAGTGCTCGTAATGTACAGATACATCAATGTATTTTGTAGCATAACCAATACTAGGTGATAATAAGAATGAAGTTTGATTGTTACCGTTAGTTACAGCAAAAGCGGCTCCAGCTTCTCCCATTAAGTAAAATTGATCATTCCAAACGAATGCTTTAAAACCAGCTTTTGCAGGAATAAAACCTAAATCACTACCATCAGCTTCGCTTACAAAAAGATTAGAAAAACCAGTAGTTAAAGTTAATGAGTATCTTTTAGATAAATCATATTGTAATCTAGCATCAGCTCCTAAGGCCAGTTTATATGGATCTTGAGTTGCATATCCAGCATTTAAACCAACTCCTAAACGGAATCCTTGATCATAATTTGGAGTTTCAGTTTTTTCTTGGGCTTGAACGTTACTTGCAAAAAGTGTCGAGACTGCAAATACGAATAAAATTTTAATTTTTTGTGTAGGTTTCATAATTTTGAGTTTTATATTATTAATTTTTAAAGTCATCTTTTTATTTGTTCATTTTGTGTTGATGACTGATGCAAATTTATATCTGTGACCTTCTTGAAATGTTATAGAATTATTTGATTTTGTTACATAATAATTGAATCCTTAAAAAAAACTTAAAAATTTCTAGCTATTAATTAATTTATGTATTAACAATCAAATGCTTCTAATTATATTTGCCTCTAAAAAAAATAAAAATTGAATTTAGCGAGTTATACAAAAGAGTTTTCCTATAATTTGAGATTGGCCTATCCTATTATTTTGGGAATGTTGGGACATACTTTGATAGGAGTTGTAGATAATTTTATGGTGGGTAATCTAGGGTCTACTGAATTGGCGGCCGTTTCTCTTGGGAATAGTTTTATCTTTATCTCCCTTTCAATAGGGATTGGATTCTCTACAGCCATTACACCGCTGACTGCTGAAGCAGATGCCGAACAAGATGATCAAAAAATTCGTTCTATATTTCATCATGGATTATTATTGTGCACTTTTTTAGGAATTGCACTTTTTCTTTTGACAATTTTTTCAAAACAATTGATGTACTTCATGCATCAGCCTGCAGAAGTGGTTGCATTGGCAGCGCCGTATATCAATTGGGTTGCCTTTTCACTGATACCTGTGATCATGTACCAAGGATATAAGCAATTTGCAGATGGTTTGTCACAAACAAAATATTCGATGTATGCTATTTTGTTAGCTAACGTAGTTCACGTTTTTTTTAATTATGTGTTGATTTATGGGATTTGGTTTTTTCCAAAATTAGGAGTGATGGGAGCTGCATTAGGCACCGTTATTTCTAGGATAATGATGGTTGTTTTTATGGATTTGCTTTTGCGCCATAATCAGACTTTTAGCCGCTATTTTAAAAATTTTAGTTTTAAAGAAATTCAAAAATCAATATTAAATAAAATTATAGGACTTGGTTTTCCATCGGCTATGCAAATGCTTTTTGAGGTTACCTTGTTTACAGCAGCAATATGGTTGTCTGGGTCTTTAGGTAAAAATAGTCAAGCGGCTAATCAAATCGCACTTACCCTTGCCTCATCAACCTTTATGGTGGCAATGGGATTAAATGTTACTGCAATGATTCGCGTGAGTAATCAAAAAGGATTAAAAAATTACAAACATTTAATAGTCGTAGCCAGATCGATTTTTTTATTGGCCATAATTCTTGAAACTATTTTTGGAATTATTTTCGTGGTTTTTCACAATTATTTGCCTCATTTATTTTTAAATATGAGTGATGCTACTCAGTCATTAGATAACCAAGAAATCATAATTATCACCGCTAAACTCCTTTTAGTTGCCGCCGTTTTTCAAATTTCCGATGGGATTCAAGTAGTGGTATTAGGGGCTTTAAGGGGATTACAAGATGTGAAAATCCCTATGTACATTACCTTTGTTGCGTATTGGGTAGTGGGTTTTCCAGTTTCATTGTATTTGGGAAAATATACTTCACTAGAGGCCGTAGGAATTTGGATAGGACTTCTCGCAGGATTATCAACAGCTGCTTTATTTTTGTATATTCGCTTTACTAGATTGACCAAGAAATTGGTTTTGGAAAACCATTGAATTTAGTTTATTTGAAAGATTTAACTTCTTATCCATTTTACAGCCTTGACAGGGCATTTAAAAAAATAAAAAAATGATTGTATTTATTATTCTGGGCATTATCTTAGTAGTGATGAGTTTTACTTTAAAAAATGACCATAGCCCATTTTCTAAATTTGCTAATCTTCTAAAGATTATTGGGGTTTTAATTATTGTAATTGGTTTTTTCTCTTCGGCGTTCAAGCAAATAGATGCTGGAAAAGTAGGGGTGAAATCATTGTATGGAAATGTAGAGCCGGATATTTTAGAAAGTGGTTTGCATTTAATTAATCCGCTTTTGGATATTACTGAATTCGATATTCAAACGCAAAACTACACCATGTCTGCTGAGCATGGCGAAGGGGCGCAAACGGGTGACGATGCGATTCGGGTATTGTCTAATGATGGATTGGAAGTGGTAATTGATTTAACGGTGCTGTACCGAGTATCGTCAGTAGATGCTCCAAAGATTTTTAAACAAATTGGTGTCAATTATTCAGATAAAATAGTGCGACCAGTAACCCGTACTCGTATTCGGGACAATGCCGTTTATTATGATGCGATTGCTTTATATTCGACCAAAAGAAATGAATTTCAAGATCGAATTTTTAAAAGTATTGAAGCCGATTTTAAAAGCAGAGGACTTATTTTAGAGCAATTATTGATTCGAAATATTAACCTTCCTGCATCGGTTAAAACGACAATAGAAAGTAAGATTAATGCAGAACAAGATGCGCAAAAAATGCAATTTGTATTGCAAAAAGAAAAACAAGAAGCAGAACGTAAAAGAGTAGAAGCACAAGGTATTGCCGATTATCAACGCATCATTTCTACGGGATTAACAGATAAGCAATTGCAATACGAAACGATAAAAGCACAAAAAGAGCTGGCCGCTTCACCAAATACTAAAATTATTTTTATGAATGGCAAAGGGGGCGCTCCAATAATTCTTTCAGACAAATAGATTTTATAGAAGTTTATTCGGTTATTTGTGAACCCGCTAAGGCGCTATTGAAATATAAACAGAGACAATACATAAACATTAAAAAATGGAATTACCAAAATTTTTACTAGGCGACAACACTGATTTTCCAGATGATATTTTTATCATTCATATGGATTACCCTAGATTTATCATTAATCTAAAAGATGATGAAGTAGAGTTCATGGAAGAAGCTGAAGATCTAGACGAGTCTGAATTGAACTCAGAAATGGAAGGTTTGATTGAGCAAGCGAATGCTTTTTACGATAGAGAAATGGAACGGTACGAGAAGGAATAACGCCTTTCCTCTAATTTTTAAATTAATTTAAGCAGTTTAAAAAAATGATATTTTATTGTTTTTTTTAACTGCTTTTTTTTGGCCCAAAAAAAACAATGAAACTGTTTTTTTTATACATTTAACTAACTGTTAGAGAGCTACTTTTAACTGCGTTATTTGTAAAAGTAATATAGAAAAGGAGCTCTAAAATCACCATTTTTATTAATCTAAAATTACTAGTATGAAAAGTATAAAAAAAATAGTTGTATTGCTAGCCGTGGGTATTTGTAGCTGGACACAAGCACAAGATCTTACCAAAATGAAAGGTAAAAATGTAGCTGATTTAAAAAAGGAAACTGCGGTAGGTGAAGCTAATAAGTCAGGAATTAACAATATAAATAATGGAATGCCAAATAGAATTTCAATGAATGTTACCGTGGCCAAGCAAACCCAAGGAGCCACATTTGGTGAAAAAGTCAATTCTGGGAAAATAAACATTAGTTTGATTAAAGATGGATGTGTGGTTTTATTTCCTTCTAATGAAGGATATAAAGTCAATATTCAGGATTTCAGCATAACAAATTTGACGAAGGAGGAAAGCCTTTCTTTTGGTGAAAAAGTAAATCAAGGATTGCATGCTGCGGGCGGTGCTTTAGCTCAAGGTGCGTCCTTGTTAGGAGGCGCTTTACCTGGAGGTGCTATTATCTCTGCTGCTGTTTCCAGTGTTGGGAATTTAGCAGGAGGAGCAGGAGGTGGAGCCGCTGCGGCTTCGTATGCGAAAAGCGCAAATACTGTTTTTGAAATTCAAGATAAAAAAATAGACACAGAATTAGATTTGCCTGATGGCGAATTTGAATTGGGATTTGTAATTTCTCAAAAAGCGACTTCAGGATTAAAAGATACCTTAAAAACACAAGTTCGTATTGGGTTTACTATTGAAAACCAAGTATTGAAAACCAAGCATGACACGGCTAAAAATTCAGTAGGGAACATCAGATAAATCGTATTTTAAAATTACAGCTTATTTTTAAAATAGGTTTCTAATAATAACTGAGCGGCTGCAAAGGGTGATATTTCATCATTTTGCACCGCTTTTTTAGTTGAATCCAATAATTTTTGAATTTCTGGATCATTGTGAAAATTAGATTTTAGCTGCTCATTGATGGTTTCCATCAGCCAATATTCGTTTTGCTCAGCTCGTTTTGTATAGAAATAATCATTGTCTTTTGTCAACTCAAGAAAGGTAGAAATAGTCTCCCAAACATCTGATATACCATCTTGAGTAATCGCACTGCAGGTGGCGGTTGTAGGCGTCCAACCTGATTTTTTGGTAGGGAAAAGATGCAAAGCACGATTGAATTCGGTTTTTGCTAGTTTTGCTTTTCTGATGTTATCTCCATCCGCTTTATTGA
>TARA_R110000868_G_scaffold137562_5_pt1 | contig 13585 bp, 1 predicted proteins | sample TARA_R110000868 | Tara Oceans TARA_R110000868 (sample SAMEA4397489) | marine metagenome | biome: Polar Biome; feature: [SRF] surface water layer (ENVO:00010504); material: water (ENVO:00002006), including particulate matter (ENVO:01000060) such as... | depth 5 m | reverse complement strand
TGATACTCGTTCTGCTCGATTAGGGTGAAGTAATTCCTCAAGTTCTGATCCAGCATATGGATTAAAAGTACTTTTAAGTCGACTATAATCCATTTCTTCAGGTTTAGCATTAGATGAATTAGGATCAAACTTACTTTGATTATATTTATTACCGAACATACGACCAAAGAATCCTTGTCTTCCTGGATCTACTTGATTAGTACTATCTCCTCCTGTAGTAGTATTAGTTCCACTAGGATTAGTAGTTGTATTACCTCCTGCAGGAGTTGTTCCAGCAGGTACAGCAACTGGTTGACCGTAACCATTAAAGTATAATCTAACTCCAGCATTTCTATTGCCGGGTAATAATGCTCTGCGTGTTAAAGTCTCTGCACCAGATATCTTAGCATCTTTAAGTGCTTGACCTGTTAACTGATTCATTGTTGCATTAGACCAATCTACCATATAGTCACGACCGTATGGAGATTGGAAGTAGTTATTATTATAACCACCGCCTCCACTATTTCCTCCACCGCCGATAGGTCTATTAAAATAGACTTCATCATTTGCTCCAACAGGGTAGTTTACACCACCGATGTTAACAGTTTTCCAATCTTGCTTAGTAGTTTCATCTATAGCATATGGATCAAACTTTTTAAACTCTGGAAGATTAAGATCGTAACTATCAGGTAACCCGTTTTTAGCTTGAGGTAAAGATCCTCCACCTTTCATGGCAACGCCGTATCTTGCTGCAGACTCACCTTGAGGTCTATTAGCATAACGGTTATAGTCCATATGATTACCCATGCTTCTCATAAAGTCTTTATTCGCTCTGTTGTCAGATTGTATATTAGACTGGTAAGCATCTTTGTATGCCATTACATTACTTGGATCATACATATTCTGACCCGAGTATCCATACTGGGCCATTTCTTGAACTGACTCTTCTTCAATCTGTTGAGGTAATGCTTCGTATGCTCTAGATCTAACCTTATCTAAAAATGTATTTACTCTATCTGAATAAAAATTACCGCCACTTTGTTCAGGGGGTGTTCCACCCTCTTGTAACATCGGGTAGTTACCCCCATAGTAATGTTGCATATCTTGTTGTGTTTTTTCCATAATGCCGTTAAGTCCGCTACCGGATTGCATCTGTGGTAACATACCTTGAGAAGCCATAGCACCTGATTCCATAGGTACATCACCGCCATCCTGTAGCATGTAATGATTAGTGGGTCCCCATTCTAATCGTTGAGCCTGCGGAAATTCCTCAATATAACTACCGCCTGCTCTATAAGCATTATTACTATTATGATAAGTAGGCGTAAAGAACTGAGCCTCAGTTTGTGCCTGAGGATAGATCGGTACTTCTGTTAAAGAACCACCGTTAGCATAGTAGCTAGGTGGTGCAGGTACTCCGTATTGAAAGAAATTATCTGCTGTTGCAATTTGAGGGAATGCCTCGGTTAACTTTTTCTTTTTCATATTCTTGCTAAGATAAGCATTATTATATATAAGATACTGATTTTTACTTGGTTTTCCAATTGTTGGGTAAGGCATTTATCTTCACTCTCTTCACTGATCCACCTTCTTTAAACATGGGTTGTCCTTTATAAAACAACTTGACATCTGGTGTACCATCTTGATTATAATCTTCCGCTCTTTTAAAATAATCTAAAGGAGACCCATCAGACTTAGTCATGTTTTTAATATTACGTCTAGAGGCATTGAAGTAATCATAATTACCCTCTTCATTATGTCCCCATTGGCCAGCAGGTCTTAGGATAGGTATATGATACTTTGATTCTTTAGAGAAAGTAGGGTGATTAGGTTTCTTATATCTATCAGTACCAACATGTGCTGTTTCAGACCCTGGCGTAAGTGCCGCAACAATTGCATTCATATCACCATTGTTGTTGTTATAAACATCTCGATAAAAACCTTGAGTATCGTAGTCTCCCTTATCATTTAACAAAGATGGGAACTGTTGAGCGTGTTGGTTAAACGCCTCAGCTTCTTGACCTCTAAGTTTTGTGTTAAATCTTTTAGCAGGACCGCCCTTTTGGTATACAATAGGGGTTGGTAAATTTGTACCATCATATCTGCTCATATCTAAATACTCAGGACGATTAGGTTCTTCACCAAATAACCAGTCATAGTAATAAGGCTCATATGTATTCAAAGTTTGCTTAGAAGGTTGGTATCCTACGTCTTCTGTCCAGTTACCTCCGTACCATCCACCTGCTCCATGATATTTAGATTGATTACTAAACGTTGGGTGATTAGGTTTTTTCCACAAATCTGTACCGTGATTATCGGCATCTCTGTTTTTCCAATCACCTGACTTCCAGAAACCTTGTATATCATATGCTCCTTTATCCATCAAGATGTCTCTACCTTGTTGTTTAGACTCTTTAGCCGCCCATTTATTAAATTCCTCCTCCTCCTCTTTAGTTAATGATGTATTGTACTTATCTTTAAACATCATCTCAGGATCTTTCTCTTCTCTATTTAGTGTTTTAGCAACTGCGTTTTTGGCAACAGGTTTACCACGATAAAGGGTTCTAGGTGTTGCATTACGGGTAGTGCTTGCTTCATATTCCGCAGTGCCTGGTGTACCGTAAGTTTTAAGTTGGAAGCCATACCCAAGTACATCGTCAGGCATTCCGAATAATGTAGATTCAGGGACAGCATCAATTAAGTTATTTACATCTATGTTTCCTCTGTTATAGTAGGCCATAACTTCATCATCGGACATTGGTACAACTGGTTCTTTTAGTGGGCCCGGCCAGTTTTCAGTAGAACTAAGTTTACCTTTTAATTTTTGATTATGGTGAGCAGTCTCATGATCTTTAACCCATTGCTCATGCACAATGTTTGGATAACTAGAACGCATATGAATAGTTTCAGTTTGCGGGTCATAGTATTCTCTATCTTCAGCATCTCTCACAAAGTTAGGATTTCTATAGGATTGCTCAGGTATGGTATACGGAGATCCCCCATTTTGAAACTTGCGAATTTGACCACCTTTTTTCTTTTCTTGAGTTTGTGATCCTATTACACCTGCTCCACCGATTGTACCTATAACCATAGGAAGAAATTTAAGTAACTCTATCCTCTCATTCTCTGGTGTAGTATCTTTAAAGTGTTTATTTAAACCACCATCTGATGGTTTTGCGTTACTTAAATAACTTTTAAATAGATCAGTATCACCCTGTTTTTCAAGACCCTTGATGCGTTTAATAGCATCCTCCATACTTAGATTTTCATCAGTCATTAATTTTCTTGCTTGCCTAAGTCTTGCGGTCATTAATTCTGAGTGCAGTTCATGAGGTGCGGCTAACCAAGTTTGACTACGGTTGGATTTGTCTGCATTAACCATAGCATCTTGGTATCTTTTTGATAAGGGATTAAGATCATTACTTTTAAAATAATTGTAGTCCGCATCATATCCGCCAAGTGTACTCTTCCAATCGTATATTCTTTGTAAAGGGTGGCCTGCTTCATGTGCCGCTATATCTCCGATATCAGACGCCATCTCCATTCGGACTCTGTCATCATAGATTAATTCGAGTGCCGTATCTGCACCAGGTACAGGTAAGAATTCAGGTCTTGTAATAACTTTATCTCCCATAATAGGGTTTAACCAAGTATTTGGTTTAAATAATTCGGCAGGTCCCCGTTTAACTAATTCTTGCCTTTCAACTTTCTGCTTCTTGGGTGTACGTAAATAAACAGTCCTAAAGTCTGGAGAGTTAAACCAACTTTTTCCACCTATAGTAAAGGTGCCTTCAGGATTTGCAAATCCCCCTATGCGAGTAAAATTATCTTTTAAATACTTCTTAGAGTGATCAGGTAATCCTAGAAAGGTCGGTTCATTCTCATTATAGTAAATAAGCTTTGAGTTAGCCGGATCTACATTACGCACCATGTTTGTACTAAAAGGCATATTATAGCCAGCTTCTTTGTAAAGTTCTTGTATCTTTCTTTTAAATTCCGGATCAAGAAAATTTTCAGAGTATTTATCTACTAGGTCTAATTCATTTTGTATAAAAACTCTATCTTTTGAAATACGAGCTTCTTTAAAGGGTATGTTAGATTTTTCTTTTTTTAATTTATCTAATTCATCATAAATACCAGTAGGCTTAAGTTTACTTTCCCAATAAGGTTTTGCCTCAAAGTAGAACGTAGCCCTAGTTGTACCAGGAGGGGTAATGCCACGATCTACAATATCAGAGGCATCCTGTTGCGAAAGACCTTTTTGATTAATTAAATATTCACGAAAAACTTCATCTTCTTTATTTGCTATTTTAAAATCTAATGTAGCAATCTTATTATCAATATCAAACTTTTCTGTAGCAAGTTTTTTACTTTCTTCCTTGTTAAATTTATAAGCCTCCAGAGGTAACTTAGACATTTGTTTATAATTGTCTAAGTCTTTTATACCCCACATTAAACCAAATCTATCTCCTTCATCAAATGCTTTTTGTAGGGCATCCCTTGATTGTAATTCAGGAGGATCTACGGGAACAAAACTATCACCTGTAATAATTTTTCTTGAAATATTTGGATCCGACGCTAAAATTGCATCTACGCTACGTTTATTTACAAAGTTATAATCATATAACTCTCTATTGTCAAGCATTTCCTGATACTCAATAGTAGGCATCCCTTTAACTATGCTATTTGAAGTTTCGGAGTTAGTCGTTATATTTGGTGATCCCTTTAATCTTAATTGCTTAGAACCTAACTGTCCCGATCTTTGGGTGTTGATTACATTGAACACATCATCAGGAGCCTGCCATTGCATATCTGCAGCATACTTACGAGCGTTCTTTATAACATTAAAATCGTTTCTTATGGAATTAACAGTGTTACCTGCATAATTCCCTATCTTATTAAGATCACTTCCCAAAGATTTAGCCCCTAAAAAGTTTAAACTGTTTAGTCCTGTTTCTAATGCGGCGTCTAATAAATTAGATTTAGTTCTGTCATTGTACAGGTTAGACCAAGACTTTCGCATATCTGATTGTGAATCAAGTGTATTCTTAATACCTTGTCCAAAAAATAGAGGATTTATTATATTAGCGGCACTTACCCCTGTGCCTAGCAGTGGTGCATTTAATGCTGCCGCTGTAGATGCAAGAGCAACCGGAGCCATAAGTGCTGCTTCAAAAATAGGCACACTTGGTAAACCGGCTGGGTCATTAATAGGTGCACGTCTAAAATTTTTTACATCTTTCTTGTATTTTTCTATCTCTGCTGTTTTTTTATCTGCAGCGCTTCTAGTCTCCTGTGTATCTATAATAGACTGCAGTTTGGGACTAACGCTTTTTGTTATTTTTTCAAACTCAGGAATTTGATTTGCGGGAATTCCTTTAGCAAGTCTTTGTTGACGCACTACATCCGGTACTCTAACGTAACCGCTTGGTACAGCATATTTATCTTGAAGATCCTGTATCTCTTGTAGTTTTACTCTAGGTGTACCATCCTGTGCCTTAGGTAATGCATTTATCTTAACTCTTCTTAGATCTGGTATAGATATGTCTCCACCTCTTTGGAACTTACCAGTACTTTTTCTCACTTTATCCCATGGAGTATCTTTATATATATTACCTTCAACTTGTGACTTTGCCTGTTCGGGTGTCATGTGTTTATTAGTAACATACCAATCCTGCAATGCCTCATTATAACTATCTAACTTTTCTTTGAATTTAGGATTTCCATATACTCTTTTGTTTAGTTCATCCATGCGCTCATCATCTCCTAGATTGAATAGATAGTCTCTATCTTTACCTTCATATAATTCACCTACAAAATGGTTCCAAAGATGGTCCTTTGCCGAACTGTCATACACAGTCATTTTAGAATCGGAACTAATATTCTGTTTATCAAAAAAAGAAACATCAGGATTATTCATAAACTCGTAGTACTTCCCATTATATTGAGGTTCTACTCTATTCTTCATGAATTCCTTTGTTGCATCATAAGCCGTTTCACGGTTACCTTTAAACTTATATAGATTTTGACCATACAAATCTTTAAAAACATTATCCATTGTTTCTTCTTTAGAATAAGACTTTGGTATAAAATTTTTCTTATCGTTTATAACATTACCTGATGTGTCCCTTCTAGTATAAACATCATGCGTTTGTTGCTGTCCTTCATAGGGATTTAAAACAAATCTTCTAAGATTAAATTCCGCATCCCCTTCCATAGGGAGGGATTGAAAGTCTTGAAGATTTTTAGTATTAGGTTGATACATGTATCCGGTTTTATCATCAAATTTAGTATAGCCCGCATCGTATGATGTAGCGTCCCCAAAAGCCGTCATAGGATGAAAATCACCTTTTGCAAATGTATAACCCCTGTAAGAGGGGAGTTCGCTTAAATTCTCTGGTACATCTACTGTATTAAAGTTATTTAAGTATGGATCATTCTGTACCCAAGGTGCTCCAGATCTATCTTTCTCTACTGAGGTCTCGTACCCAAATTGTGCCTTAGGTAAAAAACCACCATTAGCAAATTTACCGTAGCTTCTTCTTACAGCAGGAGTACCCGGTCCTATTCCTTTATAAGGGTAGTACTTAGGATCATCGGTAGGTATATAACCATCCTCAGTTAATGTTCCGAAGTTACCATATAATTGTTGGTTAAGTCTATCTAATGCTTCATCACCCGTAGTAGTTATTGGAAACTGTCTGCGTATAGGATCTGCCGTAAATGGTATTCTAACATTTGCCGGAGGATTAGATATTTGTGAAGGTTGCTCAACTACAGGTGGTTCTACCTTAGCTATCTTTTTAGTTTTTTGATCCTCAATTAGACCTTTTAATTCCTTGATACCAACCTTAGGATCTTTATACGGTGAACCGCTAGCTCCGTATCTTTTTAAACGTTTTATCTTTTGTTCATTAGTAAGTTTTTTCCAAGGTGTTACTGCTAGCTTTTCATATGTGTACTTTCCTACTGAATCATAATTACCGAATTGGTTTTCAGCATCATATACATCAAACCTTTGCGGAAGAATTCTGGTATCATAATATGATGGAGGCGCATCAGGGTTTAATACTCCTGAAGCCATGTCACGTTGTGACCATGCTACATTATTTCCATTATAACCTAAAGTATAATTTCCGGGAAAAGATCCTCGATTGCCCGTTCTAAAATCTATAATATTACCACTATTATTTGCGTTCGTAAATCTTCTTATACCTCCCTCCAAGTCTTGTCTAAATGCGGCAGGATTAGAAAAATTTGCAGGATTAGAATTAAGTTGAGTATAACCATTATTAACTAGCCAGTTACCCACCTGACTTGCTTTGCTTGCAACCATTGCTGAGTCACTAGCAGTAGGTGGTCCAAACTGCGCTTTAGGTAATTGACCACCATTTCTAAAATTAATAGGACCCCCAAACTTTTTACTGTCTTTTCTTTTAAATACAATATTATAACCAGGATTACCTTCTTTACCTATATCCCCAGCAGCGTATTCTTTAAAATCCTCTTCGGTAAGTTTTTCCGTACCCTTGTCTTTATAGTGTGAGTATCTTCCGTTATCTAACATGATGTAACGTAAGTCTTCATTCTCTGAAACAAGACGATTAATCTCTGCAGCCGTTGATTGCGGATTGTTATTATATACATAATAACTTTTACCCGTCTTAGGTGAGTAAAATAATAACTTACCTTCCGTTCTAGCATTGTTAAAAATAAGACCGTCGTTTTCCTGACCGCTATCTGTAAGCATGCGTAAACCGCCGTCTTCTGCAACACCTGCTTGTTTAATAGGTTTAAATGCATTTGTACTAGGTCTAATCGGTACTACTACAGTTTCGTCAGAGAAATCTTGAAGTGCTCCTGCTTTAAGTTTTCCATTTTCTAATCCCCAAAAACCAGGAGCTGTCTCCGTAGTAATTTCACCGTATTCACCAGAAGGGTCTCCTAAAGAGGCAGTAGGATTTTCTTTAAACCATTTTATACTATTAACCGTATTAGGGTTATTATAAATAAACTCACCTCCTAAAATTACGTTACCGTCTGCCTCTGTATCATTAACTCGTACTGCACTAAGTTTACTTCCTTCCTCACTTAAGTCTATTGTAACTTGATCTTTATCCACCTCTAGATCATTAAGTCCTAATTTATTAGCAAACGCTGGAAAATATTTATTTGCTAAAGGCTTAATGTAATCATCTTCAAGGAAAGCAAATGCACCAAGTCCAGTTACTCCCGCTAGTGCATAAGGTCCCGCGGCATTTAAGAAATCTATACCCTTCTCTTGCATATCACGACCCCTACTATTTTTTAGTAAACCTAAAACTGTTTGGTCATCAGCTTCTTTTGATAAATAGCCAATATGGCTTTCTAATTCCTCCTTTGTCCATTTCTTAGGGGCACTCGCATTTGTGTAATCCTTTTTCGCAATAGAGGATTTAAAGTAGTCAAATTTTACTCCTGTATTTTTTGCAGAAGAAGCTTTTGGTTTTTTAATGTCAAGAACATTTTTAATATGGAGTCTTGCTAACTCAGGTGTAATTTTACTTCCTTCTTTAAGGTCGGTTCTTCCCGCTAAATCATTCCAATATTTAGCATCTTCAACAATCGGTTGACTACCGGTTCGGTAAAGATTATCACCATATTGTCCAGACATGTCTAAAACTGATTTTCCTGTTTTAGGGTTTTTGGAGTATAACTCCGTATCTATTGGTGAAAATATTTTTGGTTTATTTTCTGAAACCATTTTTTTAAAGTCTGCAGCATCGGGTAAACCAGCACCTGCGTAGTCACCGACATTTGCAAATGCTAGATTGCTTCGTATATCAGAGCCTGCTCCATAAGCATGGACTAGACGTCTTTCTAATTTATTAAATTTTTTACCCGCTCTAAATGTATCACCTACAAAGTTAGTCGCAAAACTTGCCGCTTTAGTGCCTGTAAGTAATCCTACAGGATCATTAGCCATGTCGAATAATCCTTGATATACATTAGCAGTTGTAGGATCGGTATAGCTATGAAATAAAGGTTTTGTTTGATATGTAGGTACATCCGTAGGCACACCATTCCAACTATTGGTTAGGAGATTTCCTCCTATATTACCAATACCTCCAATAGTGCTTAGTAAATCTAAACCTTTGTTTTGCGCTTGGTATCCTGTTAAGTTATGCGCCATTTCGCCAAGTGTTCCTGGACCTTCGGCATTTTCATTACCCGCCATCCAAGATAAAGTATTTGCTGTACCTTGAATCATTGCGTCAACGGGAGTCGGATCATTTAGATAACTCCACATGTCGCTACCAGCAATAGCATTTCTAATTGCCAATAATTTTTTAGCTTCACTTGTACCTATAGCTAGATTATTACCAACAGCATCTTTATTGTTACTAAAATTAACAGTACCTCCTCCAAAAGGTGAATTAGCAATAGCTTCTAAAAGTTTAGGATCCATATTCATGAACGATCTAAACTCTTCTGTATTTGCTACTTCTAAAGGAGTATATACACTCTCCCCTGAAAATAATCCATTATCAATACTACCATTTAGGGTCGGAGTCACTATATGATTAAAATCAAGTAATGCTCGTTCTGCTACCTTATCTGAAGCAATAGCATTTGCTCTTTTTAAAATATTAGGATTTACATTATCACGGGTTGCTCCTAAGAATTTAGCAAGTGGTTGATTCAACTCACTGTTTATTTCTTTATCTCTTTCTCTTGTTTTTATTATATCATATCTTTCCTCAGGATCATCACCATATTTATACCCTGGGACATTTTTCATCAAGTCTTGGTATGAGTTACTCATCCTATTATAAAACGCTTGTCGATTAACCGGTTCTTTTTTATCAGGTTTTTTGAATAAGTGTTGTTTTACTTCATCTGGTGTTATTGTGTAATCCACAGTTGGATCATATTTAACACCGTACTGACGGTTAAACCAATCTATTTCGCTTTTTCTCCTCTCTTCAATAAGCTCTGGAGTTATTGCTGTACCGGGAGGAACCTTGAAATTTTTAAGAGGGTCATTAATATCTGCAATGCTTTCCGCTACGCCGTCATTATGATATTTAGCATAAAATTCTGAATCATAATCTGGATCTAAATAAGCCTCCCATAAAGGTCTATTATAAGGATTTGTTCTTAAAGCAGGATCTGAAATTTTAAATGAGTCACCATACGGTAAATAGTATTCACCTGTTGATTGGTTATACATGAAAGGAGACCCTGGTAATTCAGATAACTTTTTTAACTGATTTACATCATACCCTAATCCAGGAATAGGTTTAGGTACAATAGCATCTCTTTGTTGTTGAGCCTTTGCCTTTTCGTTACTTACGTATTGATCATACCCTAACCCCATTTCTTTTGCACGTTTATACGTTGCATAGATTTGAGCATTAGTAGCATAGTTACCCGTAATACCTACGGCATCATCTCTTAAGTTTGCCCACTGTTTTGCCTCTTCAGGATTCATCTCAGGAAGTGGTTCCCAAGGTTCATTTGTACCTGCGGTATATACCGTTTGAACCTCTTTCCCGTTTTGTGCTTTAGGTAAACCATGTATCTTAACCCTTCTAGTCCCACCGTTCTTAGCCATTGGTATTTCATATACTGAATTACCTGGGAACTGGTACTCTGCGCCTGGCATCATCATCTGTGAATATCCTTGGTCATCAATACCCAATACTGGATAAGGTACACCTTGCATTGTTATACGTCCGTTTGCGTTAGGAATAATAGTTTCCTGACCTGGATATTTCCATTGCCCTTCTTTGGACACAATAGGTTTTTTCTTAGCCATTAACGTGGAGAGTTAAGAAGTTTATTATTAATTACTTTAATAAGCATTTTCACATTGTCTGACACAGATCTTGTTAACAATACGTGGTTAGCGTAGTGTCTAAATTTCTTTCTTTGGAAAGGGGATTTATTTAGGTCTATGTTATTAGTGTTTAAGTTACGAATATAACCATTAAGTTCTGTATCCCAAATAGGCTGCTGTACCAATATACCACCGACTTGAAATTCACCGCGATCTCTTGTTACATCCCAGAACTGGTTAAATCTATATTTCTGTTCTTCTTTAGAAAAGAGGATATTAATAATAGATGTTACTGTATCTATTTGAGGATAGTTAACAATCACCGGTGCATTGTTTTTAGGACTCAGGTTTAGTCTTAGATTGCCCGATACTTGTTCGTTATTATAAACCACAGCATTATCAAAGTTAAAGTCTATAACTTCGTACTTGTCTATTCCAAACTGGTCATACACATAACATTCAAGTAAGTATTCAATACTTCTTGTAGTTGTTACTGCTTGACCTGTTTGCGCTATGTAATCTATTTCAAACGGATAGTCTACGCCATAGAAGTTACAAAATTTATTTGTAGTGTTTACACTGTGCACCCAGATACCCCCTTTCTTATCGAGATCCGTCTGAGTAGTCATAAATCCTTTAATAGAAGATATGCCTAGTTCTGGTTTCCAATCGTGGAATGATAACCATGCTTTTTGCTTAGGGTCATAACTAATTGTCCAAGACAAGTCTTCAAAGTATAGAGGGTCGCCTAATACAATAGGTGTTTTACCTAATCTAAACGTACGGTTGTCTCTAGTCGTAACTTGACCCACATATTGATCACGTAGTCTATAATCCCTTTTAGAGAAATAAACTATTTGATTCTCATTATCAAAAGTTGCTTGACATCCTATACCTACTACTGGATTATCTACAACTAAATAACCAGGGAACTGATCTAGTAAGAAAAACTTGAGATATTTATTAAACCACCACTTCATTCCTAAATCTGATATAGGTTGCATACCTTCTGCTACAGTAAAGATTTTACCTTGACTAGCACTCATCCAATATACTCCGGCCGGTGTATTTATTACCGACAATCTATCTTGACATGAACCATGTTGGAATTCAGGATCTGCATTACTTAATGTCTGTAACGGTTGACTAAATAATCCGCCGTCACCAATTGTAATCTTTGTACCTGATGTTGTTTGAAGACTATCTACTGCATTAAACATTAGAGGTGATGACTTTTCTTGTAGAACAAGTGCCCCATTTCTGTTAATGGATTTAAATGCAGTTACTCTGCTTTCAAAGTCATAATAATTATTAACTAAGAATATTCTCCAGTAATCTTTCTTATCCTCTGATGAAAGAGGTAAAGAATAAATTACGCGGTAAGGATAATACGTGTAGCAACTTTCTGCTACATATGGATCGTATGATCTAGTTTGCATAGAACCCCAGGAGATAAAACTATTAAATACTTTAGATACGCCAAGTGATATGTCGTACTTATAATAGTTACCGGCTTTAATAATAGGTGTATTAAATAATGCTTGTAAATCTGTAAAGCTATAAGGATCGTAGAAACGTTCTACAGGATTATCTCCCCAGTCTCTTTGGTCTACGTTATATTCAGATTCTACAAAGAAGTCTCTTACTCCTGACTGGAATAAATACATGTAACCGTTTTGAGCACTAAGTCTTAAAGCAGCAAAGTTATTACCGAAACCCGGTAAATTACTATAAGTACTTGAATTATAGTCAGGTTGATCTAGATTATATTTTGCTGTAGGTAATCCTTGTGCTAATCCTGATCCCGCCAAAGTAGTACCACTGTCGCCATCAAGATCTGCTAGATTGTTTGTAAAATTTCTAACAAAATCACTTGTTTCAAATTTAGTAAAGTCTGCAAAGAATCTAGGATAGTTTACCATGTAACGCAACTTGTAATTTATTTCAAAGCCGGTTGGTACATCGTATAACCAATCATAGAAATAGAAAAAAGTATTTTTCTCTGTGTACCTTCCAATATACACGTCCCCTCCAAATACAGATGTTGTTGTATATCTGCGAGTAAGATCTGTAGATAACAAAGGAGCACCTTGTTTAACTTCGAATATGCAACCTGTAATAATTTGTTTAGGTGAGTCTATCTGACCATATTGGTTATCATATGCTACTTTAAGTCCTGCGTAGAATGCAGAAGTAGTAGATAGGAATTTACCCGATGCCGGATTAGACCAAGATACTCCACGGTTACGTACATATTGATTAGTTGGTCCTGCCTCATTAATTACATTACCAATTGTTTGAACAGAATAATCAGGTACAGTTGGATAATCGCGCCCTGCTAATAAAGGAGTGGTTAATTCTATACCAACACACTTAGACCTAAATAAGTTGTTTACCTTAGTCGTGCCTATGTACTGAAACTGATTATCTAAATATAGTGATTCTTTAACTGCCCTACGCGTGTTATTTCTAATAGCATTTCCTTGTCTATAAAATCCTAAATCTAAATGAGAAATAGACCTATAAACATATTCTTTGAATGGAATCATTGCTTGTAGCAATTCTAATGTAGCATCTGTTCCTTGTGACCAATAATAACCAAATGTTAAAATCCCTCCTAAAGCTTTTAGGTAAGTAGGCATATACCTATTATCTGACCACTCTACCGATGTATCGTATGCCGACCCAATACCACCTGCGCCAATACCTATTGTAGATGATATATTATCAATTAAAAAATCCGCAGCTTGGTACCCTCCTGTCAGAACCGTTGTAGAAGGATCC
>TARA_R110000868_G_scaffold84860_3_pt1 | contig 13588 bp, 9 predicted proteins | sample TARA_R110000868 | Tara Oceans TARA_R110000868 (sample SAMEA4397489) | marine metagenome | biome: Polar Biome; feature: [SRF] surface water layer (ENVO:00010504); material: water (ENVO:00002006), including particulate matter (ENVO:01000060) such as... | depth 5 m | reverse complement strand
CCGGCGGGCTCAGGCAATCAGCGGCATTTCGAAGGTTCATATGGTCATCGGGGCTTTCATCTGGTCCGGCCGCGCACCGACGAGGAGGCGCTGCAGACCGTCGCGGCGTTCAAGGAGCTGCACCCCGATTATATCGTGCCCATGCACTGCACTGGCGAGATTTTCATTGAGGAGACACTCCGCCAGATGCCCCACAAGATCGTTCGACCCTATGTTGGTACGCGCTTTGTGATGGCATAAGGGCCAAGCACAACGTTGCGATACTCAGCCTTATCCCATCCTATGCAGCGGTCACGCTCCACCTGCGAGGATTAAATCGCACCAGACTTAAGATGTCGAGCTCTACCGTCTTACCAGCTGGCTGCTCACTGGAGCCTGTGAGCCTGGTCGTTTCACGGCTACGTCAACTTTATTGATGTCGGTCATCCCCAAGCAACAAAACTGTCGCGGAAGTGGCATTATTCGACGGCATTAGGCCCCGTGCACCATTTAAGAAACAAACCACGCTGGGGGCCACAATGATCCGATTTACGTCAAGCGTGCTCGCGCTCGCTACTGCGCTGTTGGCCGCCATCCCGGTCTCGGCACAAGTCGCCGATGCTGGTTTGAACGAAACACCCGCCGGCGCTGCCTCCGCGATCATTGTGACTGCCAAGACGACGCGCTCGGCGACGGCGCTTCCTCAGTCCGAAATCCAGAAGATTCTGCCTGGCGTTTCGCCTCTTAAAGCGATCCAGACCTTGCCGGGCGTGCTGTACATCACCGCTGATCCTTGGGGCTATAATGAGCAGAACGCCCAGATCTTCATCCACGGCTTCGCCGGCAATCAGCTTGGCTATACGATGGATGGCGTTCCGCTCGGCGATCAGAGCTACGGCAACTATAATGGGCTTTCCCCGCAACGTGCGGTAATTTCTGAGAATGTCGGTCGCGTCGTCGTGTCGACGGGCGCGGGCGATCTCGCCACCGCATCGAACAGCAATCTGGGCGGAACGGTCGAGACCTATTCGTCGGAGCCATTGGACAAGCTTGGCATTCAAGGCGCCCAAACCGTAGGCAGTTATAGCACATCGCGCACGTTTCTGCGTGTTGACAGTGGTGCTTTCGGTCCCGGCGACAGCAACTCGGCCTATATCTCCGCCGCGCGCCAGCGTGCCCGCGCCTGGGACTTCGACGGCATTCAGGGTGGCTGGCAGGCCAACGCCAAGTTCGTGCACGACAGCGATATCGGGAAGATCACGGCGTATTTCGACTATAACGATATGACGCAGCCTAACGAGGACGCGACTGTCTTTTTCAAGCCGTCCGCAGGTGGCACCGCAACGGCGGTCCAGCGCTATACGCCCTATACCAAGCCCTTCTTCTACCCTGAATTCGACACATACCGGACATCCTATCTCAGTCCGGCAGGAAACTCGCCCGCCGCCGAAGGCAGCAATTACCGCAACTATTATTCAGATGCGCAGCGGACCGATTATCTCGGCTATGTCCGTTACGATGCGCGCCTGTCCGATACCATCACATGGTCGACGACCGGCTATTATCATCATAATGACGGGGCAGGCGTCGTTGCTGGCCCCCTTGGTCAATCGATCACGACCGCGCAGGCCTATCTTGATCCCGCTTACGCGACTCTGCCATCCAACTGCCGCTTCACCGCCAACAACAACGGCATCAAACCCGCGGCATGTACCGCGCTGACCACCGCACAGGCGACAGCGGCTGGCGCAGCGCTGGTAGCCGCGACTGGCGGTTCAGGGCTAATCACGCGCACTACCGAATATCGCATCGACCGCGGCGGCGTGATCTCGGCGCTCAGCATCGACATCGGGGCGCACAAAATCGCGCTTGGCGGATGGTTCGAGCATAACAGCACGACTCAGTGGCGAAGGTGGTATGGGGTCGACGTCGCCAATCCAAGCTCGAGCACGCCCTATATTCGTCCGCTCGACGTCGCCAATCCGCTGTTCACCCAATATCAGGGCGAGGCCAAGATCAACAACCTGCAGCTTCATCTCCAGGATACCTGGCAGGTGACGCAGAAGCTGCTTGTTCAGGCGGGTTTCAAGACAAGTGCCCAGTGGGCGGACGGCCGCTATCCCGTGCAGCCACGCGTCGGTTCGCTCGGCGGGACAACGGCTCTGCCCGAGGGCAAGATCAACACCAAGCGCTGGTTCCTGCCGGCGTTCGGCGCAACCTATGATTTCAACGGCCACGAGCAGGTCTATTTCAACGTCCAGAAGAATTTGCGGCAATATCAGGCCTATCTGGCTGGTGGTGGCGGCCCCTGGTTCACGGGGAGCCAGGCGGCGTTCGACGCCTTCGCCGACGAAGGCAAGCCTGAGAGCAGTTGGACTTATGAAGCCGGCCTGCGCACGCGCCGCAGTTTCGAAAACGGCATCGGCTTCGACGCGCAGATCAACTATTATCATGTCGAGTTCAAGAACCGCCTGCTAGCCATCCCGACCAATCCGGGTGGCATCGCCGGTAGCGGCATTACCGGCGGCACCTCGACCCTCGTCAATGTCGGCGACGTCAAGACCGACGGCGTCGATGCGGCGTTCACCTTCCGCGTGGGGCGTACGTTCTCGCTCTACAATGCGGTCTCGTACAACCTCTCGAAATATCAGAACGACTACACATCGACCGCCCTTGGCATAGGTGCAGCCAGCGACACCTGCAGCGGCGGTTACCTCGTCGTGGGCGGCATAGTGCCCACTTGCGGCAAGCAATTGCCAGGCACGCCCAAATGGATGAACAAGACTGTGGCGACGCTATCGGTCGGTCCGTTTGAGTTGCAGGGGATCGGCGACTTTGTCGGCCGTCGTTTCAGCACCTACACCAATGACGCCAGTGTGAAGTCCTATTTCCTGACCTCACTGCGTATCGCAGGGCGCGTTCCGGACGGCGTCCTCCCTCTGCGTAAGGTTGAGCTGGCGCTCAATGTAACGAACCTGACCGACAAGAAGGGCGTGTCCACATTGTCGATCGGATCGGCGACGAACAGCTATTCGGCCTATCCGATCGCGCCGCGTCAATGGTTCCTGACATTGTCGGCCGCATACTGATAAAATCTTGCGCATCTTGCTAAGAGGCAGGGTTCGCTGATATTGAGCTCAAAGCCTGTCCATTTTGCGTTGCGCAGCGAATACAGCGTTCGTAAGCGTAGGGAATAGAAAAAAATCTTCGTCTACTACCCATCTTGCGCCATCAATCTGCAAACTGACCATATGCAACTTGCGGGCAGATGAATCGCCTCTTACACGACGTTCAGATGGGTGTTCTCAACAAGATTGCAGACCGTCGGTTTTTCGGCGGTTGTCTACCATCGAAGGACATCTAGCGCGATCACGTGAGCGACCTTGTGTCCTGGAACCTCCCATCGGGCTCCATCGCGAACAGAATGTTCAGGCAGTCAGTGAGACGTGACTACATGGATATTACGGTAGTGGGGCAGTGAAGGAAGGGCAGAAAACGTAAGCCAAGCGGGATCGACGTCATGGACGCCACCTGGCTAGCGGATGTTTAATGCCAGTGCCTCAGCAAGCGGCGACCGAATGCCTCCTTTTGCGCTTTTCCATCGCCGCCATTGTCCGGTCGGCAAGTGCCGAGAGTTGAAGGGTTTCGAATGTTGTCAGCGCCGGATGCGGTTTGCTGTCAATCACGCAGAGCGTTCCTATTCGCATACCATTGGACGTTTTCAGCGGCGCGCCAGCGTAGAAGCGAATGCTTGGATCGCCTGTGACGAGCGGATTGTTTGAAAATCGTTCATCCTTTGTTGCATCCTCGACCACGAACACATCAGAACCCCGAATTGCATGGGTGCAAAAAGAGATGGATCGGGGTGTTTCTCGGGGTTCCAAACCAACCTTGGCCTTGAACCATTGGCGGTTCTCGTCGAGCAGCGAAATCAATGCAATTGGTGTCCCAAGAACCAGTGCAGCCTCTCGAACGATCGCATCGAACTCCGCTTCGTTAGGCGTGCCCAACACACCATATCCTTTCAAGGCAGCCACTTGTGCGCTTTCATTCGATTGGTCGTCCATTTCTTTACTCCGTACGACCTGATACTATTGGCGCGCGGTGGTTAAGATTCGGTTTAACCCGGACTGTATAATATGGTGCGCCTGTGCTTGATCGTGGCCGACCGCGATTCTGCGCAAACGGCTACCATTGCCCGATCCCGGCTATATCGACGCAGCCGCCTGAGGGTCCGGTTTCGACCGAGGCGGTGTAAACATGCGCTAAAGCACATGCGCTGGTTGGTAATGCGGGATGGTACGAACCAACGATTTTTGGTGAAGACATGGCTTAATCGGGTGCGGATCAGGGTGGGTGCCGATGATCGGGATCATGCGATTCATAAAGTGGGCTACCACGCATAAACTTATCTCTGTTCTGACAGTTTTAAATGTCTTGGTCAAAAAATGGGCACTGCCCATCCAGGATTTGAGCGTAACAAAGATATGGTTGCGGTGCTGCGGCGGATGCCCATGGCATTGGGTAACAAATCCGGCTGCCTTTTCATTGCATCGATGACCGCCTAGTCTATGGTCCAAGACTGCCGTGTGAAGGCAACATTGGGTCATGGGGATGTATCGGACGCGTATTGGGCGACCATCGGGGTGCTACTGCCCTGAGACCGCAGCCGCCACGCCCGCCCATCCCACGACAATCGGCGGTTCCTGAACGGCATGCTATATGTTTTGCACGTCGGCTGCCCCCGGTGCGATGTGCATGAGCGTTATGGGAATTGGAACTCGGTCTATGTTCGTTTCCGGCATTGGCCGAGCAGGGCGTGTGGGACGCGATGCGCGCCACGCTGATCGATCTCGAGCTGACCGATGACTGGCAGCCGCCAAGTCATTGCCGGACATTCGGCGGTAATTTCCATCGCTCGGTGCAGACAGTGCGCTATTCAGGCACCTGTCGACAAGGTCCGTTCGCTCGGACCGTTCGATCAGACCGGTCAATTGGAGCTTCTGCGCCTGACAAACGCTGCCAATGGGAAGCTCCCGAAGCGGACCGTGAGTAAAGCGCCTTCGTTTCAGCCCCTCGGCCCCCGCGAGGCCACGTCTGAGACGTTGCCCTTCGTTCATCTTTTGGCGGAGCCCCTGACTGGCGGTAAGCGGCCCCGTACGCTTTGGGCTGAACTCGCCATGTTGGATCGACGGTGCGGTGCATTTCATCCCCTATCTTTCTCGTGTCGCAGCGCATAATCGCTTTTCCATAGGTCAGGCTGTCTGGGGGGGGGGCAGCAACCCCAAGAATACATGTTTTGTGCAGGGTATAGCATGCACGCCAAATTGAGCATTCGCCATACAGACCCCGGGAGTGACGGCTGAAAAAACGTCTGGTTCTGGAAAAGGAACTCTCTGCGGATTCCGGGCTCTAAGTGATCTGAGGATCAAACGGGATCGCTGGTGTAATCTTTACCTGGAATGGCTTGTGTGAGAGCCAAACCCGCAAGATGCGCAGTCGCGAGCAGCTGATCCAGCCCGTGCCCGTTGCGCGCCTTGGCAGAGAGGCCCGACATGGCTGTGCTGACGAAGTCAGTCAGACGCCGGGCATCTTCCGGATGACGGGCAGCAATATAGCCGTGAATCACGGCTTCGGCAGCCAGACTGAGGGCGCATGCGGCCTCGCGTGCGTCGCGATCGTTTGAGCGGGTGCCCTCCACCACCATGCAGCCGCTCGCCATCGGGTCGGAGGCATAATAGCGAGCGGCCTCCTCCAGCACGGCTGCGAGACAGGCGCTTACAGGTCGGTCGTGCCGCAGCAGGTTGGCGAGGGGGATAGCGCTTGTCGCGTTATAGCGATCGAGCACGCGGGCGTAGAGACCAGCTTTGCTGCCGAAGGCGGCGTAAAAACTGGGTGGGTTTATCCCGAGCGCGGTTGTGACGTCCGAGACGCTAACCGCATCATAGCCATGCGCGTGGAAAAGCTTCTGCGCGGTATCGATCGCCTCCTCGGGATCGAAACGTCGAGGCCGACCCCGCCTGCGAGATTTATCTGTAGTCATGATTACAAAATACCTTGACCTGCCAAATAGGATTTTTATGTAATTCATCCTACATTAAACCTCAAGGACGCACATCATGGCCTCATTTCAAGGAAAATCCGTTCTCGTACTGGGCGGTAGTCGCGGCATCGGCGCAGCGATCGTCCGGCGTTTTGCCGCCGAAGGCGCCTCTGTAATCTTTACCTATGCGGGGTCGCGAGCGACGGCAGAGCAGCTTGCGGCCGAGACCGGGAGCACTGCGGTCCAGACCGACAGCGCTGACCGCGACGCGGTGATCGCGCGCGTGCGCGACAGTGGGCCACTCGACATTTTGGTCGTGAGTTCCGGGTTCGCGATCTTCGGCGATGCGCTCAACCAGGACCCGAACGAAATCGACCGGCTATTCCAAGTGAACATCCACGCGCCCTATCACGCCTCGGTCGAAGCAGCGCGGCAGATGCCCGATGGTGGGCGGATCATCGTCATCGGCTCGGTCAACGGCGATCGGATGCCGGTGCCCGCAATGGCGTCCTACGCGCTTAGCAAGTCCGCTCTGCAAGGGATGGCGCGAGGGCTTGCCCGCGATTTCGGGCCACGGGGCATCACAATCAACATCGTGCAACCAGGGCCGATCGACACCGATGCCAACCCGGAAGACGGTCCGATGAAGGATCTGATGCACAGCTTCATGGCGATCAAGCGCCACGGACGGCCCGAGGAAGTCGCGGGGATGGTCGCATGGTTGGCCGGGCCGGAGGCGGGATTCGTAACCGGCGCGATGCATACGATCGACGGCGCGTTCGGCGCTTGAACCCGGTGATGACGATGGCGCGGGCGAGGTTGGTAGCAGCATCGCCCGCGCCGCGACAGTAAGCGAATAATCGGGAACAGGAAAATCTCAGCGGACGACATCATACGCCTGCATGTTCGCAGATGCCTCTCCAGCATCGATTAACCCGGGCGACCTCGGGGGGGGTAAAGACCCGGGCCAGTGCATGGCAACTATGTTTAAGGGCTGAAGGGTAACGGCACTGCCATGGCGGTGAGGCTTGACTATTGGATGTGGGACGGCCGGACGGGAATTTCACCAGCACAATCCGTAGCTATCGGCTAAATGCAAACGAAATCATCGAGATATCTGGACCCCAACGAATTTGGACCAAGGACGGCTTTCCGAACTGTAACGCGGTCATAATGGAACGTCGAGGCTCAGTTCCCCATGCGGTGGTTCTCAGGCATTCACGCGCCACGATGCGTCTTGCAAATCACCGCTCGACGGTGTCTCCCACGCCAATGAGCTGACTGCTGGCCAGCATGAACAGCCCGCGCTTGCCTCTTGCCCGTGCCTAGAGCCCCCCTTCAAGGGCCACAGGGACAACAATTCGGCCAAGTTGTCGTTGTCACACAGAAACTCGACTTCGTTACACTTTTATCTCTTGACTAGGTCATAAAGCGAAGTGCACTTTGATATTCAGGCGATTAAGCAGAACGGATTCGAATAACGATCCTCTTATCCGCTGAGGGCTAATGTCGGTCGTTTTCGACCATCCAAAAAATACGGCGTCTGCAGGCTTGATCGGTCCAGGATGAAGATTGCGACGAGCGGCTGCCGTGATCGCTGAGAATTGATGCATGGGACAGACAATTTGTCTTGCTCATTCAAAAGTGCTGGCTGGGGGAAATTTGATGAGCAGCAATATAAACTTTATGTATCTATCACGCTCGGCGATAGCAGCATCGTTGGCCGTTTTAGCTTTGTTGCCCTTGCCTGTGCATGCTAAAAATGCAGGCACGCCGATTGCCGACATAGTGATTAGTAACGGAAAGATATTCTCTTCCATCGCCAGTAAACCGTGGGGCGAAGCGCTTGCGATCAAAGATAAAAAGATCCTCGCTATCGGTTCAACGCAGGATATAAAAGAATATATTGGACCTAACACTGAGGTAATTGACGCTCAAAAACATCTAGTCATTCCTGGTATTATTGATGCTCATGTCCATCTTTCAAATTCCATAAAAGATATCATAGCCTTCAACTGCTCGTCTCCAAACGATGCCAGCCTTGATCAACTTATAGTGAATGTTGCGGCATGCGCTAAAGGGCGCAAGCCCGGTGAATGGGTGACGGTCAATGCGTATAGCAGCCGCCTGATACCGCAACTGACCGCATCGGATGCCTTGCAGAAGTTGGATGCGGCGACGCCCGATAACCCCGTGGTTATCCGCAGCGACTCCGTTCATGATCGCTGGGTGAACTCGGCGGCCCTTAAACTTGCCAATATCACCAAGCAAACGACAGTCACTGACGGCACGATCGGGAAAGATCCGAGCAGCGGTGAACTTAACGGGCTGTTGATAGAGTGGGGTGCGGCTGGTTTGGTCGACACGATCAGCCCGCTGGGTAAATTCAACAGCACTGACGACAGTGGTCTTCTCGAACAAGGCGCGGTCTTGCTCAACAGCTTTGGGGTTACTGGCTGGGTAGAGGCCATGTCCTCCGTGGAAAGCGCTGCGGCGTATCGCAAAGCTGACGAAAGTGGCAATTTTCACGGTCGGGTGGGCATCTCCATCCTACTGGACCCTAACAAGGTTGCGCCGTCCGAACTGCCAGCTCTTTTCAAGGCCGCATCGGCTTCTGATGATGCCCATCTCTCCACCAAGTTTGCAAAGATATTTCTGGACGGTACTCCGGTTACGCAGACGGCATCAGTGTTGGAGCCTTACTTGCCCAACAAGGAACATGGCGCGCATTATCATGGGGAGCAAAAGGTTTCACAGGATCTGCTCAATCAGACTGTTACCGCTCTCGATGCGCTTGGCGTATCGGTTAAGATGCACGTCACAGGCGATGGCTCGGTGCGTGAAGCCCTCAATGCAGTCATGGCAGCCAGAGCTGCCAACGGCAATCGTGGCCCCACGCACACCTTGGCGCACGCAGGACATCTCGCGCCGGAAGATATCAGGCGCTTCGCCACGTTGAATGTCGCTTTTGAAGCGTCGCCAACAATGTGGTTTCCAGGACCAATCATGGACGCCATGATCGCTATGCTCGGTAAGAACAGGGCCGAGAACTTCTGGCTGTTCCGCACCTATATGAAGAATGGAGCGCTGGTTGCCGGGGGCACCGACTGGAAAACGATCCCGGGAGAATATTCTGATCTATGGTCGGGGATCGAGGGCATGGTCACGCGCCGCAATCCAACCGGCAAATTTCCCGGTGTTCTGCATCCTGAAGAGGCGTTGGATGTTGCAACCGCCTTGCAACTCTACACGATCAATTCCGCAAGGGTCCTTCGCGTCGATGATGTTGCCGGCTCGCTGGAGCCAGGAAAGTCGGCCGACGTCGTCATCCTGAATCAGGATATATTTACGGTAAACCCCGACTGTATTTCAGAAACCGCGCCACTTATGACCGTCTTTGAAGGGGCAGTTGTCTATAAAAATCCCAAAAAGGATGCTCCTGCCTGCTCCTAAGACAATAGGGCAACAAAGACGATTGAATGAATTTGATTAATTGCATCGAGTAATATTCAAATAAGGGGGAATTATATGAAAAATGACAAGATGTCTTTGATTAGACTACTTTCGACGGCTGCAATATTGTCGGTGGGATCGGCGCCTGCATGGGCGCAGGATCAAGCGGGTGCATCAACCTCGTCCGCTTCCGACACGACTGGCGGCGAAATCATCGTGACGGCACAAAAGCGTTCGCAGTCGATCAACAATGTCGGAATGTCGATCACTGCAGCTACGGGCGACGAACTTCTGGCAAAAGGCGTGGTCGACGTTTCGCAGTTGTCCAAGATCGTGCCGGGCTTCAACTATAACCTGACGGCCTACGGAACACCGGTCTATACAATCCGCGGTGTCGGGTTCCAGGATAACAGTCTCGGCGCCAGCCCGACCGTCAGCGTGTATGTGGATGAAGCGCCTGTCGCCTTTTCATCGCAAACGCTGGGGGCGCCGCTTGATATCGAACGCGTCGAAGTCTTGAAGGGACCGCAGGGCACATTGTTCGGTGGAAATTCGACCGGCGGTGCGATCAACTATATTGCTGCGAAGCCCACGGATTCCTTGAAATGGGGCGTTGACGCATCCTATGGCCGCTTCAATACCGTCGATCTTTCGGGATTTGTCAGCGGCCCGATTAGCGACACATTGAAAATGCGCGTGGCTGCCAGAACGCAACAGGCCAACGCCTGGCAATATAGCTATACGCGCGATGACCAGATCGGCGTTGTGAACCAGTTCATCGGTCGCATCCTGGCTGATTGGACCCCGACCGACAATCTCAAGATCTCGCTAAATGTGAACGGATGGCGGGACCGTTCCGACACTCCGGCCGCCCAGGCGGTCAAGCTTTCGCCGACAAGTCCTTTTCCGCCGCCATCGGCAGCGCTTGTGAACTATCCTCTTTCACCTCGAAACAGCCGGGCTGCTGATTGGGACCCAGGCATTTCGTTCAGACAGGATAGCCACTTTTATCAGGCCTCGGGACGTATCGATCTCGATCTGTCCTCCGACATCGTGCTGACCTCGATCACCTCTTATCAGAAGTATAAGAGATTTCAGCCGATGGATACGGATGGCACGGCCCTGGCCAATTTCCGTATTGGATTGAAGGGGGGCACGTCGACCTTCTTCCAGGAGTTGCGCGTCGCCGGTAATGCTCCGGGCGTTAACTGGATGCTTGGCGCGAACTATCAGAGAGATAAAATCCACGATATCAATACCTTCTTCATTCCTTTCGCAGTTACGTCATTCCTGGGCAATCCTGAAAATGTGTCGCGGCAGACTGTCGATACGAAGGCTGTCTTCGCCAATGGCGATTATGAAATTATGGATGGCCTGACAGTTCTCGGTGGAATTCGTTACACCGAAGCGGATCGTGATTATCGCGGTTGCACACAGGACTATGACGGCACGGTTGCAGGCTCAGGCTTCTTCCCAGGCGCGACGCGCGGGAGCTGCATCACGCTCCTCAACAACTTCACGCTAGGCGAAGTGACTGACACACTCGACCAGAACAATATCTCCTGGAAAGCCGGCCTGAACTACAAGCCTTCCAATGGCACGCTTTTGTACGCCAACGTCAGTAGGGGCTACAAGTCCGGCAGCTATCCTATTCTGTCGCTGGCGTTCGAGCCGCAATCGAGCCCGGTCACGCAGGAAAGTGTCTTAGCCTATGAAGTCGGCGCGAAGCTCAATCTGGGCTCGACGCTGCAACTGAATGGTGCCGCATTCTACTATGATTACACCAACAAGCAGATCCGCGGCAGGGGCGTATTCGCTATCTTTGGTGTGCTTGAGCTGCTGGTGAATATACCACAGTCGCGCGTTGTTGGTTTCGAATTGGATGCTGCCTGGAAGCCGATCACCGGCCTGACGATTGCCCCGTCGGTAACGATGGTCGATTCCAAAATTCGTGGCAACTTCACGAACTTTGATGTCGCTGGAAATCAGGAGAACTTTAGCGGCCAGGCATTTCCTTTTACGCCGAAATGGTCGGGCAATACGGATATCGAATATCGTTGGGCGATGCGTAGCGATTTGACCGCATTCGTGGGTGGTAATGTGAACTACCAGTCGGTCAGCTACGGCGATCTGGCCCGCTCTGCGCCCTTCAAGATTGCCAGCTATGCGCTCGTTGATTTGCGCGCGGGTATTGAAGGGGACAAATGGACAGCAAGTCTCTGGGGCCGGAACGTCTTCAACAAGACGTATGAAACGTCGACAGGCAACATTGGCGACTTCATTACACGCTATGCGGGCCGCCCAGCAACCTATGGCGTACGCCTGAGCTATCGCTACTGACTTTGTCTCAGGGTCGTTATCGCAATGGTTTAGGCCAGGGCGGTAATGACCTGAAAGGCGCCTTTTGCGACAGCGAATATCCAATCCCAAACCAAGTGGACGATCGGTATGAAAACGAAATACACCGCCGGGCTCATTCCGATCGCCCTGGCTTTTGCTGCACCCGGTGTCAGTGCAGAGGTTCCAGGATCGGCGGGTCAAAAGGATCTGGTGAGCGCTCATGCAGCATGGCTCGCCAGGGTGAATGCCAATGACCAGGTTGAAGGCGTCAAGGATTTTACAGACGATGCTCTGATCGTCGGAGGGGAAGGCCCCATCGTCGAAGGCCGTGACGCTGTTCGCGACTATGTGGCAATATTAGGAGGGCGTCCTGGGTTTAACGTTGCCTTTGATCTTGAGCGTGCGACGGTATCGTCAGACGGGGCAATTGGATATGTTATCGGCAGCGCCATGATTACTTCGCTCGACAGTAACAGGCGGCGGGTAGGGGGGCGCGTGCGGCTCCTGACAGTTTGGCGAAAAATTGACGGCGTTTGGAAGTGCTATATCGATGCACCTCTATCGGTGCCCTCTTGACCTTTGGCGATATCACGCACTTCAGCCGTTTGACGTCCAATCATTATTGAAAAAGACCATATTGTTGCCGCGGGTCGGTAACGATCATGGTCTTTTTCGGTGTTCGCTTACCGTTAAATGTTCGCGCGCTATCGTTTTGCCACGCTATTCTCAGGCTATCATGCCACCGCGATCGTGCTGTCTGCACGCGATCGGCTAGACGCGATTAGACTGACAGTCTTTCGTGCCTCACTCGTGATGGTCGGGCTGTGACGCATCTCCAAAAGGGGTGGCAGATAATTCGCCAGATAAGATGTTGAGCCAATGATTGCCTGATCAAGCATTTGCTTGGTGATAATGCCATCTTCCAACACCGAAAGGCTGAAAAAGGTATCGGCAATCTGAACGGCGTAGAAGCAAGTCAGCACCGGGTCTTTCATTTGGGGAAGGTGGTAGAAGGATTCCAAAGCGCTGCTCAACACGGCGCCAAAACGCAAATCGTCATGACAGGCTGCTCGCTTGATATCGGACGCACTTTGGGGACCGAGCAGCAACTGACGGGCTGCGGCGTCTGAATTGAAATAGGCGGCCGAGGCTCGCAAGAAGGTGCTGACGCAATCCTGCCAACGCTCATAGGCAATGGCCTCTGGCGCCATCAGGCTCATTTCGTCAGCGATATTCCGGGCCAACTCTTTGTAAAGCACGCGTATATCGGGGAAAAAATGGTAAGTTGAGCTTGTGGGAATTTCCGCGCGTTCGGCAATCATCGGTAAGGTGATTTCGTGCATTGCGCGCTCCTCAAGCAATGCGCGCGCTGCCGTCAGTAATGCTTCTCGCCGCGCTCGGCCGCGGGCCTGTGTGTATCTCTTATTATTTCGGGTTTCTATCATGTAGACCGGTATATCGTGGGCTCTGGACCCGGACAACCACAATAGATTCGGATCCGCACAGCGTCTTGTTGCCAAGTGGCTCTGGCTAAAAAGTAGCTGAGCCAATGCTCGAGATCGTTCTGCCACGCCGTACCGACAGCCAGCCTATATCAACGCCGGCTTCCCGTGCATCAGGCGTTCTTCCCGAAGTGACGAGCGTGCATCCGACGAAACAAAAGCCCCGGCATCAATCGCTGCAGGGCTTGCACGCTCACAGCGAAATGCGGCGGCCTTGTGCATCATGCCTACTCTTGGCTAAGCAGGGCGGCCCCGAGAGTTGCGAGAAGAG
>TARA_R110000868_G_scaffold85685_2_pt1 | contig 13589 bp, 9 predicted proteins | sample TARA_R110000868 | Tara Oceans TARA_R110000868 (sample SAMEA4397489) | marine metagenome | biome: Polar Biome; feature: [SRF] surface water layer (ENVO:00010504); material: water (ENVO:00002006), including particulate matter (ENVO:01000060) such as... | depth 5 m | reverse complement strand
AAAAGAAACTCTTCCTAAATCTGCATCGGATGTGCGAGTGCCTTGCAGTTCAAGCATACCCATTTGTGAATCTGCTCCAACCGTAAGTACAATATGGTCAGCCCCTAATCCAGACCTGTTAAGAGTTGCAGTACCCATTCCAATGTGATTAGCACCACCATCAACAAACAGCATATTAGCGTTGGTGTCAGACTCAACACGGAAGTCTACATCAGCACCAGCTTCGTTTATTACAACGCCGCCTTCTAGGTTTTCTTCATCTGTACCATTAACCCATGCTGTACCATTATACTTCAGTACCTGCCCATTAGACGGGCTTGCGATAGACACATCGGTCATGTCATCGATTGATTGGTTGGCAAGAGTAAACGTACCGTATGTTACAACTTCAAGAATATCATTAACACTCGCCCCAGTAGTAAGCTGAAGTGATGTACCTGATGTTGCAGTAAAATCCGCTCCATTTACGAGGCGTATTCCATTTAAATATGTATCTATAAACCCAGAATCGTATGCTAGGGAGTTAGAATTATCGTCTGCACCACTGAATGTAGTTTGTGCCGCTGTTGCCGTGTATTTAAATCTTTCAGAAGTACCATTAACAGAAGAACCCGCTGGAACCCATCCAGAAGCTCCATATACCTGCATGGTACTTGTAGCCGTATTAAAATAGAGGCTTCCTATAACTAAGGCATCCCCATCATTATCTACGGTAGGTGCTGTAGCTTTAGGGCCAAGATACTGATCTGTAAAATTATCTAAAGATGTGGCCGCCGCTGTAGCACTATTTGCCGCGTTGGTTTCGCTTGTAGCCGCGTTAGTGGCACTGGTTGCCGCATTCGTTTCTGAAGTCGCGGCATTTGCGGCTGAAGTTGCCGCCGCCGAGGTACTACCAAATATAGTATCAATGTAGTTCTTAGTAGCCGCATCTTGTGCGCTAGTAGGATCAGTAACATTCGTTACCTTATTAGATCCCATATTAATAACGCCAGACATTGTGCCACCTGTAAGTGACAGCTTCAGAGCATCCTGCGTATCAACGTAACCTTTACGCGCCATGTCATCGTTAGAGACAGGGTTAACCGTAGTAGTTACCTGATTAACACCCATAGTGATGTCACCCGTCATGGTGCCACCAGCGAGGTTCAATTTCAGAGCGTCATTGGTATCTACATAATTTTTAGTTGCCGCATCTTGGGCAAGTGTTGGGTCAGCCACGCCAGTAACAGCGTTGGTGCCCATTGCAATATCGCCAGACATAGTACCACCAGCGAGAGGTAATTTAGTCGCAATACTGTTTGTAATTGTTGTACTGAAATTAGCGTCATCACCAATAGCCGCCGCAAGCTCGTTAAGAGTATCAAGAGCCCCGGGAGCGGCGGCAATAAGAGCCGACACTTCACTATCAACGTAGCTCTTAGGAGCCGCGTCTGAGGTTGCTGTAGGTGTTGGAAGACCTGTGACTTTAGCACCACCCGACATAGTCAGGTTGCCTGTCATTGTATCGCCAGCTTTAGTAACTTTTAGCGCGTCATTAGTATCTACATAATTCTTTGTAGCCGCATCCTGTGCGTTAGAAGGATCTGTGACGTTGGCAATTGTTGTGCCTGTAACGTCAAGTGTGCCATTAACAGTTACATCATTAAATGTAGATGTTCCTGTAGAAGCAGTTACGTTGCCCGTAAGGTTACCAGTTACATTGCCTGTAATATTACCTGTGATGTTACCCGTAACATTACCCGTTACATTACCAGTCACATCTCCAGTAAATCCACCAGAAGCAGTTGCGGTAGTAAATGCACCGCTGGAAGCTGAATTAGCACCAATAACAGTGCCATCAATTGTACCACCGTTGATGTCAGCCGTTGCTAGTGTAGCTTGGCCTGTAGTCGTAACAGTAGTAAATGCACCAGCGACAGGGGTTGTTGCCCCAATAACTGTGTTGTCGATTGTACCAGAGTCGATATCAACCTTACTGATGTTAACTTCACCAGTGCCATTAGGCGTAATATCAATGTTACCATTTGTATTGGTGGACGTAATAGCATTGCCATCAACCTTCAGGTTATCAACACGAAGATCTGTAACGGCAGAGTTTGTACCGATAGTAACCCCATCGATAGAACCGCCATTAATATCAGCGGTAGTTACTGTACCCAGATTAGATACGGTAGCTGACCCAAAGTTTACTGTGCCATCGGCTGTAAGCCCTGTGAAAGATCCAGACGCACGAGTACCCGCACCAATAACTGTGTTATCGATGTTACCATTATCAATGTCTACGCTGTCGGCGTTAAGCTGATCAATTTCAGCCGTGCCATCAATATAAAGATTTTGCCATTCCTGCGTAGTGCTACCTAAATTGTAGGTGCCATCAGCGGAAGGAATAACACTGGAATCTACTCGGGATATAAACGTTACAGTATCCGTGGTATTATTGCCGAGATTTACATCTCCAGCCGCGTTAAGTGTTCCGTTGACCGCTAGATCTGCGTTTGTCGTAACATTGCCGCCAAAGTATCCTGTACCTGTGTTAGTAAGGTTGCCAGAACCAACATAATTGCCTGTAAGAGTAAGATTACCACCCACAGAGGCGTTACTAGTAAGAGTAGCTGTGTCCCCACTAATAGCGTCAATATAGCCTGTTCCATCAATATAAATATCCTTAAATTGGTAAACAGACGAGCCGATATCCACAGTATTTGAAACTTCAGCGGTAATACGGTTGTTAGGGCTAATAGCCGCAACTTCGGCCCATACGGCATTATTTATAGTATTAGTTATACAAATAAACCCTCGGCCATTAACCGAGTTTAGCCAAATTGAACCGGGGGCGTAGCCATCATTGAAGTCATCACCTGTAGTAGGGTTAGCTGTAGCCTGTGTATTATTCTTACCACCAATACCCCCATGAATTGCAGGAAGGTATCCAGTAATAGATGTGGTTAAATTAATTTTAGGTGAGCTACCCGCCGAGCCATCGTGTGTGTGGCCTGTAGTAGAATCAAAAGCTACCGCAAGTTGGTTAAACTCGGCATTCAACGGCGGAGCCGTGATGTTAGACCCGTTTACAATGTTTGCTACCGATTGTCGTACATATCCTGCCATTTTATCGTCTTCCCGCAATACTGAATTCAAACACAACGCCCTGAATGCTATAAGGATCAAAATCCCCTAGCGTCACAAAGGTAAGCTGAGTGGCGTACCCAGAGCCCTGAATTGATGTGGTTACGATTGGTTTTTCGTTACCGCCGTAATTAATATTTACCCCACCATAATTAATGTTTCTTCCCTTATACCGCACTGGGGCACCTTGTGATTCCTGTGCGTATGCGGAAGGGCGGCTAACGGTTGGATCATCCCAATCGTAGTTGACCGCCATGTTTAGAGTGAACGGGCCTTCTGCACGAACAAAAGTGTTCACTTTTCTCATTGTCTTACGAACTTCAGTATCTCCAAAGTCGTAATAAGGAGTGGCGTAGATGGCTAATATGTCGTTGCCATCAAATGTGTTGCCAAGTTCCTGTCTATAAATTTTACCATTAAAATCGCCATGCAAAACAAGTTCTTGTCTATTTACATATGCGGATGCTGTCGCGCTGGCTCTGATGCCAATTAGTTCTCCGAATTCCCAACCTAGTCGTTGGTCAGCGGATCTAAGGCCACCAATAAAACCATAACTATCTGTAGTAGCTGTATCTGCATCTCCTACAAAATATCGTAATTGAGATTTGGATCTAATCACTACGCCTACAAGAGAATCTAAATCATAATCTCTAGGTAACTCTGTGAGTAGCTGTTGAATAGGCTTAGAAATTGTTTCTAATTCTACATCTCCGATTCTGGAAGTTCCAGCAACAGGTCTCAGGCCATCTGGGGCTAAAAATACCAGATCACCACCAATTTCAAGGACACTATCTCTAGCAATACATCCAACATTCGACGTTACCTGATCTATAACAAATCCAGCGGTTACATCCGCCGTAATCTTTTTAATTCCGTTATCACCAAAAACAAACAAGTTGTCTCGGAAGGGCTTAAACTGAACAACGTCAAATCCTACGGATACTTGACCTGCACCATTAGCAACAAGAAAATCATACCATGCGTTAGGCGCGGAGTGAGCAATTGTAGCCTCAGTTAAAACATTACCACCAATAAACAAGTGGTTTTCAAAAACACCTACAAGAGAAGGAGCCTCTAAACACTGGTTACCACCACCCGTCTGAGTGGAGTGACCACCTGCGGCGGGACTTGTACCCGCTCCAGCTACGGTTAGTTCTTCCCAGTGAGAGCCATCAAAAACAATGGCAGGGCCGCAACCGTCTACAAAACAAATATGGTTACCATCACCAAAATTAAATGTTTCACTTCTAATCTTTGTTAGCTGATCCCCTAATGTTGTTAGGGTTGACCGTCTAACACTGTGATCTAACGTGTATTTAGAATACCCTGAGCCAAATACATAACGGTAAAAACAATATTCGTTTGGATCAATTTCTATGACATCCGCCGCCGTAGCAGGAGTTACCAAAGTAACTGTGTTTCCCGACACGGTAAAATCCGTAATTATTCCTAACTGTGTACCATTTTTATAAACGTGTACATCAGCACTAAATGGAAGATTTACTGTACGGTTATTAGTATCTGCGCCTGTAAACGCACTTTGTGCAAAGGTAGCTACAAAGCGAAACTTTTTAACTTTACGAGCCGCTAAGACAATAGTTTCGTTTAAATTATCATCTTTAAAAATAGAGAGGGCTAAAATGCGCCCTTCACAATCGTCTGGATCAACTTCTTGATAAGTTGTGTCGTAAGGCTGAAAACCTTCAATGCGCCTATACCCCCCATACAAGCTAACTTCGTAGTTAACTAGACGGGTGGCCGACCCCGGGTTGTTCTCTGAGAGATCAAGATGGTTCTCATTTGAGTTCAGACCGCCGCCACATATAACTTTAAATGACTGAATACGATCTGGCATTAAATGAATAACCTATTACTTCGGATGTCTACAAAAACACGAGTGTCTCTAATTGCCTCATATTTATTCATTAGAATGCCTTGCATCTCTTTTACGCCTTGTTGAAATAACTGAGCGGAAATACCTGCGGATTCCATGTTGTCTCTAAACATATACATTTGCATCAGAGCCCCTTCTATAATCACATTGTCGTAAGTATCTGGGACGCGAGTTAAATCGCCGTAAGCAATTAAATCGTTGTGAGTTTGGTAATATCTAAACTTGATTGTATACGCTTGATCAGGTGATGGGGTTACGGCGTATCCGTTCCCAAATCCTTCAGCTACCATTGTAGGAATAGCCCTACCTGCGGCACCCGCGTTATCATCTAAATCTTTAAAATTTCTATAATAAGTGTCGCGATCAATAAATTTTAAATGGGTAGCTCGCACCCCAAAACTACTATTTGGCTGTAGTTGGAATGAGTTAAAGTCAGCTACTTTTAAATATTGAGGCCATGAATATTCTTCCTGACCTACTACTAAAAGCTGAGTGTGCTGTACTGCGTTAAACGGCCACTCGTATTCAGCTTGATTGATTTTTGCGATTGCATTTTTAACTGCATCTTTTGCCGTTGCCTGAACACCACGCACTGAAGGAAAATCAGCTTGAGCAATCTCAACCTCATTTAGTCTTCGTAGTAATTGGTTTGTTAGATCAAGGTATGTAGACACAATAATTCATCTCTCTAGAAACATAAAAGGGAGTGCCCCCATAAAGAGAGCACCCCCAATATTTACGCTACGTTGTAGTTTGCAGTGAACAATGCTTCAGGACGGAGGATCTTCCGGCCATAAAGTTGCATACCACGAACCTTGTCCGCGAATGTGTTTGGATCACGGAAAGACTCAGTTTTAGCAAGCTGTTGTGCAGTTGCTACCGCTGAATCGTGTCCTGCTACCATGATGCCGAAGTTAGTTTCGGAACCTGTAGAAAGAGTTGTACCAGATCCAGTACCCACAAATGGAAGGTTGTTAGACTTATACACGCGGAAACCACGGATAAGGCCAGTACCTACACGACCATTGCGAATTTCCTCGCCACCGCCGAAGTCACGATCAACGAACTTAGATCCTTCGTCCATCAAGATCTCGTAGAATACCGGGTCAGCAACGAACCAGCGTCCTTCAGTGTCAACGTTAGCCTGATCCATCTGACGAGCAACGCGGTTAAGCATAGCTAGAGGAGATGTGATACCAGACGCGCCGCCACCAGCGGCTAGAGGGATTGAAGTTACTTCACCCGCAACGCCCAAGTCAGCACCACCAAAATCAGTGATATCTAGCTTGTTACCTGCAAGCAATTCGTCCGCACCAGCAGTTGAATTGGCTTTTACACCGTTCGCGGCTGTACGACGAATCCAATCGCCATTATTATCCTTTACCCAGCCAGCTAGGTAGCCAAGAACTTCACCATCGAATTCGTCACGCAAACGATAAGCCGCACGGTCTGTTGCCAGATCCATGAAATTAACGTGTGAGTGAGCAACTTCGATATCATCCATTGCAAACTGGAAGTAGTTTGCTTGATCGACGATAAGTGAAAAATCAGCATCCGCGATTGCCTGAGTTGCCAATGCTGTACCACGTTGGTACGCACTAACTGTGATTTCCGGTTCTTTGATAATACGAACGCTGTCACCATAGTTCGCGATTTCACCAAAATAATCGGTATTTGTTACATCTTCTACGATAGAAGATTTACGGAAGGTTTTTTGAACCTTCTGTGAGTAGATTACGGGGCTAAAGTTACCGTTAGGTAAGTTAGTATGACCCCCTGCACTTGAAAAAGCCATAATATTCTCCTTGTTGAGTAGGCTAAACAATCGGATCTGAGTCCGAATTGAGGTTTAGTTGGTACTAAACAGAAACTTTATCGGGGCTAAGGGCTGACACTACTTGGGTAACTTTGCACCTAATCTCGTACAAGATTAGTGGCAAGGGCCAAACGTTTCAGGTGTTCTTATCGATATATTCTGAAAGTTAATTTTTGGAGGTAGGCGTCTAGTGACGCGGCTCCCTGCACTTAGTACTCAATTAACTAATGTTAATTTTTCCTTTAGCTGATGTTAGTATACCACGAGTTATGTACTTTTACAAGTGGTTTTACCTTGCTCCACCAGATAAGTCGTAAACAAACGAATTACTTCGCATAGATTCAAGTATAGCGTCCTCATTTGCATCATATTCTTTTGGGGACATTTTCTGTACTTGGCTCTCTGAGAAACGAGATCGTCCTGATACTGGGGCGTTAACACTGCTTGTACGTCCTACTGAACGCGCCGCATCTTGCGGGCTAGCTATACGCTTTCGCCTGATACCTTTATCGGCTTTGTACAAATCAATTGCACGGGAAGCCGCTCTAGCATCTGTGTTGTTTTTATAAAGAGCGTCTTGAACATATTGAGGTTGTTCCATAACCCAATCGTGAAAATCTTTATTAGATCTGATTCTATCGAAATCTGGATGGGTATCTCGTAGTTCTTTTTCAGCTTTTTCGCGATTAAGCTTAACTTCAATCTGTTTTACTTTATTGAGCTCTACCTCCCCAACAGCCAATGCTTCCTGCGTTCGCTTTTGGGCAATGGTGTCAATAATTGCGGCAACATCAGGATACTTTGCAGTCCACGCCGCCACTTCTGCTTCAGTTTTGGGGAACTTAATTTGTTGCTTAGTTGCTTGGGTTAACTGCGTTTGCATCTGTGAGAGAGCGGCATCTTTTTGTTGCATAGACTGTTGCATATGCCTACGAAGATCACCGTACCGTTTTTTGAATGTACCCTCATCTGGGTCTGCATTCACGTTGTCTGCCTGTTGATTTTCTTGCATAGAATCTTGCAAGTTTTCTTCTGCGTCCGCTTCATTGCGGTACGCGCCTTGGTATTTAGCCATATTTACTCCTTGGGGGCCTCAAAGTAGCTCTCGAAATTGAGAGGGTCAGCGGGTAGCCCGTTCCCACGCAAATTGTGTGTGTCTTACTTCATCTTCATTACGGCGAACTTCACCGAAGGTTTGTAAGCAAACTGGCCTTGTTTAGTTGGGTACAAGTCTTCCTCGTCTTTTAAATCAACGTCATAAGGCGTCATAAATTCTTCTACGACTTCGTTAACAGCCGTATTTACTGTATTGCCTTCGGGTGTTTCATACTCCTCTTGAAACTGCCCTTCCCCTTCTTCGGCAATACTTTCCTCGTCCGAAACTTCGGTGTCCTCAGAGCTCTCGCTATCGGATTCCTCGTATTCAATTTCGTCCGCATAATGGTAACCGTAACCTTCACAGTGCTCGCATTCGGCACCATCTATTTCTCCTGTGCCTGAGCAATCTGGGCACTCAACGGCGGTATCTTGTTCTTCTTCGTCTTCTAGAGATTTAATCTGACCCTCTGCTTGCATCATCATAAGGCCCATTTTTGCTTCGTCGCGAAGGCTCATAAATGTCTTCAAGCCGTGGTATCGAACCACATCAGCGGGAACTACATATTCGCCCTCACTTAGGACGGCGGGAATATCATCACGAACACTCATGGCGTTTGAACCAGCGGGAATAGGATTACCTGACACGCTGTCGTAACCAACGTTACCATCATCGCCAAAGGGCATTCCGCCGTGGTACAGACCCATCATATTTTGCATAGGCTGTTCGGCTTCAGGCATTAGATTATCACTGCGCTCCTGCGCGTATGCTTCCGCGTCTTCAACAGTTTCAAACAGGGGAAGCTCTTCACCTGTAAGAGGATCAATCGGGCCGTTTTCTCTAACAAACTCTTCAAGCTCGACTTGAGTGTACTGGTTGCCTTCAGCATCAACAGTCGGGATGGTTAACCAACCATTTTCAGTTTCAAAAGTGATAGAACGCTCAGAGTAATTCTCTCCAGTTTTTTCATCTTGATAAATCTTACGACCTTTTGTTGTCATTTCTTGTTCAGCCATTATTTTGCTCCCTCAATTGCTTGTTCACGCAATGTTTGGAACCTACGAAGCTCGGCAATTGCCCCTTGTATTTCCATAATTTTAACGTGGTCTTTTGTGGTTTCTAAATATTGCCGCATTGTCTCTATTCGAGAAGAAACATATGATTGCAGAAGGGGATACTGATCTACGTTATTTACGAGAGGTAGAATCTCTTTTGCCTTAATCTTATCCATTATTGCGCTGGGCCCTGTGAACGTGCTTGCGGTGCGGGTTGTTGCCCACCATTATCTCCGCCACCTGCGCCTGAGAAACCTTGCGCCCCCGGCTCTGGAGCCATCCCCGGTGCTATATTGCCACCTGTAGGATCACCCATACCCGCTGTAGCTCCTTGTGGAGCACCTTGCGGAGGTTGAGGCATGATGGCCGCTATCTCAGCCATCATTTTAGCTTGAATAGCCGCTTCGCGAGGATCGTTTAAGATTTTCTCTTCATCTAAGTCCATAGATGCCGCCATCTCTCTCAAGATGTAATCATACTTAACGAAAGGAGCCATTGCTGGGTTTGCAGTCATCTGCATAAATTGTAGCAAGCGTTGTGAGCGTACTTCGTTACGCATCAAGCTTTCTGTTCCGCGAGCGGTAACTTCTAGATTTCCTTGGGCTACGTCTTTATCAAAAGCGAATTGCATATTAAATGCAAACAACGCCCGCCCTAACGGGGCCAACATATAATCATCCATATTACGGACAATTGCTTTGATGTTTTGTGCGGCCGCGCCCATCAACATAGACATACCACTGGCCGTTCTACCGACAGACATCACACCAGACATACCGTGTGAATAAGAGGGCATACCCGTGGCTTCATCACTAAGCTGACGCGCCTTATCAAACATCATTAGACATTCATTTGTTACGTTCGGGAACTTCGTGCCAAAGATGGCCTGACCCGGCGCACCAGCCTGTCTTCGGAAGATTTTGCCGGGGTAGACCGACAGATCCTGACCCGGTACTAAATTTGTTTCATCTATTTCTATCAATAGGTTAGATGACAGCGCGGCATTGTCAATCGACATACGCATGAAGCCATTCATGATTTCTTGGGTGTCTTCCATGTTCTCAGCTAGGCCAACTCCAAAGAAGGAATACGGGTTAACTTCGTATGGAACAGCATGGAAAGGTATGCGGCTAGGAGTGAATGGATTAACTACCAAACGCAGTAGCTGACCATTACAAATCCATGCGTTTACTTGGATTTCATCGCGATCAAAATACTTCTCAGGAATATCAATATCGGCGTCCTGCGCCGTTTCTAAATCTAACATACCCCAATATTCTAGAACCTCAAAACGGTTCACATCAGGGTTCATGTTGTTATCTTCTAGCGCGTTTTCCCAATACTCAGGCTGGTAATTCGCGCCATATTCAATGGCGAGTTCAATTGACTCATCACGGAAGTGCGGTCTGTTCTTCAAGGCCCGAAGCTGAGTACGACTCATACGGTGTCGCTGGATGACATACTCCGCTTCGTTCATATTCCGAGCATCTGGATCTGGGTAGAAATCCCAGAGAGAAACAGACTCGATTTTCGGAATTAGTTTAAATAGAGGTTCATATTCACCCTCTTCATTCCATTTTGGGTACTCTTTATCATACGCAAAAGGCCCCTTGAGAATACCTGTTCCAAACAGAGACATTTCAAAGGCTACGTTACGCAAATGTTGACTTGCGTCACTTTCTTCTAATTGGTCGTGAATCAGTTTCTCCATTCCGCGAGCGACCTCTTTAGCGGGCTCATATGTGAATGAAGTTGGTGTTTTACCTGCACCTTCGCGTAGATCTTCTTTTACACGAGATAGATCTTCCTTGAGAGGGCCAAGACGCTCCATGATGTCAGGGCGAGCAATAGTTGCGGATACTTTAGCACCAGATACCTCTGCTACTTTGTCTTCTGTAACTTCTTTAGGATCAAAGGATGCGGAGTTGGCTATATTTAACGTATTGTGAGGTGCGTCAATACCAATAGGGAATTTAGAACCTGCAAACAAAATATCTACAATTTGTGCGTAGGATGCTAATACTTTTGTCTTTGTAATCTTGATGAATGCTTGTGACTTTTCTGAGTCAGTAAACTGAGTTTCAGGGCCATATATGCCCCGATAGTTACGGTAGGCTCTTAGCCACCTATTTTCGTCTTGATCACGCAACTTATTTGAATTTGAGTAACGGCTTTCAACCCATGCTACTACCCCGTCCATTTCAAGATTTTCTTGAGCTACGTCATCTCCTTCTTGAAAAGAAGCGGAGTTACTATCAGGTAAGTATTCGTCTGGTTTATCTACTATTGCCATATTTTTTAATATCCAAAGCTTACGCTAGCGGGTTTCCAGCTAGGTTCTGTTTTATTTGAAGCCCAATCATCAAATGGCGATTTTGCCCTTGGACGAGACATAATCCCGTACCTAATGCTGTCATAAGTGTGGTCACTACGATATCGAACATCGATGTCATCTCCACCTTTGGGGTCACTCGGTATGACAGGTAAATCTGCTATTATCTGTCGGCAGGTGTCAAAAAACACGATGCCCGGCATTTTGGTTTCTTCGTCATATTTAAGGACTTCGTGAAACCTGTTGCGCCCTGCTACCCTAGCACCCGCGCTTCGATCACTAGGACGCCATCTGCATCCTTCTGAAATCATTTCTTCAGCTATACTTGGGCCAATCTGCCCGCGTTGATGCCAACAACTAGAATCCAGTATACCATACTGTATATCTTCACCGCGCTCTAATGGCAGAATAGCTTTTGCTAAATCTCTGCCTGTGTGCTTCGACACATAAAGCTCACGGTATACAATCAGTGTCTCGTAAGACGGATCTATCGCGAACCAATGTACCGCTGAATACGACGAATATCCGTAGTCACAAGATCTAAACCTCCGCCAATCATGGGGTATTTCAAAAGGCTCCACCACATGGTGAGATTGTCTAAATTCTGGGAATGCCGCTCCGTCTGCAACGGCCCAATCGCCTTCAAGAAGTTGCCTTCTTTGCATCTCAGGAAGTGACAAAAGGTTAGCTTCATAATCGCCGTCTTTGTAGAGATACGGATTATCCCTTAGTGTGGCAGGAATAAACTTTCTGTAAAATAAAGGCTTGCCTTGTTTGGCGTGGCCTTCAGGATATTGTAACATACTTCCAGTATCTATGTCAGTTGCTGGAAACGCCGCGTTAGCGGGTGACGGATCAATAAACATCCGCTTAACCCATGAGTGCCCGGGGCCTCCCGGGTTGCTTGTTGCCCTAAGAAAGATTGGCAACTCTGGGTCTGTTGTTCTTAACCGAGAGCGCATATAATTCCATGCGAACGGTGTGGCGTGTTGTGTCAACTCATCGAAAGCAATATAACTAAACGCCTGACCCTGATAACGAAGAACGTCTTCTTCACGTTCTAGGTATGTCATCCAAAGCTTGCTTCCTGATGGGAAGACCCATTGGCTCTTCTTCTCCTGCCACCGCGCTCCCGGGTACGCTTTCGGATAAAGCTCCTGAGATTTCCAGATGAGTTCGCGGAGTTCATCGTTAGTTCTTCGCAGGATAAGTCCGACAAAGTTTCCGTTTGAGAAATAACGCATCGGGTCTGCGAGAAGGCCGTAGCTCTTTCCGCCACCTGCCGCGCCCCCGTATAAGACTTCTCTTTCGGATGCTGATAAAAATTCTGTTTGCGGCCCCGGGTTGGGGGCAAAGATAATCTCTTTATTTGCGGGCGGAGCATCAAAATCTAAATTACCGCTAACCCCCTCTGTATATGTATGTTTTGGGGTGCTGGGTTTATTTTGATTTTGATCCTGCTCTTTTAACTGTCCTAATTTCTTTTTAGTTACGGTTAAACTTCTCTTCGCCGCCGCCTCTTTTTTCTTTAGGCTTGCGAGTTCTCTTTGTTCTTTAGTTTTTGGCGCAGATTTTCGTTTCTGCGCGTTAAGCTGTTTTGTGCGTGAGCTAGTATCGCCACGAGCGCGTTTCCAAATATTAGCAATGCCTTGATGACTGATTGTTTCACCAGTAGCTTCAGAGAGCCAATTAGCGACTTCCCTATAACTTTGCCCATTGTCGAGGTAATCCATTGCTTGCTCGACATGAACCACGATTTCATCGTTTGCCACGAGTACAAGAAGATTATCTTTACTGGCTCTATAGCCATATGGAATTTTTGCAGTTTCATTAGGTCTTTTTTTAGTACCCCAATAATTATTCTTCGTTTTGCTCATCATACACGGGCTCTGCTTGTTTTGGAGGTAAAATAAAAATACCGCCCATTGGCCCCTTAATTTCCACTTGTTCTTTTTTGACCAAACCAGAACGATCTAAAATCTCTCTCGCCGCCGCAACCGCGTTGCGAGCACCCATAGCCGCTGGATCATGTAAAACATCGATCATAGAGAAAGTTGCTCTAGGTGCGTTCATCGCCAGCATCATACTGGCACGATCAACAATCTCTTCGCGTAGGGGGGTTACTACCTCGTGCACCTTTGTGGAGTCAGAGTAACCTGCAACTCTCATAGCTGAACGAATATCCCCTCTTGCTTCCCCAACTAGGGCCTCAAGAAAGGCTTGTTGCTTTTCTGTAAGTTGCTTTTCTTCTGACATCAATTATTACCTGT
>TARA_R110000868_G_scaffold183386_8_pt1 | contig 13595 bp, 12 predicted proteins | sample TARA_R110000868 | Tara Oceans TARA_R110000868 (sample SAMEA4397489) | marine metagenome | biome: Polar Biome; feature: [SRF] surface water layer (ENVO:00010504); material: water (ENVO:00002006), including particulate matter (ENVO:01000060) such as... | depth 5 m | reverse complement strand
ACTCAAGGATCGCCTGCATCTGCGGCAAAAGCGCAGGGGCCAGCCCGCCGGTGAAGCTGTCGAACGCCGCTTTGCTTGCCCCGCCCACTCCGACAAGCACCGGGATATCACGGCAAATCGCGTCACCGATGACGCTGCAAAACCCGCGGCCTGCAGCCTCTTCGGGACCGAATTTGTTGAGAATGAACAGATCGGCGCTATCCAGTGATCCGCTCTCGACGCTGACGACTGCACGGGCGATTGCACCGGGATCAAGCCGACACGCATCCGAGCCTTTGCCCAGATTCTGGGTGATTTTGATCACTGGTCCATCGGGCAGAACACGGACTTTCATGTCGCAGCCATTCCCAAATCTGCTGGCATAGTCCACATCCTTGATGATGCCGGCCAGATACATGCCTCTGGATTGCAGGTGACCTGCAACCTCATATAACAGTTGATCGGTTCCACCGCGCTCCTGCAACGTGACACACGCTATTTTCATCAACAATTCCTTTCCGCCTGCGTCACCAGGCTATCTGCGCGGTGCGTCCCAGATATGATCAACACGCCATTTCCAGCTCTGGCGGGCCTCAAGGCAAGAGCCCATCGGGTCGTCGCGAACCTGACCAATCCGCCCCTCTGTCACCCGTCAGAAAACCATCAGAAAGGCGGATGTTCTCGTCCATTCGGCCAATTGCATCTGCAGTTTGGGCGGCGGTGTGCTCTCCATCCAACAATTGCCTGTATAACCGGCACAGATCATTAAAGCCGATGGATTGCGGCGACAGGCGCAAACCCGCTACACCGGCCCTTTCCAGCGCTTCGGCATGATAGACAGAACAGGCGTAGCTATCTGACAATGTCTGCACTCCGTTCATGGCCAGAAAGGACTGGTCGCCAAGCGTCCGGATATCCAGGCCGTCCGGGTCATCTTCGCAGGCAAACTGACAATTGTCCTTGGTGCGGTTATGCAGGCGTGCGTGATAGCACCGCCCCGAGATTGCCAGTGGCAGGCGCCCATGCCCCCACACTTCGATGGCCACGCCCAGATCCGCAGCTGTTGCGGCCAGGGTTTCGACTGATGCCAACGGCAATTCGGGCGGCAGGCAAACTCGGGTTGCACCGCGAGAGGCAAGCCATTTGAGTGTGCCGTCATTATAGACATTGACCAAAGGGCCGACCGAAAAACTGGTTTTGTCAGGCAGATGCGCCAAGGCCGTCAGGTCATTGATCTCCACCTCCATCCCCATCTCAGCCAACTCGGATGTCATCTTGCGTTCGCGTTTGAGCGTGACCAGGGCAAGGCTGGTCAGGACAACGTCCTTGCCCGCCTCAAGCAGGCTCGCAATCGCCTCGGGAATGCGGTTCTGATAGAATGGCAGACGTTTTGAGCAGACAAGTTCGCCCAGAACGATGCGATCTACCGGAGCGCTGGCCAAATCCTCGTAAAAGCAGGCCCAGCGATCATCTGGCCAGAAGAATTGATTGGGTCCGACGGTCAAGTCCATCCTGTTACCTCCATGTCTTCTTGTAGGCGCCGGTTGTCACGGCTTGCCCTTCGGACAGGCGTGTCATCATGTCTTCGGGTAAGGGCTCACCTGCCTTCAGGCCATCCACTGCGGCACGGAAATTGCGCACCACCTGGGCAACATAGGAGCGCGATCGCTGGCGCCCTTCAATCTTGAGCGCTGTCACACCCGCTTTTTGCAACTGCGGGATCAGATGCTCGGCATTCAGGCTGACAGGGTCTTCAAACAGGTAGCCGGTCTTTTCACCTGCCGTAAAGCAACCCTTGCACAAGGTTGGATAGGGTGCAGGCTCACTTTGTTCAACACGATGAATCGTGAAACCGCCAAGGCGGGCTTCAAGCACGCCGTCTTTGTCATGATAGTCCACATGGCTGGCCGGAGAACACACCCCATGCATGTTCGGGGAGCGCCCTGTTGCATAGGACGACAGAGAACAGCGGCCTTCGGCCATCACGCAAAGCCCTCCAAAGACAAAGACTTCGGTTTCTACTTCGATTTCAGCGTTGATCGCCGCTATTTCGGCGATCGACAGCACACGCGGCAGCACCACACGTTTCACGTCAAAGGCTGCAGCGTAGAAATTGATCACATCCGCATTGGCGGCGGCGGCCTGTACTGACAGATGGCGGCGCAGACCAGGATGGACACGCGCCGCATAATCCAACAGTCCCAGATCGGCCACAATGATGGCATCCGCGCCGCACGCTTCAGCATCGCTAACAGCGCGGTGCCAGATGGCCTCGTCCCCGGCACGCGGGAATGTGTTGATGGCGACCAGCGTTTTGGCACCATGCTGATGAGCAAAATCCACCCCGTCGCGCATTTCATCCCGGCTGAAATTCAGCCCCGGAAAGTTACGCGCATTGGTCTCATCCGCGAAACCGCAATAAACAGTATGAGCCCCGGCTTTGACCGCAGCGCGCAGGGCTGCCGGTGTGCCTGCCGGACATACGATTTCCATTACCACGCCTCTGCTTCCTCTTTTCGTGTCAGACAGACCCCGGTGCGACGTTCGGAGACGACCAGCAATTGCCGTACAAGGCCCTCCAGCGGCCCGGTTAACTGAGAAAGTTCCCGCGCCAGATCCAATTCGGCGTCATCCACAGCATTCCGCAAAGCCAGGGCAGCGCCGGTATCCCCTTCGATCACCAGATCGCGAGAAAAAAACAGTGCGTCGCCATCAAACGCCCCGTGAACTAGTCCCAGAAGCGCAGCGAGTGGCCCGGCGATGCGTGCCGCACCATCGCCGCGTCCACGGATGACCGTAACGCGTGGAGCGCCGCCATTGGGGTCAAGACAAATGACGAATGGCAGATCTGTGGGGTCCAGCACAAATCGTGTGTGGCAATACGCTCCAAGTCTGTGGAAGAGAGTTGGATGGCTGGTGGCGATTTTCCGGGAAAAGGCGGTCAGAGCCAACGATAGAGGTGCAAGCGGCATTGCGCGCAGCCGATACGCCAAGGCCGCCGGGAAACGAGGGATCTGCAGAGGGATTTGGGTCAAGCAAATTTCCTTTGCCGACTTCGGTTGCTGTTTGGCCAGGTCTTCTTAGGTTAGTGTCGGTCCCGGCAAATTGACGATCGTCAATTTCAGCGTGCTTCTTTGCTGGTATCCGCTGTGAATCCCGTCAATCAGGGAATTCCCGTGCGAGTCCTGCCATCCTATCCCAGCCTGCGTAGCTTTCTTGATTGGTGCGCACAAACCAGTCAGCTTCAACACGTTTCAGAACCGGTATCGGTCCGCCACAAGATGACGGCAGTTCACCGCAATGTTCTGGAATCGAACGGACCGGTGCTTCAGTTTGACCGGCCTGTGCTGGGTGCCGGGACCGCCTCGGACATACCCGTCGTGGTCAACCTGTTTGGCACGACAGAACGCGTCGCCGCCGGGTTGGGGATCACGCTGGATAAACTGGATGATCTGGGGGAATTTCTTGCCGCTCTCAGAACACCCACTGCGCCGGATGGGTTGCGGGATGCGCTGTCTCGTTGGCCAATGCTCAAGGCCGCATTGGCAACCCGCCCCCGGATCATCAAATCCGCCTCGGTTCAACAAATCGTTCTGAAGGGGGCGGATGTGGACTTGTCGAGCCTTCCGATTCAAACCCATTGGCCCGGTGATGCGGGGCCGCTGATCACATGGCCGGTGGTTGTAACCCGGCCCTATGGGTCTGCCGCTGGTGATATCGGCGCTTATAATGCCGGTGTCTACCGGGCGCAGGTTCTGATGCGCGACAAGTTGATCATGCGCTGGCCGCCGCACCGGGGCGGCGCCGCACATCACCAAAGCTGGGCACGGCAAGGCGAGAAGATGCCAGTTGCCATTGTTCTGGGTGCCGATCCGGCCACATTGCTGTCAGCAGCACTTCCACTGCCCCAAACCGTTTCGGAACTGACGTTTGCCGGCGCATTGAACGACGCTCGCCCGCGCCTGGTAGCGGCAACAACAGTACCCTTGATGGTACCCGCCGAAGCCGAGATCGTCCTGGAAGGCTTTGTGTCACCCACCCAAACAGCGCCTGAAGGGCCGTTTGGCGATCACACTGGTTACTACAACCAGGCAGAACCTTTCCCGGTGGTTCAACTGACGGCTGTGACCCATCGGCGCAATCCGATTTATCTGTCTACTTATACCGGGCGTCCGCCGGATGAGCCGGCAATCATCGGTGAAGTGTTCAACCAGTTAGCTCTACCCACCATTCGTGCGCAAATCCCTGAAATACGCGATCTCTGGTTGCCACCTGCAGCGTGCTCTTACCGTATCGCTGTGGTCTGCATCGACAAACGCTACCCCGGTCAGGCACGCCGGGTGATGATGGCGCTTTGGGGGATGCTGCCGCAGTTCAGCTACACCAAGATGATTGTGGTGGTGGACACAGATATTGATCCCAGAAATTGGGATGATATTGCGTGGGCACTGGCAACCCGGATGGACCCATGCCGTGACTTGATTGTGCTGGAGAACACTCCGATGGATTATCTCGATTTTGCATCGCCACAGCCTGGACTGGCCGGAAAAGTGGGACTCGACGCAACAAACAAAATTGGCAGTGAAACCAACAGAGAATGGGGACAGGTCATGAAAACATCATCTGAAGACGCATCTTTTGCGACCGATTTGGTGTCTCGTTTGATGCCGGAGCTGAGGTCATGACTGCGCCGCAGGTTGTTCTGGACATAGCAGGGGCGTCAGGTGCAGCGCTGGCCCTGTCTACTCTTCAGTCCCTGGCGACACGACATCATCTGGACGCTGCTGGCAGACCGATGGTCTGAAGGGCCAAAAGGGGATGAAGTCCAAGCTGTACACAAATCGTGATGGTGGGCCGCATGGCCCGTCTTCACACAATGAAACTACTTCCCGGAGATCAGAATGCGCCCGAGCCCCTTCAATATCATGACCAAGCCCAATGGGCCGCGTTGCAACATTGATTGCTCCTATTGTTATTACCTGGAAAAGGTGAAGCAGTTTCCGGACGAGAAGAAATTCCGCATGACCGACGTGGTGCTGGAAGCCTATGTGCAACAGATGATTGAAACGTCGATCGAGGCAGGGATGCCCGAGGTAAATTTCGCCTGGCAGGGCGGAGAGCCCACCATGCTGGGGGTGGGTTACTTTCGCAGTATTGTCGCTTTGCAAAACAAGCACGCTCCTGCAGGACTGAAAGTGACAAATGCAATTCAGACAAATGGGCTGCTTTTGAATGACGAGTGGGGCGCTTTCCTTCACGACCACGGGTTTCTGGTTGGCATCAGCATTGATGGGCCCAAGAAGGTGCACGACCGCTACCGCGTAGATCGCGCCGGGCGCCCGACTTTCGACTCGGTCATGCGCGGGTTGGATGTGCTGCAGCGCCACAATGTCGAACACAACGCACTGACCACAATCCACCGCGCCAATGGCGGCAAGGGCAAAGAAATCTACCAGTTCCTGAAGGGGATCGGCATTGAGTTCATGCAGTTCATTCCAATCGTCGAACGATCATCCACCCAGGATCTGGCCGGTTCAGACTTGGCCGGGGCACCGCAGATTGACACGGATCCCGGCAACATTGTTACCAGTTGGAGCGTCAGCCCTCGGGCCTATGGCAAATTCCTGTGCGATGTTTTCGACAGTTGGTTCGCCAACGACATCGGCGAAGTCTTTGTCCAGTTTTTCGATGTACAGTTAGGCCTGTGGATGGGGCGGCCTTCCTCGCTCTGCATCTTTTCCGAAATCTGTGGCAATGGGCTGGCTCTGGAACATGACGGGTCTCTTTATTCCTGCGACCATTACGTCTATCCAGAATATCGGTTGGGCACGATCACCGAAACACCGCTGCGTGAGATGTTGTGGACGGAGCGGCAAACCAGGTTCGGTCAGGACAAGGCCGACAGCCTGACCACACAGTGCAGATCATGTCAGTATCGTTTTGCCTGCCATGGCGGCTGTCCCAAGCACCGATTTGCCACAGCGCGTGACGGCGAATTTGGCCACAATTATTTCTGCGAGAGTTACACCATGTTCTTTCGACATGCGGGCCAGAGACTTCTGGAAATGGCCCAACTCGTCTCAATGGGCAGACCAGCCGCCGATGCCGCGTCTAGGTCGACGACCGGGAGATGAGGGAATAAAGAATCTGTCGCAAGCTTTGAGAAGAAATGGTCAGCTTTGAGAGGAATTATGGTGTCCTTCCGGAATCTGACAAACGCTCCGCATGATAGATGCAGGGATCACATCGATTGCCTCCACGCCGCCTCGATGGTCAGCAGCGCCACACCCGCCCATTTCTCATTGATCAGGGTCAGAACCATCATTGCGCAGCCTCCATCTGGAAATGCCCCGGACCCACGGTACAGTCGAGATCACGCAAGCGTCCGTTCTTCAATCCATAAATGAGGCCGTGAACCCGGATGCTGACACCATCGCGCCATGCGCGTTGCAGGATCGGCGTCTCGGCGACACGGCGAACGCCTTCGAGCACATTCAACTCCGCCAGCTTGTCGCGACGTGCTTCCTCTCCCTCTTCCTGCGCGAGATCAACAGCATAGGCTCTGGCCAGACGCCGTATCGGTTCGAGCCAATGATCAGCAAGCCCATGTGGCAGATCCTCGGTCGCAGCCTTCACGCCGCCGCACCCATAGTGGCCGCATACGATAATTTCCCTGATCTCCAGAGTGTCCACGGCAAATTCCAGGGCAGACAGCATGTTCATGTCAGCCGAATGGATCACGTTGGCAACGTTTCGATGCACGAACACCTCACCCGGATCGAGACCGGCCACGACATTGGCCGGGACACGGCTGTCCGAACAACCGATCCAAAAGAACTCGGGCGATTGCCGGGTTGCCAGCCGCGCAAAATACCCCGGTTCCTCGGTATTTTTGTGTTCAGACCACTGCGCATTGCGTTCAAGAAGGTCGGCTAGCATATTTCGTTCTCCAGCAGGCGATCATGGTCCCGCCGTTCCAGCATATGCGATCTCATGATTGCCAGATCGTCTTTGGTCAGGTGCGCTCGGGCGATCGGCAGTATAATTGCGTTTTCGAGAATGAGATGACGGCGTGCATGATTGGCGAATTCTGTCATCTGTGCACAGGCACTGTCTGCAAACGCCGCGGCGCCCGGTTCGCTTGCTCCGATCAGAGCAGCTATGGCAGGTGCATCGGAAAGAGCATGCACATGATCAGATGTCAGCTTGTCAATCAGACTGTTGATTTTCTCTTCGGGGTCGCAGCGTTTCAACATCAGTGGAAAAAGGTCCAATTCTTCGTCTGCAAGATGTTGTGGCAATTGTTTTTTCAAGAATGCAAGCATCATCTGGCGCTCTGCGCGCTCGACGGGTAAGTTGGCGACCAGCCTGTCGATCAAGACACAAACTTCCCGTTCCCGCATATGATCGGCGGCAATAAAGTCCAACGGATTCTCAAGCGGGCCGGGAGACGCCGGCTTACTGCGCGCATTGCTTAACAATCGTTCAGTATGCCTCGTCATCGGCCTCTCCTTCCGATCAGACCATGCTAAAGTCGGCCCCTTCTATTTCTGCGGCTTTGACCAATTGCTGGACATAGTGGCGCGCCTGTTTCGCCCAGGCAGTTTTCTCCAGGGCCTCAGCTATTTTTTCACGCACGGCCTCGAACGGCAGAACCTGCCCCGCCGCGAGCGCATCCAGCCGGATGATGTGATAGCCATGGCGGGTCAAAACCGGTTCAGATGTCATTTCACCCTCAGAAAGACTGCGGAGTACGGCCTCGAATTCCGGGACAGTGTCACCCGGCCCGAGCTGACCAAGGGCGCCACCAGAGGTTTTCGAGCCACAATCGCTTTCGCGAGCAGCCAGAGATGAGAACGTATTCGCGTTATTCAGAGTGAGCGCAAGAATACCATTTGCCCGCTCCAGAGCTTTGGCTCGCGCCTCTTCATTGCGCGGATCTGCAGCACAAAGAATATGGGAGACTTCCCAAAGCGGAGGCGTTTTGAAGCGCGTCGGATCCTTTTGCCATTCAAGGCGAATATCTTCAGCGCTTGGCTTTGCATCATCAATTGTCTGTTCAAGCAGGCTGCGGATCAAGGCTTCATCTTCTGTTTCAAAGCGACCTGGCCCAACTTCAGCTGGTTCGCATGTGATGTGTTGACGCCTTGCCTCCTGTAAAAGAAGTGCGCGTATCACGACCGCCCTCGTGGCCTTCAACCAGGCTTCTTGTGGTTTGCCTTTTGGAGCAGAATGATTCTGAGTTTCATGCCTGATAGTCTCAGATTTGATTGTTTCTCCATTGACCATAATGGGTGCAGCCGCCGCCCCAATTGCAGGCTCCTGGTGGGGCTGAGGCGCCGATTGCGTCCCGGCGATAGCTTTGCCCTTGTAGGTGATGAGGGTTCTTGCATTTTGTTTTGTATCACAACTCATTTTCATCACTCCGCAGGCTTGATATTTGACACCATCGCTGAAGCTGATCGGGAAACCCCACGATCAGGCAAAGCAACTTTACGTCGTGAACGGACCAACTGATAGCCGGGCCGCCGCAGGTACCGGACCGGTGCTGCAAATCCCGAGAATATGTGCACCAACCGTGTGAACGGAAACAGGATGGTGATCAGCAGTCCAAGGAAGATATGCGCTTTGTAGAGCCAGTGCACGTCCACAACCATCGCCCAGGCATTCAGCTTCAGAAGGACCACGCTTTGCGACCAGGTCATGAAGCGGACCATTTCCAATCCGTCCATGTGCCGAAGCGTCAGGAAGATCGTGCCCAGACCAATGAAAAGCTGCAGCCAGATCAGGACCAGAATGCCGATATCTGCGAAGCTCGTGTGCCGCCAGATACGCGGATCGGTCACCCGGCGGTGGATCAGCATCGTCGCACCGATCAGCGCCGCGACACCCGCCACACCACCCAAAAGAACGGCCGCCCACTGTTTGAACACATAGGGAATGCCAAGCGTATCCAGCACCCAAACTGGTGTGAAAAGGCCAATCAGGTGCCCGCCGAAGACAACGATGATCCCCACATGGAACAGGATCGAACCCCAGATCAACTGCTTGCGGCGCAACAATTGACTGGATGACGATTTCCAGGTGAAGGGATCGCGTTCGTATCGGGCGATAGAACCAACAATCAGCACCGTCAGCGCGATATAGGGCATAATCCCGAAAATGAAGTAGTCGATGTCGAAGTTCCTGAACATGGCGGTCTCTCCCTATTCGGCCGCTTGGCGCGGCGCGGGGTTTACGGGCGTATCCATCCGCGAAAGCATATCGCGCACTTGTGGGCACCCGGCATTGGGGTCAGGGCCGAAAAGCACCTCGCTTTCTTCCCAAACCTCGTCCAGCGCCTCCAGATCGGTGGGGTCGTCGTCAGGTTGTGCCAGCATCTCGGCGACGGCTTCACTGTCTGCCTGCGCACCCGCCAGCTGCAAAAGGCTGGCGAACACGGCAGCATAAGGGCTGTCCCGCCGGACAAGCCGGGTGTTTAATGCCTCAAAGATATGGGCTGCGTCCGCCAGAGTATCCTGTGCTTCGGACGCGGGACGTGTCGACAGGAATTCCAACAGCACCGGCAAGTGGTCGGGCAGTTCCGAAGTGACAGGATCGTAACCACCTGCCCGGTAGGTCTCGACCAGCGACACCATCGCACCGCCGCGGTCACGGCTTTCGCCATGAACATGCTCGAACAGGTTGAGCGACAAAGTGCGCGAGCGGTCGAAGAGCAGCACAAACTGCTCTTCAAGGTCATAGATATCGCGCCCGGCCAACGCCTCGACCAGCGGGCGCAGCCCCCGGCGTGCCGCCGCAGTCAACCGCGTGTCCGAGGCCAGAACGGCTCCGATCTCGGGCATGGCATGCTGTAATTCGGGCGTTGGGTAACTCAGGATGAGTGACAAGGCTTTTATTGTGCGGTCCATTTTATTGTACCTCCGTCGGCATTTTGAGGGGTTTCTTGGACCCGCCGAAAAGCGAGCCGCTGGAGATGCCCGTGGAGCATCCGTTGCTGTCGGTAAAACCGCAGCCGCCTTTGAGGTCATAGGCGTCTTCAACCTGCTCGCGGTGTGTCGTGGGAATGACGAATCGGTCTTCGTAATCGGCCAGGGCCATGATCTTGTACATGTCCTCGATTATACGACCGCTGAGGCCCACTCGCTCCGCGATGCCTTCGTCGATCACACCCTCCACGGTTTTGGAGCGCATGTAGGAGCGCATTGCCAGCATCCGTTCGAGTGCGGTCACCACCGGCGCCTCATCCCCCGCCGTCAGCATATTGGCCAGGTATTTGACCGGGATGCGCAGGTTTTTCACATCCGGCATGCCGGCATTCATGCCGATCGCGCCCGCTTCGGCAGCGTTCTGGATGGGTGAGAGCGGCGGAACGTACCACACCATCGGCAGCGTCCGGTATTCTGGATGCAGCGGGAAGGCGACTTTCCACTCCATTGCCATCTTCCAGATCGGACTTTCCTGCGCTGCCTTGATCCAGTCTTCGGGGATGCCATCGGCGCGCGCGGTTTCAATCACCACCGGATCGTTGGGGTCAAGGAAAACGCCAAGCTGGGCATCATAGAGGTCTTGCGTATTCTCCACACTCGCCGCCTCTTCGATCTTGTCGGCGTCATAGAGCATAACACCCAGATACCGGATCCGGCCCACGCAGGTTTCCGAACAAACCGTCGGATTGCCCGATTCAATGCGGGGATAGCACAGCGTACACTTCTCGGATTTTCCGGTGGACCAGTTATAATAGACCTTCTTGTAAGGGCAGCCACTGACGCACATCCGCCAGCCGCGGCACTTCTCCTGGTCGATCAGGACGATGCCGTCTTCCTCGCGCTTGTAGATCGCGCCCGACGGGCAGGATGACACGCAGGTTGGGTTGAGACAGTGCTCGCACAACCGGGGGAGATACATCATGAAAGTGTTTTCGTATTCCCCGTAGATTTCTTTCTGGATACCCTCGAAATTGTAGTCCTGCGAGCGTTTTGAGAATTCGCCGCCCAGGATTTCCTCCCAGTTCGGGCCTTTTTCGATTTTCTGCATCCGTTCGCCGGTAATCTTGGAACGGGGGCGCGCTGTGGGGAACGCCTCCATTTCGGGCGCCGATTTCAGATGGTCGTAGTCGAAATCAAACGGCTCATAATAGTCGTCGATTTCGGGCAGGTCGGGGTTGGCAAAGAGATTCGCCAGAATCCGCCATTTCGATCCCTGCTTGGGCTGAAGCTTGCCTGCCTTGGTGCGTTCCCAGCCGCCATTCCAGCGCGCCTGGTTCTCCCAGTCCGTCGGATAACCGGTGCCGGGCTTGGTTTCCACATTGTTGAACCAGGCGTATTCAACGCCTTCGCGGCTCGTCCAGACATTCTTGCAGGTGACAGAGCAGGTGTGACACCCGATACACTTGTCAAGGTTCAGCACCATGCCGATTTGCGCACGGATTCTCATTCTGCAGCCTCCTTGGCGGATGGTTCCCATGCCTTTTCAGCATCGAGCCAGTCGACCTTGTTCATTTTTCTGACGACGACGAACTCATCCCGGTTCGATCCCACGGTGCCGTAATAATTGAAGCCGTAGGATTGCTGGGCATAGGCGCCGATCATGTGGGTGGGTTTCAGAACCGTTCGGGTCACTGAGTTGTGGATACCGCCGCGATGTCCGGTCTTTTGAGACCCCGGCGTGTTCACGATCTTTTCCTGCGCGTGATACATGAAGGTTGTGCCCTCCTTAATCCGCTGGGAAACAACCGCCCGTGCTGTCAGGGCCCCGTTGGTATTGTAAAGCTCCACCCAGTCATTATCGACGATGCCCGCCGATCTCGCATCGACCTCGGAAATCCAGATCACCGGCCCGCCCCGGTTGAGCGTCAGCATCAACAGGTTATCGGTATAGGTGGAGTGGATGCCCCATTTTTGGTGCGGCGTGATGAAGTTCAGCACCAGGTTGTCGCCTTCGTCCTGCACCTCCCTGGTAACTGTCTTCAGATCGACCGGAGGCCGGTAGGACATGAAGCCTTCGCCAAATGCCCGCATCCACAGATGATCCTGATAGAGCTGTTGTCGGCCCGTCAGTGTCCTCCACGGGATCAGCTCATGCACGTTGGTGTAGCCCGCATTATAGCTGACCTTCTCGGACTCAATCCCTGACCAGGTGGGTGACGAGATGATCTTGCGCGGCTGGGCGGCAATGTCCAGAAAGCGGATCTTGTTGTGATGCTCGCCTTCAGCCAGATGGGCATGTTTGCGCCCGGTTGCCTTCTCCAATGCTTTCCACGCCTTGACGGCGACTTCACCATTGGTCTCCGGCGCCAGCATCAGGATAACTTCGCAGGCGTCGATAGCCGTCTCGATCTTTGGCCGGCCCGCAGCCGGACCGTCCAGATGCACGCCGTTCAGGGCCGACAGGTTGTCGATCTCGGTCTGGGTATCCCAGTTGATGCCCTTGCCGCCATTCCCGAGTGTGTCCAGAAGCGGGCCAAGTGCGGTAAAGCGGTCGTAGATCGCAGTATAATCCCGCTCGACCGTAATAAAGGCAGGGGCGGTCTTACCCGGGATCAGTTCGCATTCGCCCTTCTTCCAGTCCTTTACCTGATCCTGCGCAATTTCGGCAGGGGTGTCGTGCAGGATCGGAAGCGCAACGATGTCGGTTTCCTTGTCCAGATAGCCCGGCGCGATGTCCTGAAACTTCTTGGCGATCGCCTTGAAGATTTCCCAGTCGGATTTGCTTTCATAAGCCGGGTCCACGGCTGCCTGCAGGGGGTGGATGAACGGGTGCATGTCCGACGTGTTCATGTCGTCTTTTTCGTACCAACTGGCTGTTGGCAGGACGATATCGGAGTAAACGCAGGTGGTGGACATCCGGAAGTCAATGGTCACCAGAAGGTCCAGTTTGCCGCGTGGCGCATCCTCATGCCACTTGGCTTCTTTAGGCAGTTGCCGGCCCTCTTCGCCAAGGTCTTTACCCATGACGCCATTGTCAGTGCCGAGCAGGTGCTTGAGAAAGTATTCATGCCCCTTGCCACTTGATCCCAGCAGGTTTGACCGCCACACAAACAGGTTACGCGGCCAGTTCGCCGGATTGTCCGGGTCTTCGCAGGACATTTCCAGATCACCGGACTTCAGGCTCTCCGCGACATAAGCCGGGATTTCCTTGTCCGCTGCCTTTGCAGCTTTGACGACATCAAACGGGTTGGTTTTCAGTTGCGGTGCCGATGGCAGCCATCCCATCCGCTCAGCACGGATATTGTAGTCGATCAGGCTAATGTCCCAGTCCCCTTCGGGCGCGGTGGGAGATAGGATCTCGTTCGCCGTCAGTGTCTCATAGCGCCACTGATCCGTGTGTGCATACCACGCACTCGTGGAGTTCATGTGCCGCGGCGGGCGGGTCCAGTCCAGTGCAAAGGCCAGCGGTTGCCAGCCGGTTTGCGGTCGCAGTTTCTCCTGCCCCACATAATGCGCCCAGCCGCCACCAGATTGACCGACGCAGCCACACATAACCAGCATGTTGATGACACCACGATAATTCATGTCCATGTGGAACCAGTGATTCATGGCAGCGCCGATAATGATCATCGATTTGCCATTGGTCTTTTCGGCGTTGTCCGCGAATTCACGAGCCACATGGATGAT
>TARA_R110000868_G_scaffold63367_11_pt1 | contig 13599 bp, 11 predicted proteins | sample TARA_R110000868 | Tara Oceans TARA_R110000868 (sample SAMEA4397489) | marine metagenome | biome: Polar Biome; feature: [SRF] surface water layer (ENVO:00010504); material: water (ENVO:00002006), including particulate matter (ENVO:01000060) such as... | depth 5 m | reverse complement strand
AGCTACAACCTCAAATCTGGGCCATAGGCGCTGACGGCGGACACTCGCCGCGCAGGCCTTCCTGCACGGTCCTGATCCTGTCTTCGGCCGAAAAAAGCCGACGGGTCGCCCGCCGGATGTTCTTTGCCATCTGCTCGGCAGGCTTCCTGGGGCTCGAGTGTTTGCTTCTCATCTTCGTCCCTCGGTCACTCCGATGAAACCAAAATCCTCCCTTATTCAAGGCCCGAATTATGTCTCATAGCTGATGACGACAGACACAATGCCACGACAGGTCAGAATTTCTTCATGGACAAGGGCGTGGTCAGAATTTCTCGGACAAGAGGGTTCGCAAAGCGCCTGCTTTGTGTAATTGCGTAAAAGCTCTCCGAAAGATCCGGTATTTTGCAACGCTCAACAAGAATGCCATTTTTCAATTCGTCGCGAACGACAACCGGTGGAACCAGAGTGAGTTCGCCACTCTCACGGGCAAGGAGGCGCAACATTGCCATGTCATCGACTTCAGCGACGATAGTGGGGCGAACGCCTGCTCGCTCAAGAATCTGATCGAACGCGACTCGAATATCGCTGTCGAGGCTGGGCAGGATGATTGGCGTGTCAGCGAGGTCATCCGGAAACCGCATTTTCCGCTTCCGGGTTTGTGGGCGTCCAACAAGACTCACGTCTTGTTGCTGCAAAAGGTGACTTTGCCATGGAGTGGTTGCATCGCGCGGGACGGATTGATTTGAAAGCACAAGATCGATCGTGTGCGAATCGAGCTGGGCGAGCAGGTCACGCATCGTCCCTGAGCGCACGACGAGTTGGACATCGTCGCGGGCAATGAGTGGTCTCAATAGAGCGAGTTGAAAGTTTCTCGAAAGTGTCGTGATCGCGCCGACGCGAAGAACCTGCCTGCTTGACCCGCTTTGTCCACGAAGAGCACCGAGCAGTTCGTCGCCGGTTTTGAAGACGACGTCGGCATAGTCGAGCGCAATGCGTCCCGCCTCTGTTAGATGAAGGCTGCGACCGTGTCTCTCGAAGAGCGGGTGGCCAATCTGGGATTCGAGTTTTTGAATCTGGATTGAGAGCGCCGATTGAGAGACGTTTAAACGCTCCGCCGTGCGCGTGAGGTTGCCTTCATGCGCCACCGCCCAGAAGTATCGCAAATGATTGTAGTTAAGTTGAGCCATGTCGATAGTTCTATAAAAAAGAACAAAACAATACAAACAATGAATTTAATAGAATAAGAGCGAACTGCTATTTCCTCAGCCAGGGATACAAAAACCTGGAGGAAATTATGGAGTCTGCTGTCACTTTCAGTCCTTTGTGGGCGCCCATGCCGCTGCTTTTGGTTGCCGTCGCCTGTTTCTTCAGCACCGGTCCCAGACCCCGATATCTCCCCAAGCTGGTTGAGGGTGCGGCGCTTCTAGCTTTTGTTTTGGCTGTCGCGTCTTTTGCGGGGCTGATTATCTACGGATCTGACGCCAGCCCACTGTTGGGTCTCCACGGCATCGGCCTGTCTGTCCGCACAGACGCCGTCAGCATAACAATGTTGCTTCTGGTCACATTCATCGGTTGGATCGTCCTGCGCTATGCCGGGACCTATCTCGATGGGGAGGCGCGGCAAGGGGCATTTACTGGGTGGCTTTGTCTGGCGCTGGTTTCCGTCCTGTTGCTCGTCACTGCGGGCAATCTTGTCCAATTGCTGGCGGCCTGGGTTGCCACGAGTCTCTTTCTGCACAGATTGCTCTTGTTTTACCCTGGCCGTGTGGCCGCGCTGCGTGCTGCGCGTAAGAAGTTCATTACGGCACGCATTGGCGATGCTGCATTGATTGCTGCCACCATACTGCTCGTGGTTGCATATGAGACAACTGATATTGCCAAAATTCTGGCCGACGCGCGTCTTGGCTCGGGCGGCCACATAGCGGTTGTCGCGGCAGCTCTTCTTGCGGTAGCGGCTTGTTTTAAATCCGCCCAGTTCCCAGTCCACGGGTGGTTGACGGAAGTGATGGAGACGCCGACCCCTGTCTCGGCATTGCTCCATGCAGGTGTTATCAACGCAGGTGGATTTCTGCTGATCCGCTTCGCCGATTTAATGTTGCTCGCGCCCGGTGTCCTCGCGGCACTTGTGATGGTCGGCGGGTTCACCGCGCTGCTCGGTAGCCTCGTCATGCTCACTCAGCCAGCGGTGAAAACCTCTCTTGCTTGGTCCACCGTCTCGCAGATGGGCTTCATGATTTTTGAGTGCGGCCTCGCGTTGTTCCCGTTGGCCCTGCTCCACATTGTCGCGCACTCGCTCTACAAGGCCCATTCCTTCCTTGCCTCGGGTGGTGCCGTAGAAAGGGTTGCTGCCATTCGAAGGCCGGGCCCTGTCGCCATTCCCGGTGCCGGAGCTGTCGCACGCGCCTTCATAGCAGCGTTGTTTATCTACGCCGCTGTAGGTTTTGGTTTTGGGTTTGAACAAAAGTCCCCGCAGGCTATCGCGCTCGGAGCCATTCTCGTCTTCGGTGTCGCCTACATGCTCGCGCAGGGTTTCGCTGATGCGGCGCCCCGGGATCTCACCCGTCGTACAGCGGTTTATGCCATCGCCACCTCAGCCGGCTATTTCGCTCTGCAGACTGCCGCGACATGGGTCACCGCTGAAATCCTGCCTGCTGTGCCATCACCGGGTCCGCTGCAATGGACATTGATCGTGCTCGCCGTTCTCAGCTTTGGCGCTGTTGCCATTGTGCAGGCGATGTTTCCACTCTGGGCCTATCACCCTGCCGCAGCCGGACTGCGTGTGCATCTATCGAATGGGTTCTACGTCAACGCCATCTTCGACCGGCTCATCAGCGGTTGGTCTTTAAGAAAATCATCCTGATCACTCTGGAGATCTGAAAAAATGTTTTATCCAATCCCTTCGGCGCATAAAAACTCTGATCTTCTAGTGGAAATGGCTGATCGCGCAGCGAAGGCCATTCCGCCTCTATGGCCCTTGGCTTCAAGCGTCGCAGTAAACCCCTTTCTCGGACAGACGAATGAGAGCCTTGCGCAAGCCGGCGCGCGTCTAGGCCGGGTTGCGGGCGCGCCCGTCACGATGCCGAGAAGTTGGTATAGGGAAAAAATCTCTGTCGGCATTATATCGGATCAAGACATTCTGGGCGCATGGACTAAAGCCCCGGCAGGGCTTCGGCCGGTCGACATTGTGGCTCTGAAAGCGGCGGCGTCTAAGGATGCGCCAGAGCAGATTGCCTTACCCACAATCGCTGAACTTGCGGCGGTGGCCAGCGGAACCGACTGGCCTGGTCTGATTGCCGAGCGGTTTGGCACTTGGGCGGCAGGGTATTTCGACGAAGGTCAGGCGCTTTGGGCAGCGCCGCGCGGAAGGAACGCCTATGAAGCTTGGCGGGCAGTGGCAACGCATGACCTTACGCCAGAGATAGTTGGCCTGGCGGGGTTCGTTCAACATGTTGCCGATGCCCCTGAAAGTGCCATTGCCGCAATCGCGAGGGTGACCGACCGGTTGGGTCTCAGCGATGCGGCCCTTGAGACATACTTCCATCAGATGTTGATGACGCTCGGCGGCTGGGCGCAATACGCCCGCTACAAGCAGTGGCAGGCAGAGCTTGCCGGAATGTCAGATCAAATAGTCATGGATTTTCTCGCAATCAGACTGATCTGGGAGGAGGTGCTGTTTATCCGTCACGAGGCGCAAATTGCCGATCAATGGCAACAAACATCTTCAGCGCATGGCGTGCCGATTGAAGTGACATCCGATCTCATCGTCGATGCGATCCTCCAAGAGGCAGCAGAGCGCTCGGCTCAGAGAGCGTTAGCCAAAGAACTGGAGAAGGAAACGGTGCCGGCAACAGATGAGCGGCCAGCATTGCAGGCAGCGTTCTGTATTGATGTACGCTCGGAAGTTTTCCGCAGGGCGCTGGAAAGTGTTCACCCCGAAATCCGTACAATCGGTTTTGCCGGGTTCTTCGGTCTGACCACGGCACATCGTCGGTTTGCCTCCGATGTGGAAGAGCTGAGGCTACCGGTGCTGCTCAATCCCGCTCTGGGGTCCCGCGCCGGTGGACCAGAAAGCGCGACTGCGGATCAGTCGGCGCGATTGAAAGCACGGGCTACGCGCGCCTGGGGGCGTTTTAAGCTCGCGGCCGTATCCTCTTTTGCCTTCGTTGAAGCGACGGGACCAATTTATGTCGGCAAGCTGATCGGAGATGCATTGGGACTTCACGGCGCATCGATAGCGAAAGATCCTGCGCCGCTTCTCGACCCTGCGCTTGACGTCGCATCGCGTATAACAGCAGTCGAGACAGTGCTGCGCGCGATGTCGCTAACGAAAGGCTTCGCCAAGCTGGTGCTTCTGGTGGGTCATGGGGCCAGCGTCGTCAACAATCCTCATGCCAGCGGCCTGCATTGCGGCGCTTGTGGCGGATATTCGGGAGAGGTCAATGCGCGTCTTCTCGCTTCACTTCTCAATAATACGGAGGTGAGATCAGGGTTGGTAACAAGAGGAATCGATATTCCTGCCGACACCCTGTTTCTGGCTGCGTTGCACGACACCACGACAGACGTGGTTACAATGTTTACGGAAGATTTTCTCTCTCCTGCTCACATAGGAGATGTCGAGCGGGTCGGGAACTGGCTCGTTATCGCGGGAAAAATTGCTGGCAGCGAGCGCTCTCTCCGGTTGCCCCGTGCTGCAGATGGGCACGCGACACTCAAGCGCAGCCGCGACTGGGCAGAGACGCGCCCCGAATGGGCACTCGCCGGCTGTAAGGCGTTCATCGCTGCTCCGAGATTGCGCACCGCGGGCAAAAATTTGGAAGGACGCGCTTTCCTGCACGATTACGACTGGAGGCAGGACAAGGATTTTGATGTTCTTGAGCTAATCCTAACCGCGCCGGTCGTCGTGGCGAGTTGGATCAGTCTTCAGTATTACGGTTCAACGGTTGCACCTACCGTGTTTGGTGGCGGAAATAAGCTCCTGCACAACGTCACCGGAGGGATCGGGGTTGTTGAGGGTAATGGGGGGCTGCTGAGAGGGGGGCTGCCTTGGCAATCGGTGCATGACGGCGAGCAGTATGTGCACGAGCCGCTGCGGCTCTCGGTTTGCGTCGAGGCGCCATGTGAAGCAATGACGGATATCTTGAGGCGTCACGAGAATTTACGCGCGCTCTTTGATAACGGTTGGCTGAACCTTTTCGCTATCAATGAAAAAGGCCAGCTCGGCGCGCGTTATCTTGGTGAACTTCAGTGGGGCGAGGTAGCGGCATGAAACCCCTACATCCATATGCTGGCTACACAGCAGTTTTGGCAACCATGCACGGAAAAGAGGAGGCAATTCGCGAACCGTTTATCGACGGGCTAGGTCTCGACATCGTGACGCCAAACATAATCGACACTGATGTCTTTGGGACATTTACCGGTGAAATTCGACGCGAAACAGGCATCAAGGACACCGCTATCGCGAAGGCTCGGCTAGGGATGCAGTTGACCGGACTTCCAATTGGCATAGCAAGCGAAGGAAGTTTCGGACCACATCCAGAGATCCCAATGATCCCGGCTGATATTGAACTTATGGTTCTGGTCGATAGTCAGCGCGATTTAATCCTGAGCCAATGGTTGATTTGCGAGGAGACAAATTTCGCCCATATCGAGATCGATACAACCAGGGACATAAGTTCATTCCTGACGCAGGTTGAATTCCCATCACACGCGTTGATTGTAAGGTCGAATAAACCTGTTCATTCAAAGCCTTTCGTTTCAAAAGGCATAATCGACAAACGATCACTTCTCGGAGCCATTAAGTCGGCCGCAGAAAATTCATTCGATGGAAATGCTTTCGTGCAGACCGATATGCGAGCTCACTTCAATCCTACAAGGATGAAGGTGCTCCGCCAGCTTGCCAATCAATTTGTTGAGAAGTTGAAGACGCTCTGTCCGTCTTGCAATTCTCCGGGCTTCGGCCGTGTTGACGTTGAGCGAGGTCTTCCTTGTGGCGTTTGTGGAACACCAACGCGCTGGGTAAAGGTCGATATCTTTGGATGCGAATGCTGTGGCCTTCGCGAAGCCAGGGAGAGAAGCGATGGCATACGAACGACGGGCCAAGAGAGTTGTCCCACCTGCAATCCCTAACGCAGAACGAAAAATGATCTGATCCCAAACAAATTGTGGGCATAACGATTTGACGAAGTATCTTGGCCAAATATCATTTCCTGTGATCCATCTCGACACCGGACTTGAGTTTTCTGAAACCTGTGCGTTCAGAGACAAGTGTGCAATATCGAAAAATTCCCGTTCCGTATCAAGAAAATCAGAACCGACAATGGTCACGAGTTACAGGCCAAGTTCCACTGGCATGTCGAAGATCAGGGAATCCGCCACGCCTATATCAAGCGCGGGACGCCCCAACTGAATGGCAAGGTCAAGCGATCGCATCGCTCAGACCAACAGGAGTTTTATCAACTCTTGTCCTACAAGGACGGCGTCGATTTCGAGGCTAAGCTCAGCGAGTGGGAGAACTTCTACACCTGCACGATTCAGTATGCCTTCAGTACTGTCATCCCTGTGCTGCCCACACATAAGCCAGATATCCAACCAATACAGACAAACCGACTCCCCGTCCGATAACCGGTCGCGTCAGTAGCAACCCGGTCAAGACCAGCGAAACAATAATCATGATCGGCAGATCAAAGGTCAGGAATCTGTCGGCGACAGGGATCGGTTTGATCAACGCTGTCACGCCGAGGATGCCAAGAACGTTGAAGATATTCGATCCAATGATATTGCCGATGGCAATCTCCGATTGCCTTCGAAAGGCGGCAATCACCGAGGTAGCGATTTCGGGCAGAGAAGTGCCCACCGCCACGACTGTCAAGCCGATGAAGGCTTCGGAGACACCGGAACTTCGTGCGATGGTGACCGCGCCGTCCACTAGAAATCGTGCACCGAAAATCAGAGCGACCAATCCGACGACGCCCCAGAGAATAGATACGAGCAGCGAGGCGGCGGCCGGTGCGTTGGCATCCTCCTCGGCTGCCTCGCCAGGCTGGATATAGGCCCAAGTCAGAAAGGCTAACAATGCAGTGACCAATAGGAGCCCATGAAGCCGTCCTATTTCACCCATCGCGAAGATCGGCACCAATGCACAAGCAGCCGCGACCATGACAGCTGTATCCCGGCGAAGGGTGGCCCCCGATACATGTATCGGCCAAACGAGGCAGGTAAGTCCGACGATCAGTAGTATGTTGGCGATGTTCGATCCGATGACGTTGCCCACGGCAATGTCAGGCACCCCGAGCCACGCTGCCTCCATCGATACTAAAAGCTCGGGCGTGGATGTCCCAAAACCCACGACCGTCAGGCCTATCAATAGGGGTGGGATCGCCAAGCGCCGGGCAACGCCGACGCTTCCCCGCACCAGCGCTTCACCGCCAAAAAACAAACCGACTAATCCAACGAAGACAAAAATGTAATCCAATTATGTATCCTTAACTCAGAAGTTTATTTATTCTGTTACGGATCGTAATCACAGCAAGTCCGAATATTTCTCCAAATCTTGGTATCGCCAAGCTTTGGGATGCGCTTGCCCCTGTCTAGGCTAAGGTTGGGAGGCGAGTTCACAGCTACTTTGAACCAACGCGATGCCCTATCTAATAATCAGACGTTACTGCGCCGCGCCCCGACAATTTCCAAGGGACCAAACCACTCGCAAGGAATGGCACGACAGTTATGCCGCCTAGCGCGAAGTCTGCTTCAACTCGCCACTCAGTTTTTTCCAGACAGACGGTGTTCTCATTGAGCGGCAAGCCGTAAAATTTGGGGCCATTTTCCGATGCGAAAGCTTCCAATTTGTCGAGAGCGTTTTCCTCATCAAACGCTGTCGCATAACATTCCAGCGCAACTGGCGCATTGAAGATGCCTGCGCATCCGCAGGCTGTTTCCTTGTCACCCACAGCGTGCGGTGCAGAATCTGTGCCCAAGAAGAACTTCGGATTGCCGGAGGTCGCGGCCTTGCGGAGCGCCAAACGATGAACCTCACGCTTGGCCACAGGCAGGCAGTAGAGGTGAGGTCTGATTCCACCCTCGAACATAGCGTTACGATTGATCATCAGGTGATGCGGCGTGATAGTCGCGGCGAGCAAGGGCCCCGCGGCTTCGACGAACTGAACCGCCTCGCGCGTGGTGATATGTTCTAACACGATCTTGAGCGCCGGAAAGTTGGCAACGATCTTCGTCAGAATGCGGTCGATAAATACGGCCTCGCGGTCGAATATGTCGACGTGTCGATCGGTGGCTTCGCCATGCAGTAGGAGCGGCATACCGATCCGCTCCATGGCTGCCAGCACGCCGTAGATTTTCCGGACATCGGTGACCCCATGCGCAGAATTGGTCGTCGCGTGCGCTGGGTAAAGCTTGCAAGCAGTGAGCACGCCCTCCTGAAATCCCCGCTCAATCTCGCTCGCGTCGATGTCGTCGGTAAGGTAGGCAGTCATCAATGGCGTGAACGCCGTATCCAAAGGTAGGGCGGCGATGATCCGATCGCGATAGGCAATCGCCGCTGCCATCGTGGTCACCGGCGGTACGAGATTTGGCATGACGATAGCCCGTGCGAACTGACGCGCGGTGTAGCCAGCCACCGATGCCAGCATGGGTCCGTCGCGAAGATGCACATGCCAGTCGTCCGGCTGGCGGATGATCACACGCCTTGGCGATTGAATATTGATTTCTTGCCGGACAGGCGCTTGATTAAATGTCGGCAAAGCACGCTTCTTCCCCGTGGGCGCCGGGATGGGTCACGGCTCCTTTTCCGGCCGGTCCCACAGTATTCGCATAGCGCCAGATGGCGCCCGATTGTGCGCCGTGGGGTCGAGGTCGCCAAAGCGCCTGACGTGCTGCAAGAACGTGCGGTTTGACCTGCAGAGTGAGCACGCCGGCTTCTGCGTCAATTTCGATCAGATCGCCATCTTCGATGAGAGCGATCGGGCCGCCGACCGCTGCTTCCGGTCCTACATGACCAACGCAAAGGCCGCGCGTTGCCCCGGAGAACCGACCGTCCGTGATCAGCGCCACCTTCTCGCCCATGCCTTGGCCATAGATCGCCGACGTGGTCGAGAGCATCTCGCGCATCCCCGGCCCGCCGCGCGGACCTTCGTAGCGGATGACCAGGACCTCACCTTCCTTATAGCGACGCTGCATAACCGCGGCGAAGGCGTCTTCCTCCCGGTCGAATATCCGCGCGGGTCCTTTAAAGGTGAGCCTCTTCAGGCCCGCGACTTTTACGATCGCGCCCTCTGGGGCCAAATTCCCCGAGAGGCCGACGAGACCACCCGAAGGAGAGATCGGATCGCTGGTCGGGCGAACGACGGTCTGCCCGACTGGCAAAAGAATGTGTTCCAAGTTTTCAGCAAGCGTGCGTCCCGTCACCGTGAGGCAGTCTCCGTGCAGGAAGCCTCCATCGAGTAGCGCCCTGAGAACGACGGGGACGCCGCCGACGTCGTGAACGTCTTTGGCAAGATATCGCCCGCCAGGCTTCAGGTCGGCGATTAGGGGTGTGCGTCGAAAGACAGTTGCCACGTCGAATATATCGAAATCGATTCCGGCCTCGTTCGCTATCGCGGGCAGATGAAGGGCCGCATTGGTCGATCCGCCGGTTGCGGCGACGACGGCTGCTGCATTTTCCAGCGCATTGCGAGTGACGATATCGCGCGGCCTGATGCCTCGCGCCAGTAGATCCATGACGGCCACACCCGCGCCGTAGGCGAACCTATCACGGGAATCATAAGGTGCGGGCGTGCTCGCCGATCCAGGCAAAGCCAAGCCGATGGCTTCTGAAACATAGGCCATGCTGTTTGCAGTGTACTGTCCGCCGCAGGAACCCGCCGAAGGGCAGGCCACGGTTTCGAGTTCAGCAAGGTCTGCATCGCTCATGTCACCTGCGGCATGGGCGCCTACCGCCTCAAAGACGTCTAAAACCGTAACGTCGGCGCCGCGGAAACGGCCTGGCAGGGTCGAACCGCCGTAGAGGAAGACCGATGGCACATTGAGCCGCAGCATGGCCATCATCAGGCCGGGAAGGGTTTTGTCGCATCCCGCCAAGCCAACCAGCGCATCATAGCAGTGGCCGCGAACAGTAAGCTCAACGGAATCGGCAATGACTTCACGGCTCACTAGGGACGCCTTCATGCCCGCGTGGCCCATAGCGATACCATCGGTGACGGTTATGGTCGTGAATTCGCGTGGCGTCCCGCCTGCCGACGCCACCCCCTTTTTGGTGGCTTGCGCCTGCCGCCCCAGCGAGATGTTGCAGGGAGCAGCCTCATTCCAAGTGGTAACTACGCCAACAAAGGGTTGAGCTATCTCGCGAGCCGAGAGGCCCATGGCGTAAAGAAATGAGCGGTGGGGTGCCCGTTCAGGGCCGACGGTGGTGTGCCGGCTCGGCATGCGCGACTTGTCCGGCAATGCCGGCACCCGCTTGTCTGGGGGCATCGGTCTCACTTCTGTTGTATCGGTTCTGAGGGGGCAGGCGCGCGATTGGCGTGCGCGTTGAGGAAGGCTTCGAGATCTTTCACGGCGATCCGCCAGCTTCGCGCGAACTGGATCGCTCGGATGTCCCCCTCTCGGATCAAGTTGCGAACCGTGGCTTCGCTGACCTTAAGGAGATCGGCCGTTTCCTGTGTTGTTAGGAGTGGCTTACTGAGCATGGCAAGGCCTCAATCAGCAACCAGTGCTGTATTAACATCTAACAAATTAGCGAACAGTGAGCGCAATTCAGTCAATTTGAGGGGCGTTGATAGCAATTGAACGTTGTTCAGTATGTTCTACGGTGTTTGAGGGTCACGTGTCAAAGTGCTTGTGATCCCCCCCGGGGGCTGTCGAGCGTATTAACGAATAGGGTGCTGGTGTCCAACGTCAGCGCCTATGGCCCAGATTTGCGGTTGTAGTTTAAGGAGTATTTGGTTCTCGTCGCACCGACGGGGAACAATATTGCGGGAATTATCAATACTAGATCCCCGCTCGTTGGAATTAATCAAATCTTTGCGTCTACTTCGCAATACTACAGCCCAACGTCTCTAATCTGAACAATCATGGCTCGGCAAGAAATTGGCTTAGATATGAAACCGGAAACACTTGCGAGGTGGGGCGGGGTAAAGCAGCTCGACCTGCCGCGCTCCTTCTGGATTGGGCTCGTCCTCTTGGCCCCACTAATCATCACCACACGAGTGATCTTGCTATCTATTGTTCACTATACTGACGAATTTTCCTTCATCTGGCTTGCCAACGCGATTGTTGTTATTGCGTTGTTAAAAAATCCCACACGAACATGGCCATATATCGCCGTAGTCGCCTATGGTAGCTATTTTCTTTCCAACCAGATAAGCGGTGCTGAATCATCGGAAATTGCTGTGTTCGCGACGCTCTGCAATATGGTTGAAATCTTCACTGTCACTGTACCGCTCCGATATTTTGGAGGTGATCTGAACTTCACCAAGATTTTTCCACTGCTGGCGTTTTATATACTTGCACTTATTTTCGCACCGATACTATCGGGGGCAATGTATGCGGCTAGTTTTCACTACTCGCCTTCTCCCAACGCTCATATTCCAGAGCTATCTGATTTTGGAAAAATCATATGGTCTTGGTATTTGCCACATGCGCTGGGTATGGCAGCAATTGCACCATTGGGCTTGTGTTCAAGCAAGAAAGAGTTTGGGGCATTATTCAGCCGACAGTCTCTACCAGGGACCATCGGTCTTTTGTTGGCCCTCATATCCATATTTTCCTGCATACATCTCTGGCCATCGCTCCCGTTAGCGATGCTCCTTCTTCCCATTGTGGTGCTTTTCGTCTTTTACCTTGGGTTCGCGGGAACGACGATATCTGTCGTCGCTATTGCATTTTTCTTAGAAGGAAACCTAGCCCTCCTAGACATGTCAGTAGGCCATCGAACGCCCTTTGTGGACGAGAATTTTATTCGTATGCAGTTTTGGCTTTTAGCCATAAGTGCAACAGCAATGACGCTCGGCGCGATGCTCAGTGAACAACGTGCATTGAATGAACGCCTCATCGAAGCGAACGAAATAGCAGTAACAGCTCTTCAAAAAGCAGAAAATCTGAGGATGTCTGCTGAAGCGGCAGCCCGATCCAAAACTTTGTTTCTCGCAAACATGAGCCACGAGCTTAGGACACCGCTCAATGCTATCATCGGGTTCTCTGATATCATTAAATCTGGATTGTTCGGACCGGTGGGCTCGTCGAAGTATAGTGAATACGCAAGCGACATCTATGCGAGCGGAAAACATCTTCTCAGCGTAATTAGCGACGTCCTAGATATGTCAAAAATAGAAGCGGGCAAAATCGAGTTGAATCCTGAGCCCTCAGATCTTTGCGCGCTCATTCGATTTAGCACTCATACAGTCGAGACGAACGCCGAGAACATTGGGATCACTTTGATAACGAAGATTCCACGACATCCTGTGCTGCTCAATGTCGACCCTCGCGCAATTAAGCAAATCCTTCTAAATCTTCTCTCAAACGCGATAAAGTTTACGCCCAAAGGCGGAGAGGTGATTGTCCGGTTAGTGCATGATGAAAAAGGTACTTCCATTGAGATTGAGGACACGGGTATCGGAATTCCACTCGACCAACTTCCTCTACTTGGAAAGCCATTCGTGCAACTTAAGAACGATCCAATGACCACTCACGAGGGCACTGGCCTGGGATTAGCGCTAGCGCGATCACTCACAGAAGGACATGGTGGCAGTCTATTGATCGAGAGTGCCCTTTCGCGTGGAACGAAAGTCACGGTGTTTTTGCCCGTTGCTATTGAGTATGAGCAGGCAAAACAGCTTGGGTGATTACAAAAATTTTGAGGCAATATACTCAAGCTAAAACTCCCGTCTCCTGATGAGCTTGCCCCCCCAACGTTGGACCACGTCGGTTGATAAATTCCGGCTTCATTTAAGCTTGCCCCCAACTGTTCCCCGTCAGCGTCTATGGCCCAGATTTGAGGCAACCAAGCCGGTCCCTAAAATGAGCAGTTCGGCGCGACTACGCAGCCCATGATTTGCAGATCAATTCTCTCATTCAAAGAGTCGGAAAAGTTCCTAAGCTAACGGGAATTATTTTGAACTGAATTGGGAATGAGGGACTCGATGGTTTTGAGGGAGGAACTGTACCAACTGGTCTGGTCAAAACCCATGATCAAGGTCGCAGAACAACTTGGCGTTTCCGGCAGTTACATGGCGCGTGTTTGCACCGTCCTGAATGTCCCCCGTCCTGAGCGAGGCTATTGGGCAAAGCTTGCTGTTGTCCGCCGTCAGCGCCTATGAGACAGAATTGAGGTTTTAAACAAAGGAGGATTTTGGTCTCATCGAAGTGACGGAGGAACGAAGATGAGAGCAAAATCCCTGGGGTCAAAGGCCCCTGCCGAGCGGGTCGTAAAGGACATCCGCAGAGCGGCAAGCATCATTCCGCCGAAGACAAGATCCGGATCGTCGTCGATGGACTTCGTGGCGAGGACAGCATCGCCGAGCTGTGCCGCCGGGAGGGTATCGCCCAGTCGATGTACTATGTCTGGTCGAAGGAGTTCTTGGAGGCCGGCAAGCGTCGGCTGGCTGGAGACACGGC
>TARA_R110000868_G_scaffold2321_10_pt1 | contig 13599 bp, 14 predicted proteins | sample TARA_R110000868 | Tara Oceans TARA_R110000868 (sample SAMEA4397489) | marine metagenome | biome: Polar Biome; feature: [SRF] surface water layer (ENVO:00010504); material: water (ENVO:00002006), including particulate matter (ENVO:01000060) such as... | depth 5 m | reverse complement strand
GCCCGTGCTCCCGAGTAGCGCCAGGCAGCTCTGCCGTGGCGGATTTTGTCGTGGCTGGCGCAGGGGGGGCTGCTAGTCCAGCGCTAGGCCGGCGCTCGGCGCAATCGGAGGGCGCAACTCGTCCATCTCCCAGCTCACGACCAGATGAGCGGTGCCGAAGACCTCGTAGATGTAGTCCAGTGCAGGATGGACGGTGGCGATCCGGGCCTTGTCGCGGACATGGAGCGCGAAGAGGCATTGCGCCTCGATGCCGAAATCGCGGGCGATCTCAGCGCCGAACGGGCCGAGCGGGCGGGCATCGCCCAGTTCGAGCGGGCCGGAAAACCAGTCTTGCCGCGCGGTACGCAGATAATCGATGCGTCGCTGGGTCCCGGCGATATCCAGTGCGCTATGGCCGTAATAGCTGATCGACATCAGGCCATGCCTTTACGCCGCGCGGCTGCGGGTCCCGCGCGTCATCTCAAGGAAGTTGCGCAGCAAATCATGCCCGTGCTCCGAGGCAATCGATTCCGGGTGGAATTGCACACCATGGATCGGGCGGTCGATATGGCAGAGGCCCATGATCTCGCCGTCGGCGGTGTGGGCTGTGGCGCGCAGGGCCGCGGGCAGGGTTTCCGGTTTGACGGCGAGGGAGTGATAGCGCGTTGCCGTGAAAGGGCTGGGAAGGCCGGCGAAGAGGCCCGTGCCGTCATGGACGATCTGGCTGGTCTTGCCGTGCATGATCGCCTTGGCCGAGATCACCTCGCCGCCAAAAGCCTGGCCGATCGCCTGGTGGCCGAGGCAGACGCCGAGCACCGGCATATCGGCCGGCGCCTGGCGGATCAGGTCGAGACAGATGCCGGCCCGGTCCGGATCACAGGGGCCGGGCGAGAGGACGACGCCTTCGGGCTGCAGTGCCAGGGCTTCGGCGGCACTCATGGCATCATTGCGGATGACGCGGGTGGTCGCTCCCAATTCCTGGAAATAATGCACGAGGTTGAAGGTGAAGCTGTCGTAATTGTCGATGATCAGCAGCATGAATGGGTCTCCGGCAAGCCCGCAAACTAGGCGTTTTGCTGCGGCGCGCCAATCCCGCAACGTGGTTAACGTGCGTTTAACCGGATCGCGGTCGCATGGGGGCATGTCGCAGAAAAGTGTCAAACCGATTCGCCGCCACGGCGCTGCCATGCCCGGCCTTGCCGGCGCTCTGGCAGCGGGCGCCTATGTGCTTGGTGCGATGGCATTTTCTATCGCCAGCGCCGGCGGTAGCGTGCCGGAGAATGCGATCAGTTTTCACCAGACCGCACGGCCGGCCGAGGCACCGCTCAGCCTTGCCGCGTCGGCCCCGCTGGCCGAGGCCAGCCTGATCGAGACCTCGGCGGTCGTCCCGGCAAGGATTGAAGCGCCGGCCGCACATTCGCATTCGGCGCCCGCCAGCCTCGGCCCGCGGATCGCGCTGGTGATCGATGATGTCGGCCTCGACCACGCCGCCGCCGCCCGCGTCATCGCCCTGGATGCGCCCCTGACGCTGGCCATCCTGCCCTATGCCGAGGGTGCCGCAGTGATAGCGCGCCGCGCGGAAGCGGCCGGACGCGACGTGCTGGTGCATGTACCGATGGAGCCGCTTGGCCTGGCCGATCCGGGACCGCATGCGCTGCGCGTCGATCTCAGCGATGCCGATTTGCGCGCCCGTATCCGTTGGTCGATGGCACAGGTTCCCGGCGCGATCGGGCTGAATAATCACATGGGCAGCCGCTTTACCCGCGACCCGCGCGCCCTGCGCATCGCCCTCGGGGCTGTCGCCGAAACCGCGCCGCTGTTTCTCGATTCGATGACGACGCCCGAGAGCCGCGGCGTAGCCGTTGCGACGGGGCTGGGACTGCATGTGCTGCAGCGCGATGTCTTCCTCGATCATGTCATTGAGGCGGATGCGATCCGCCGGCAATTGGGCGAGGTTGAGCGCATCGCCCGCGATCAGGGCTATGCCGTCGTGATCGGGCATCCGCATGCCGCCACTCTGGATGCGCTGGAAAGCTGGATTGGCGAGGCGCGTGCGGCCGGGTTCGAGTTTGTCACCGTGTCGCGGTTGTCCGGTGAGCTTGAGCGCGACAGCGCTCCGGCCCTGACCGCCAGCGCATCAATTCTGAACTGAATCCTCGGCGGCCCGGAACAGGGCGCGCGCCTTGTTGACCGTCTCCTGGCGCTCCGATTCCGGATCGCTATCGAGCACGACGCCGGCGCCCGCCTGGACATGCATGCGGCCATCCTTGATCACCGCGGTGCGCAGGGCGATGCAGGTATCCATGCCGCCATCGGCGCTGAAATATCCGACAGCGCCGGCATAGATGCCGCGCCGGTGCGGCTCGAGCTCATCGATGATCTCCATCGCCCGCACTTTGGGCGCACCGGAAACCGTGCCCGCCGGGAAGCCGGCAAACAGGGCCGAGACGGCGTCTTCGCCCTCGGCCAGATCGCCCTCGACATTGGAGACGATGTGCATGACGTGGCTGTAGCGCTCGACAATCTCGCGTGAAGTGATGCGCACCGAGCCTGGCCTGGCGATACGGCCAACATCATTGCGGCCCAGATCGAGCAGCATGAGATGCTCCGAGCGCTCTTTCGGGTCGGCCAGGAGGTCGGCTTCCAGCGCATCATCCTCGGCCGGTGTCGCACCGCGTGGCCGTGTGCCGGCGATCGGGCGGATGGTGACGGTATTGTCTCGCAGGCGCACCAGGATTTCCGGGCTGGACCCGGCGATCTCGAACCCGTCCATGCGGAAATAGAACAGGAAGGGCGAGGGGTTCAAGCGGCGCAGGGAGCGGTAAAGCCAGAAGGAATCATCGGTGAATTCGGTCGAGAAACGCTGGCTCGGCACGATCTGGAACGCGTCACCGGCGCGGATATAGGCCCGCGCCTTGTCGACGGCGTCGCGATAATCCGCCTCGCTGCGATTGGAGACCAGCGTGCCGGTCTCGCCCTTGGGCAGCGGCACATCGGGCAGGGGACCGGCCAGCGTGCGCAGGACGCCGGTCATGCGCTCGATCGCGGCATCATAGGCTTCGCGCGGCGAATAGCCCGAGGGCCGGATGGTGCAATAGACCTGGATTTCCTGTTTCAGGGCATCAAACACGACGACAATGCGCGGCCGGACCAGACAGGCTTCCGGCACGTCGAGCGGGTCGGGCGCTGACGTCTCTGGCAGTTTTTCCAGATAGCGCACCATGTCATAGCCGACATAGCCGAACAGGCCCGACGCGATTGATGGCGCCCCTTCGGGCAGGGGGCAGCGGGCATCCTGGATGACGCTGCGCAGGGCTTCCATGGGCTGTGCGTCGAGATCGGTGAAGTCACGGGCCGCAACCTGCATGCCGCGCGCCTCGCTGACCTGGCCGTCCCGGCATTGCCAGATGAGATCAGGATCGAGCCCGATGGCAGAATATCGGCCGCGCCAGGCACCGCCCTCGACCGATTCCAGCAGGAAGGCCTGGCCATCACCGCGTGAAAGCTTGAGGAAGGCGGCCACCGGTGTGAGCAGATCATCTGCCTTTCGGGCATGCAGCACCACGGCCTGCCCCGCGCTCAGCGCGGCTTCTACCGCGTCATAGGCGGGAGCAATGGCAGGCTGGCCATAGGCGGTCACGGCGTGTCGGTCTCACCCAAAGCCCCGGCGCGCAGGCGCTGGTCAATCGAGCTGCCATCAATGTTGTATTCATTGAGCAAGGCTGACTGCGCCGACATCAGGATGTCCTGTACGATCTCGCCCTGGATTGCCGTCTGCAGCGCCTCGATCGAGCCGATCGGGGCCTGTTCCAGCTGGGCGGGCAGGATCTCATCGACGACGAGGATCATGTGCGGCCCGCGTCCGCGTTGCTGAACGATTTGTGGCTCGCCGACATTCTGGCTGAAGCCCTGCGCCACAATATTGGCGGTGAAGCTGTCAGCCGTTTCATCGCGTTTCAGGGTCGTGGTCTCGATCCGGCCACCCGTGGTCAGGACTACAAACTCCATGTCGTCGCCGGCCTGCAATTGGGCCAGCGCTTCGTCTGCGCGGGTCTGGAGCTGGCTGTCGATTTGCGCTGCGCGCCAATAGGCTTCAGCCTCGTCGCGAACCTCATCGAGCGCCCGCGGATGCTCGGGAATGATGTCGTCGACGCGCAGGGTGTACCAGTCAGTGTCATTGTATTGCTGGAGGTCGATGGCAAAGCCGGCGAACTGGTCGAAGGCGGTCGGCAGGATTTCGGCAGCGAGTGACTGATACCGCTCGAAATCGAGATTGCCTTCCTGATCGCGGGCATATTGATCCATCGGCACAAAGGACTCCACCGGGAGACTGGCGTGGCGCGCGGCGTCTTCGAGCGATTGCCCGTCGGCGCGGTATTGCTCGAACTCACCCATCTTGTCGTACATATGGCCAATCGCGACTTCGCGGGCCGCTTCAGTGCGCAAGTCAGGCAGCTGGTCTTCATAGGTTGGAATGACGGCCGGGGTCGCCGCGGTGACGCGAACGGCAAACCAGCCAAAATTGCCCTGCACGGCAGCAGCGCTGCCCTCGTCCATGGCAAAGATGGCGTCGGCGAGACCGCTGTCAGGCACTTGGTAGGCCTGGACGTCGGTTTGCGTCAGCGGTGCTTCCAGACCGAGATCGCGCGCAATGGCCTCGGCGTCTTCGCCGGCATTGAGGCGCTCGACAATCGCGTTGGCGGTGGCTTCGTCGCCGGCCACGATTTCAAAGAAGCTGCGGCTGGCCGGTGTGCCGATGGCGCCGGTCTCCAGATTATACTCATAGGTCTCGCGCAGCAGCGCCTCGTCCAGCTCGACATCGGCGATGAAGTCGGTCAGCTGGAAACGAACCAGGGTCAAGGACCGGTATTCCGGCGCCGTGAAAACAGGCAGGCCGATCTGGTCGACCTGGGTCGGATTGGCGTCGATGAAGGACTGCAATTGCTCGTCGGTCGGATCGGCAACCGCATCGGCGGAGGCGGCGTCGATGATCAGGGCGCGCATGGCGCGCTGTTCCTGCTGAACCAGATAGCGCGTCGCGGCCAGTCCGGTCGGGATGGCGTCTCCGGCGGTCAGGCTGTCCGCCAGCTGGCCGCGCGTCAGGTCTTCGCTGACAGTGTTCTCGAAATCGGGAATTGAATAGCGACCGTTTTGCAGCGCGCTGAGATAGCTTTCGCGGTCAAAGCTGCCGGTGACGGGATTGCGGAAAGCCTCATAGCTGCGGATTTCCGTCGTCAGCGCCCGGTCGGACGTCACCAGACCCAGCTGCCGGGCCTTGTCGTAAAACGCCGATTGGACGATCAATTGCTGCAGAACCTGATCGCCAAGACCGGCGGCCTGGGCCTGTTCCCTTGTGAAATCAGGGTTTTGCTGCTGGATCCGGTCCAGTTCGCGCTGGTAGGCGCGGGCCAGCTCGCGCTGGCTGATCTGCTCCTGGCCGACCACAACAACGGCGGTGCCGCTGCCGGTAAAGATGCCGCCAACCCCGTAGAGTGCGAAACCCAGGACGAGCAGGACGATGATCACCAGCGCGACGGGCGATTGGGCGAATTGGCGGAAACTTGTCAGCATGGGTAGGCTCGACCTCTGAAATTGTTGGCGGGAAGGTAACGGCGCTGAATCAGTGTCGCAAGCATCAGGGGCTGTGCCGATGCGGATTGCACAGGGCAGAGATTGCCGCTGACCCGTTTGCGCTCTAATCCTCGGCCCGTTGAGGCGCCTCGCGGCGCTGTCGCTGACGGGGGGAGGCCATATGCAACGACGCCTGATGATTGCCGGAAACTGGAAGATGCACGGTCTCGGGGCGGACCTTGATTTCTTTGCCGATCTGACGCCCTCCGCCGCACGCGATGATCTGGACATTGTGATCTGCCCACCCGCCACCATTCTGGCGCAGGCCGCCTGGAAGTGCCGCGAGACGGCGATCCAGCTGGGCGGGCAGGATTGCCATGCCGCGACCTCTGGCGCGCACACCGGCGATATTTCGGCGGCCATGCTGCTCGACGCCGGGGCTCGCTATGTCATCCTCGGGCACTCCGAGCGGCGCATGGATCACGGCGAAACCAGCGCGCTGGTGCGCGCCAAGGCGGAAGCGGCCAGCAAAGCGGGCCTGGTGGCGATCATCTGCGTTGGCGAAACAGGTGAGGAGCGGGCGGCTGGAAAGACACTTGAGGTCGTTCGCCGGCAGATCTCGGATTCGGTACCCGCAGAGGGTGCACTGCATTCGGTCATAGCGTATGAGCCGGTCTGGGCGATCGGCACCGGCCTGACCCCTGAACCGGCCGATGTTGCAGAGGTTCACGCCTATATTCGCTCGCTCCTGCCTCACCCCGCAAAGGCCCGAATTCTCTATGGTGGCTCGGTAAAGCCGGACAATGCCGCCGAGTTCCTGGGGCTTGATGATGTCGATGGTGCCCTGGTCGGGGGCGCGAGCCTCGATGCGGCCAGTTTTTCGGCCATAATTGCGGCCGCGCCTCGCTGACACGCAAGGCTGGTAAGTGGATCGAAACTTCTTGCACCGATGATCATGGCTGAGTGTGAACAGCGCCAACGGTCCAGGAGCGGTGCCGAGGATGAGTGAAGCTGACTATGCGAAGGCCCCGGTGCTTTTGTTTGATCCGGTACATGTCAATCAGCGCACGACACGATATGCGCTGTTCGAGATCGGATTCCGCAAGATCGAATGCGTTTCCAACATGCGCGATTTCAAGGTCGCGCTGACGGAAACCTCACCTGTGCTCGTTGTCGCCGAGAGCAGCGCGACCGATGTCGATATCTTCAAGCTTGTTCGCAGCGTCCGGCGCAGCGAGCTTGGTCGCAATGCCTTCGTGGTCATTTTGCTGACCACATGGAGTCGCGACACCAACCATATCCGTAAGGCCATCGAGTGTGGCGCCGATGATGTCATCGTGCGGCCATTCTCGACAATGTTTGCCGAGGAACGCGTGCGGACCCTGATCCGCAATCGCAAGGACTTTATTGTCACCAGTGATTATATCGGCCCGGATCGCCGCAAGGACACAGAGCGTCATTCCGAGCTGCAAGCCATTACCGTTCCCAATTTCCTGCACGCCACGGTGATGAATGACGAAACTGCCCTGGCAAGGGCGGGCAGCTGGCTGAGAGAGGCCCAGGAGGCCGTGCTCGGTGAGCGCCTGCGCCGCATGGCGATGCGGATCGTGATTTCGATCGAGATGCAGCTGACCAAACCGCTTGAAGGTGCTCCCCCGGTAAAACTCGATGTGGCGGATCTGGCGCGGACTTCGCGCGAACTTCGCGTCCAGATGATCAAGGCGTCCCGGGCTGAGGCCGGCGAGGTCGCTGCTGCCCTGGTCGATCAGGTGGCCGGTCTGGGCGATGGTTCGGAAGCGACGACACGCAACCTCCAGCTCATCAAGGAATTGGCGATGGCGACCTATGCTGCCTATGCCAATGGCGATTCGCTCGATCGGTCGAAAGGCGAAATTGACCGGACCGTTGCCAATCTTCGGACCCGGCTTCAGACCCGCTCGGTCGATGAAAAGCTCCGGGCCCAGGCGAATGCTGCTAGCGGTACCGCAGACGAAACTGGCCAAGGTGAGTCTGCTGGTATAAAACGCGCCGCCATGTGACCGGGTTGCACCGGGACAGGTCGGTGACCATGTCTTCGTGCGCAACCCAATTCTCAGGCGGTATTCATGACCAATGTACTTTTGATCATCCAGCTTCTCGTGGCGATTGCCCTGGTGGCTTCCATTCTGCTGCAGCAGTCCGAGGGCGGTGCCCTGGGTATCGGTGGCGGCGCTGGCGGGATGATGAGCGGTCGCGGCGCTGCCAATGTGCTGACGCGCACGACGATGATTCTGGGTGCGCTCTTCATCGGCAATTCGATCCTGCTGGCCGTGATAATGGGCGTGAATTCCGAGGGGCAGAGCGTGTTTGATCGCGCTGCCGACGAGACCCTGCCGGTCATTCCGGTTGATGATCCGGCCGATGCCGGCGTCCCGACCGACGGCTGATCAGCCAAAGCTTCCACAGACAAAATTCAATTTGCGCCTTTCGGGACGCACGAATCTCCGATAGGCAGATTGTCCATGCCGCGTTATATCTTCATCACCGGCGGCGTGGTCTCCTCGCTTGGGAAAGGCCTCGCTTCAGCCGCTATCGGTGCGTTGCTGCAGGCCCGTGGATATCGGGTCCGCCTTCGCAAGCTGGATCCCTATCTCAACGTCGATCCGGGCACGATGTCGCCCTATCAGCATGGCGAATGCTATGTGACGGATGACGGCGCCGAGACCGATCTTGATCTGGGCCATTACGAGCGCTTCACCGGCGTGCCGGCCAGCCAGTCCGACAATATCACCACCGGGCGCATCTATCAGCGCATCATCGAGCGCGAACGGCGCGGCGATTATCTCGGGGCGACCGTGCAGGTCATTCCCCACGTCACCGACATCATCAAGCAATTCGTCCTGTCCGATGCCGGCGATGCCGATTTCGTGCTGTGCGAGATTGGCGGCACCGTCGGCGATATCGAGGGCCTGCCGTTTTTCGAGGCGATCCGCCAGCTTGGCCAGGAACTGGGCCATGAGCGCGCCGTCTTCGTCCATGTGACCCTGCTGCCCTATATCAAGGTCGCCGGCGAGATGAAGACCAAGCCGACGCAGCACTCGGTCAAGGAATTGCGCTCGATCGGCATCCAGCCCGATATCCTGCTCTGCCGCTGCGAAATCCCGATCCGTCCGGATGAGAAGCGCAAGATTGGCCTGTTCTGCAATGTCCGCGAAAGCGCCGTCATCGAGGGCATGGACGCGCCATCGCTCTATGATGTGCCGCTCGCCTACCACAAGGAAGGCCTCGACCGCGAAGTCCTGCGCTGCTTCGGCATCACCGATGCGCCGGAACCGGATCTGGGCAAGTGGCTGAAAATCTCCAAGACGATCGCCGAGCCCGATGGCGAGGTCACGATCGCCATCGTCGGCAAATATGTCGGCTTGCTCGACGCCTATAAATCGCTCATCGAGGCACTCGCTCATGGCGGCATCGCCAATGGCGTCAAGGTCAAGCTGAGATGGCTTGATAGCGAGCAGTTCGAGAAGGAAGACCCGTTCGCCCCGCTTGAGGACGTCCACGCCATTCTTGTGCCTGGCGGCTTCGGCGGCCGCGGCGCAGAGGGCAAGGTCGCTGCAGCGCGCTTTGCCCGCGAGCGCAAAGTACCTTTCTTCGGGATTTGCTACGGCATGCAGATGGCCGTCGTCGAAGCGGCGCGCGACCTGGCTGGTATCGCGGACGCAACGTCGAGCGAGTTCGGCGAAACCGGTTCGCCGGTCGTCGGCCTCTTGACCGAATGGTCGCGCGGCAATCAGCTGGAAACGCGTTCTGAAGCTGACGACAAGGGCGGCACGATGCGGCTCGGTGCCTATCCGGCTATCCTCACCGAAGGCAGCCATGTCCGCGAGATTTACGGCACCGCCGAGATCCAGGAGCGTCACCGCCACCGCTATGAGGTGAATATCGCCTACAAGCAGCAGCTTGAAGAGGCCGGCCTCATCTTCTCCGGCCTGTCACCGGATGGCATCCTGCCGGAGATCGTCGAGATCAGGGATCACCCCTGGTATATCGGCGTGCAATTCCACCCGGAGCTGAAATCGCGCCCGTTTGAGCCGCACCCGCTGTTTGCCAGCTTCATCGCGGCCGCGGTCGAACAGAGCCGCATGGTCTGATCGCAGTCTGCCCCGCATCCAAATCCATGTCTGGCGGCATCTCACATAGGAGATGCTATATTGGGCATAACCGGATTGAGGGAGACTGGCATGCGTACACTCTTTTTGGCCGCGATCAGTGCAGCGGCATTTGCGGGCCTGGCCTGTGCCCAGGACAGTGAGCAGCGCGACCTGACCGGCTTTGACGCTGTCAATGCCGGCGGCGGCTACCACTTGATCGTCACGGTTGGCGAGGACTGGTCAGTCCGGCTCGAGGGCGATGCCGAGGATTTCGCTGATCTGGAATCGAGCGTGATTGAGGGCGAGCTGCGGCTGCGCCAGCATCAGCGCATGTTCCATCGCAGTCGCCACCTCGATGTGACGGTGCATGTCACCCTGCCGGCCATTTCCGAGCTCGATTTCAATCGCGGCATTGATGCCGAGGCCAGTGGCATTGCCGCGGACACGCTGTCCGTAGAGGTCAGCACGGGCGCGTCCGCCACACTGACCGGCACCTGTGGCACGGGCGAGTTCGATCTCTCCACGGGCTCGGCCCTGAATGCCCGTGAACTGATTTGCGGCACGGCTGAAGTCGAGGTCTCCACCGGCGCATCTGCGCGTATCCACGCCGATGTCAGCGTTCGGGCGCGGGCCTCGACCGGCGGCGCGGTCACCGTCCACGGATCGCCATCCAATCGCGATGCGCGCTCGTCCATGGGCGGCAGTGTGCGCTTCAATACGGCTGATTAATTCGCCAGTTCGGCCAGGACAGTCACGGCATCCATGACATCCTCGCGCGTGCAGTCAAACTGACCGACCTGGAAGCGGATGACGAAGCGGCCGCCATGGCTGGTCTGCGTGAGATAGGTGCGGCCATCATCATTGATGCGCGCCAGCAGGTCTTGAGTGGCCGCGTCGTCCTCCGGTGCGGAGCCCGTGGGCTCAAAACGGAAGGTGAAGAGCGAGAAGCGGCAGGGCGTGACGACCGCGAAGCCGGGCAGGGCGGCAATGGCGGCTTCGGCCTCCTGCGCCCAGGCAATATGATTGCGGATCCGCGTGCGCAGACCCTCCAGGCCATAGGCCCGGATCAGGAACCAGAGCTTCAGCGCCCGGAAACGGCGGCCCAGCGGCACGGTCCATTCGCTGTAATTGACGATCTCGTCATGCCCGGGCGTCTGCAGATAGTCCGGGCGCAGACCGAGCGTGCGGATTTGCGGGTCCGGATCGGCGAGAAACTGGATCGAGCAGTCGAACTGGGCGCCGAGCCATTTGTGCGGATTGAAAACAATCGAATCGGCAGCCTCGATCCCGGCCCAGACATCGCGCAATTCCGGGCAGATCATCGCCGAGCCGGCCCAGGCCGCATCGATATGGCTGTAGAGCCCTTCCTTCCTGGCGACTTCCAGGCAATCCGCGATCGGATCGCTTGCCCCGACCGAGGTGCCCCCGACACACAGCACGAGACCCGCTGGCACCCTGCCGGCGGCCCGGTCAGCCGCGATGGCGGCCCTAAGCGCGTCTGGCCGCATCGCGTCATTGGCGTCGGTCTCGACCTTGACCAGATTGTCCTGACCTATCCCGGCGATCCGGATCGCCTTGTCGACCGAGGAATGCGTCTGTGCGGACGCGTAGACGCGCAGCACGGCCTGTCCGGTCAGTCCGGCTGTATTGCCCTGCCAGTCGAGCGCGCGCTCACGCATGGTCAGTACAGCGGCAAGCGTGGCCGAGGAGGCGCTGTCCTGGATCACGCCGCGAAACCCCTCCGGCAGACCCAGTGCCTGGCGCATCCAGTCGATCATGCGGGTTTCCATCTCGGTCGCCGCCGGCGAGGTCTGCCAGAGCATGCATTGCGCCGCCATGGTCGCGGTCAATTGCTCCGCCAGCATGGAGGGCGGCGAGGCATTGGCCGGGAAATAGGCGAAGAAGCGTGGATGCTGCCAGTGGGTCATGCCATCGGGCACGATGCGTTCGAAATCGCCGAATATCTGCTCCATCGGCTCGGCCTCGTCGGGCGGCGAGGCGGGGAGCTGGCGCAGGATATCGCCGGGCTGCGTCCGGGCCCGCACCGGGCGATCACGCAAATTGGCGAGGTAATCGACCGTCCAGTCGGCAATGCGCTTGGCCCAATGGCCGTATTCTTCCAGATCCATGGCCTGTCCTGCCTGTGATGGTGTTGTCTGGGTCCAAGCGGCCCTTGTTCAAGTCGCCAGGAGACCGCCGGTCGCCTGGCGCACCAAGTGTTCGGGGTCAGACCAAGGGTAGCCGTTGATCGTAATCAGATTGTGAGCAATTCCGTTCAACGTGCACAGGAGGAGGTCGGTCTTGAGCCGCAATTCCGCCGCATCAGTGTCGCCTCCCAGTGCGGAATCGAGGCCCGTGCGCAGCAGGTCGAACCGGGCCAGCAAGGCGGCATCGGAGACGAAGCCGACGACATCGGACTGACTGACCCCACCCGACATGAACACCATAAAATAGTGCTCGCGATGCTCAAGCCAGTACGAAACATACCCTCTGGCGATCGCGTTGAGACGCGCCACCGGCTCGCTCTGCTGATCAGCAGTGCGCTCAAGTCCGTCAAACAGCTCGTCGAACACATCCGTCCATAATGTGCGCAGAATGTCGATCTTGGTGTCGAAATACTTGTACAGCGTCATCGTCGTGCAGCCGACCTCTTGCGCAAGCCGGCGCATCGATATCGCCGCATAGCCTTCGTCCTGGAACAGACGCAGGGCGCAGGCCGAGATCTGGCTGCGCATGTCGGCGATCTGTTCCGGCGAACGCGCGGGCCGCCCTCTGGTGCGGCGTTCGGCTTGTTTTGGCGCGGCCATGATCCGCCTTTCCAACGCTTTGGGATCTCCTGCCTTGACACAGGAAATCATTTAAATATAACACGTAACAATTAAATTAGAGAGCGATCATGCAGCCCACAGTCCTCGTGTCCATCTTTTCCTACCTCTTCCTGGCCGCGGGTGCCAACGCCGCGCCGGTCGACGCGCTTGCAGGTCAATGGCGCACGGTCCGCCACGGCGCCCTGGTCGAGATCACAGATTGCGGCGACGGGACGCCCTGCGGCGCGCTGGCCTGGGTCGATGACACGGTGTCCGGGGGGCAGCTCCATGATGTTCGAAATCGCGAACCGGACCTGCGCGAGCGACCCCTGATTGGCCTTCCCATCCTGTGGGGTTTTTTGCCCGACGGCGATGGTTGGCGCGATGGCCGCCTCTACAATCCGGATGACGGCAAGGCCTTCCGCGCCGATCTCCAGCTGTTGTCCTCCACACGACTTCGCGTGACCGCTTGCCTCGGCCCGTTTTGCCGGCGCCAGATCTGGACGCGTTCCGACAATCCCTGAAACAGAGAGAGCCCCGCAATGACCACAACCACCCGCATGACCGGCCGGGAGCTATTGGCCTTCCGCATCCTGTTCGTGATCTCCGCGCTGTGGAATTTCGCCGGCGCCTTTCCGGGCTTTTTCGACAGTGCCGGCATGTTTGAGCGTGAGTTTGGCCGGGCGCTGACCGATCCGGTTCTGGTGGCGGTCTATCGCGGCGCATGGGTCACGGCACTGCTCTACGGCTTCGGTTTTCTCGCAGTCGCCTATGATCCGGTCCGCCATTCCGGCGTGGTGCTCATGGGAGGTGTCGGCAAGGCGCTGTTCGCGATCAACCTGCTCTACATGTATCTGAACGGCTGGACCTCCGACTTCGCCGTCGTGGTCATCGGTGGTGACGTCATCTTCGTCGCACTCTTCGTGCAATATTTCCGGCGCCTCCATCACCATGGTCACAGGGCGATTTGATCCCTTGCAGAAGACGGGGATGCTCACCATCAAGGGAGAGGTGGCCGCGAAGCGGCCGGAGCTGGTGAGGACGGCGGACGTAACGGACCTTATCCAGCACATCCGAGGAAAAATGGGCGGCGTCGTGATGCAGTCGACCTG
>TARA_R110000868_G_scaffold205840_3_pt1 | contig 13606 bp, 12 predicted proteins | sample TARA_R110000868 | Tara Oceans TARA_R110000868 (sample SAMEA4397489) | marine metagenome | biome: Polar Biome; feature: [SRF] surface water layer (ENVO:00010504); material: water (ENVO:00002006), including particulate matter (ENVO:01000060) such as... | depth 5 m | reverse complement strand
CATAAAACGTTTGGCTTCATCATATACACCACGTGGTCCTATGGAGCTTACATTGCCGTAATAATCTTCATTCTGGGGATGTACAAGTGGATCTCCATAAATCTCGGAAGTAGAAGCAACGAGAATTCTAGAATTTTTTTGTTTTGCGAGTCCTAATAAATTTAGGGTACCTAAAGAACTTACTTTTAGTGTTTCAATGGGGATTTTTAAATAATCTATTGGACTTGCGGGAGAAGCAAAATGTAAAATAAAATCCACATTTCCTTCTAAATGTACAAAAGTGCTCACATCATGATGATGAAACTCGAATTGTTCTAATGGGAAAAGGTGTGCTATATTTTTTAAATCACCGGTAATTAGATTGTCCATTCCTATGACATAAAATCCTTCTTTTATAAAACGATCACATAAATGTGATCCTAAAAATCCAGCTGCACCTGTTATAAGTACTCTTTTCATGTATTAATATGCTTTTTACAATTATTGCATCAGCTTCAAATTCCTCTTGAGAATAGTACTGTAGTAATTGTTTTAAATATTATTCTTATGTCTAATGAAATTGATTTGTTTTTGATATAAAATAAATCATATTCTAATTTTTTAATGGAATCTTCAAGATCTACTCCATATTTATATTTTACTTGTGCCCACCCTGTTATTCCGGGTTTTACAATATGTCTGGTATTATAAAATGGAGATATATTATTTAATTGGTCTGTGAATATTTTTCTTTCTGGTCTAGGTCCAATAAATGACATATCACCCTTTATAACAGATAAAATTTGAGGAAGTTCATCAATTCTAGTTTTTCGTAAAATTTTTCCAAAAGAGGTAATTCTTATATCACCTTCTTTTGACATTTGGGCGCCACCTTTTTCAGCATCAACAACCATTGATCTAAACTTGTAGATATTAAATTCTTTACCATACCTACCAATCCTTTTTTGAATATAAAATAAAGGCCCTCCATTCATAAATAAATTTGTTATGAAGACAAAAGGAATTAGTAAGATCAAAAAGAAACCAACCATGATGGACAACGTATAATCAATAATAGCAGTAAAGAGCAAATGTATATATCTTACTTTTGTATTTTTTAATTGCAAAATCTCGTAAAAACTGTTGTTATGAGATTGTATTGGCAATGCTTCATAAATATTTTCATAGAATGAAGAATACGATTGAACCTCCTTTCCTGACTGTATTAAATTTAGTATTGTTTTTTCAACTTCATTAGGTATATCATCAAAATCATTGACACTTAAAATGCATGAATCAATTTTATTTAAAGAGTCTTTAAATATTTCTTTTTCTTTTATTTTATTTTTTTTAACGTTAAAAGTAAGCTTTACTTGATAATAGGTTTCCACTAAATCATTGCCATTTATGTGTTTTATGTTTTTTTTTACCACTTCTGAGGTAGAACTATCATAAATAAAAAGCACTTTTTTAATTGTTGGTATAAACTTAAACGTATTCTTATATAAAAGTCTCCATAGGAAAATTTGAATTGGCGTACCAAATAAGAAAACCATCAATGGGATTCTCCAAAAACCAGTATCTAAAACTAAGACAATTATTAAAAAAAATAGTAAAACAAAAACACCGGAAACGAAAAGGGATTGAGAGATTACTAGATTAAACTGACTTGCTTTTTCAAGATTATAAAAGTCTAATATATAAGATATAAGCAAAAACAAAAGTATTCCTAAAAACATCATAGTGATTTTAGAATATAAGTTGTTGAATTGAATATCTAATGCCGAAGTAACAAAGAGGTTTATCCCTATTGTAATTAAGAAGATGTCTCCTAAAAGCAAAATCACCTTACGTTCAATAGTATTTAAAATCGAAGTTTTAGCCATTTTTCTTAAATTAGTTTTATATAAGATTTCTAAAAATCTTATCAAAATCTTCACTTATACTCTTATAAGTGCATTTTTCTATTAAGTAATCATATCCTCTTTTGCCATACGCAAATCTTTCTTCATTTGATAAATTTTTAAAGTACAAAATTTTGTCTTTGAGTGCTTTTTCATCTTCGGGGGGAATTATATATCCTGAATTGGAGTAAGTTACAGGATTTTCTAATGATGACAGTGCTTGAATAATTGGCTTTTTGGCATAAAAATAATCAAACGTTTTTAGTTGCGATGTTCCAAAATCATAGATTTTAGTTTCTTTTGTACCTTTTCCCATGAAAAGTAAATCCATTTTCGTTAAAAATAATCTTACAAATTTTTTCGGAACTCGCTCTAAAAAATGAATATTCTCGTAACTTTCTGTTAGTTTTAATAATCTTTCCTTTTCTGGTCCACCCCCTAAAATATAAAGATTAATATTTTTATCTTTCAGTTTTGAAACTACACTAATTATAGTGTCTAGAGGGTTAGCAATAACTATTGTTCCTGCATACCCAATATTAAATGTTTTTGGATCAATGATATTAAAAAAAACATCATTGAGACTACTTTCAGGGTGAGGTAATTCAAAACCGTTTGTTACCCACTTATACTTAAATTTATCATGCCCAAGCACATTTTTAATATGTTTGTCAGCTCTAGGTATTACCGAAACTATATAGTCGGCATTTAAATATCCTAATTTTTCAACATATTTTAAAAATTTAATAAATAGATTTGAATTGGAGTAGTTTCCCAATTCTATAGCAGAGAGAGGCCATAAATCCCGTATTTCAAATACAAACTTAACTTTAGGATAGCATATTTTTTTAAACAATAAAATGTTTAAAACGGGGATTAGTGGTAAAGATGATAGAACAATAATGTCTGGTTTAGGCACTTTTTTAGATGAAATAAATGGGAGTGTACATAAATTTAATGAAAACAAGAGCCAACTTATCATTCTTCCAATTCCATGAGATTTCTTATACTTATTTCCCCTAAGAATTATGGTAGCAACGTCTTTATTTACGAATTTAAAAAGCCCTTTTATTTTATTATGTCGATAGGGTGCATGAGAAAATGATGAAGTAATTAATAAAGTGTTATAATCTTCTTTCTTTTGTAAATGTTTAGCGACATAATAGTGCCTATACCCTTCTCCATCAATATCTGGGCTTGTAATATATTGATTAATAATCCAAATATTCTTCATCTAAATTGCTTGTAGTACTTTTTCTGATATTTCTTTACCAATATTAAGTGATGATGTAGCTGCTGGTGATGGAGCATTAACAACATGTATTGCATTATTATGGTGTTTAATTAAAAAATCATCTACTAAATTACCATTTTTATCACACAATTGCGCACGTACACCTGACTCTCCAATTTCTATATCTTGAGAAGAAATTTCGGGGATTAATTTTTGTAAAGATTTTAAAAAGGCTTTTTTTGAAAAGGATCTATACATTTCATAACAACCAACTTTCCAATATTTTAATGCAATTTTTAAAAATCCAACGTAAGTAATACTTTCTAAGAATTCTTTTAAATTAATATCAGTTTTTGTATAACCTTCTCTTTTAAAAGCTAAGACGGCATTAGGTCCAGCATCAACTTTACCATTAATTCTTCGTGTAAAATGTACTCCTAAAAAAGGAAAGCTTGGATCAGGAACAGGGTAAATTAAGTTTTTAACTAAATAAGAACTTTTATCTTTTAATAGATAATATTCACCCCTAAATGGTATAATTTTATACTTTAAATCTACCATATCCATTTTTGCAACTTTATCAGCATAAAGACCAGCACAGTTCACTATAAATTTAGCAGTTATTATTTCGTTATTTTCTGTTTTAATTTCATAAAATGAATCATTAGTTTTTAAACCAATAACCTTTGAATTAAAAATAAAATGTGCGCCTTTTACTTTGGTAATTTCAAGTAGTTTATTTGCAACTTCCTTATAATCAATTATTCCTGCTTGTGGCACAAAAATACCTTTAGTGCCAGAAACATAAGGTTCCCTTTCTTTTAGTTCTTTTAAGTTTAATAGTTGTAAGCCTTCTAAACCATTCTGAATACCTCTATTATAAATATCCATTAGTTTTTTTTCCTCATCATTACTTGTAGCAACAATAATTTTTCCGCAGATTTCATTATGAATATTATGTTCTTTACAAAAATCTAGTAATAAATTGTACCCTTTTTTACAATTATTAGCTTTCTCGCTACCTGGTTTATAATAGATGCCAGAATGTATAACGCCACTATTATGACCTGTTTGATGTGTAGCAACCTTATCTTCTTTTTCGAAGATTATTATTTTTAAATCTGGATTTTGATTTAATAGATTATACGCTACTGAAAGCCCAACTATTCCTGCACCTACAATAGCTACATCGTATTTCATTACTTCGAAAAGAATTTTTTGATAGCGTTTATTACTTTGTCGATATCCTCTAAAGATAAATGCTCTCCTATAGGCAAGCTCAAAAGTAAAGTATCTATAGAATTTGCATTTAAGTCGTCATTTGCTTTGTCGAGATATTCGTATGCTTTTAATTTTGTTAACGCTATAGGATAGTGTATTCCAGTTTGAATTTCTTGATCTGTTAAATGTTTTTTTAACGCATCTCTAAAATTTGTTCGGATAACAAATAAATGATACACTTGCCTAACATTTTCGGCACGTTTTGGCAGTATAATTTCTGGAATATTTGCTAAATGTTTTAAATAATGATCTGCTAATTTAATTCGATGATTAGTCCAATTTTCTAGGTGCTTTAATTTTACATTTAATATTGCAGCTTGTAAATTATCTAATCTACTATTTCTACCTTCAAAAACATGATTGTATTTATCTATACGACCATGGTTTGCAATCATTCTACATTTAATTGCTAAATTTTCATCATTGGTTATGAGAGCTCCTGCATCTCCATAAGCACCTAAATTTTTACCTGGATAAAAACTAAATGCGCCAATATCTCCAATTGTTCCAACTCTTATTCCATGATATTCGGCACCATGAGCTTGAGCACAATCTTCAATTATTTTTAGACCATTTATTTTTGCAATGGACAAGAGTTCAGTCATATCGCAAGGATGGCCATACAAATGTACCGCAATAATAGCTTTTGTGTTTTTTGTAATGCTTTTTTTAAGACTTTCTATGGAAATAGTATAACTATCTGTATTGCAATCACAAAAAACAACTTTATGTCCGCTTCTAGTAACTGCTTCAGAACTTGCAATAAAACTATTCGCCGGTACTATTATTTCTGAATTTTTTGGAAAATCTAGAGCTTCAATTGCAATTTCCAAAGCATCGGTACAATTCGCAACTCCAATACAATAGTTAGCATTTTGAAAAGCAGCAAAGCTATTTTCAAAAACCTTTTGCTCATGACCGCCAATAAAATCAGCATTAGTGATTACAGATTCAATGGCAGAATCCATCTCCTTTTTTATAGTACTATATTGATGTTGTAAGTCGAGAAATTTTATCATGAATTCATTTTATTTTTTTTGCAGGATTGCCAGCGTAAACACCTGATTTTGTTATATCTTTCGTAACTACCGAACCTGCTCCAATGACTACCTGGTCACATATTTTAACGGGTAAAATGGTAGCATTAGATCCAATGGATACATTATTACCAATTGTTGTTGATTTCCATTTGGTTTGGTCACCACCAGCGGGCTTTCCTTCAGTAAATAAGTCATTTATAAACATCACACCATGTCCAATGAAACAATTTTTCCCTATAGTAACCAATTCACAAATAAATGAATGCGATTGTACTTTAGTATTAGCACCTATGGTGGTTCTTTTCTGAATTTCAACAAACGGGCCAATAAAACAATTGTCGCCGATTTGGCATCCGTAAAGATTTACAGGCTCAACAATTTTTACATTTTCGCCAATGTTGCAATCTACAATGTCTATGGATAGCTTTTTAAACACTTTTATTTCTGTTTGAAATTTTATAATGTATTTTATCAATAATTTCAACTGTTTTCAGACCCTCGAAACCATTGGCTGAAATAACACCGGAATTGGTTAATACCTCAACTACGTTTTCATAAACTTTATCATGATTAGACATTGAGCCTTGATATTGTCCGTAATTATTTGCAGTATTTCCCGCAGGTAAATTTTCAATTTTATAATCTTCGATATTTTGGTATTCTAACTCGTTAAGGTATTGGCCTCCTATTTTGACGGTTCCTTTTTCGCCAAAAATTGTTAAGGATCCTTCCATATTTTTACCAAAGCTATTTACTGTATAGTTGATGGAACCTATAGCACCATTATAAAACTCGAGAGCTATTACGCCATTATCATCGAATTCTGTAATTCCTTGATGATGAAAATTTCCTCCAAAAGCTTCAACATTTTTCACATCACCAACAATCCAATATAATAGATCAATAAAATGGCTAAATTGAGTAAAAAGCGTTCCTCCATCTAAGTCTAAGGAACCTTTCCAAGAATTTTTATAATAATCTGAGTTTCTATTCCAAAAACAGTTTAATTGCGCGGAATATATTTTTCCAAGTTTTCCTTCATCAATTATTTTTTTTACTGCTTGTACAGGCGGATTAAAACGATTTTGTTTTACAATCATTAATCGCTTATTTGCACGTTCAGCAGCTTTTATCATTTCTCCACAATCATGTACATTTATTGCCATTGGTTTTTCACAGAGTACATGAAATCCAGCTTCTAAAGCTTGTATTGAGTGTTTTGCATGAAGTCCATTTGGCGAACAAACAGCCACTAAATCTATATCTTTTTCATTAGTTAACATCTCCTCTATAGAAGTGTAAGCATTTGCATTAAATTTTTCGCTTAATTCTCTGGCTTTTTCATATTCGCTATCGCAGACGGCTTTTAATATTCCATTGTTATTTATATGCTCTGCATGTCTGTTTCCTATACGACCACAACCAATTATTGCAAATTTTAGTTTATCCATTTAAAAAAAATTAAATTTTAGTGAAGCAATTTAAAATCACAAATATAGTACCTTTTAATAGGAATTTACTTTAAAAATTGTGGGTTACTAAAAAATAGTATTGATTTTATTTTAAAATATTGCTTAAAACTATCCTTTCAAAACTATTTTTTTTACTTTGGTTATTAGCGATCCGTATTTTGCAAATAAGTATTCGTAAGATGGATAATCTTCTGCTTTTTTCACTTTTTCTTTTAATATATTTTCAAACTCAGCCGTAGAAAAACCAAATTTTTTAATCACGAATTCTTTATCATCTTCAATTAATTCTACATCGCCGTAAGGGTTTTTCTTTAGTTCTTCAACGGCTTCATCTTTGCTTATTTGCCCAGACATAATTAAAGTAGATAAATGGGCTTTTCTTTTATCATAATTATATTTGACAGGTAACATATATCCTTGATAAAAACGGGTGAATATAGATTCGTAATGTTTGCCACCATATCTTTTCCAACCGTATTTGGTTTCGAGTTCAACAATGGCGTCTTCTTTTACAAAATCTATATAGTTTAGTAATGGAATATATTTTATTCGCTTTATAAAAATATAATAGAAAAACTTAAATAAGCCCATTTTAGGGAATGTTTTAAGTTTTACAGTTCCAAATTTTTTATGAATGCTCTTTAATAGTTTAGAGTCTATATGTCTGCCAATATGCTTTACGGGTAAAATACCTTCTGTTGCTAAATTACTTCCATTAATAATATATTTTACCTGAAACTTATTTGCCATTTTAAAAAGTATAGCTGTTATGCCATGGTCTGTAGGAATTTCCAGATTATTTATAGATGATTTTATAAATGATTTTTGTAAATCTTTAAACTCATTCCAATCTACTACATGAGTATAAAGTTCAATGTTCAATTTTTTAAGCAGTTTTTCTATATTTGAAACAGCTAGCTCAGAATTCCATCCATTGTCAAAATGAATAGCTAGTGGTCTTAAGCCTAAATTTTTTACTAAATGGGCTATATAACTACTGTCTACACCGCCGCTAACACCGATAATACAATCGAATTCCTTATTCTTGCCATCCTTTTTTATTTTTTCTACAAGACAAGCTAATGCTTCTGGTTTATTTTTTGGGAGTTCGTTTGTTACACGGTATTCATATTGCTTACAAAAATTACAAATGCCATTATTGTCTAACTCAAAACCATTCATTGAGTCATCCATTACACATCTTTTACAAGTTTTTTTCATAATACAAAACTACTATTAATTACTGTACATATCTATTATAATATGCTATAGGGGTTATCAAGAATTAGAAAATTTGCTTTTATTAAATGAAAATATAAATAATAAGTTTTTTTCACTTCTAGATTGAACCCTGTAATATTTATTTAAAGATAGAATTTAACTCTTTTTGTGAGGGATAACTAATTAGAACCGCATTGAGTTTGCCTTTAAAAACAAAAAAACTACTAGCTGCAATTCCTGAAGCACCATGTTGAAAAGCCTCCTTAAAATGATTTAAGTTGCCCGCGCCACCAATAGCAACAAGGGGTAAGTTTAGTTTGTTTGAAACCACATCAATAAGATTTAAATCAAATCCATTCATCATTCCATCATTATCTATGGATTGAATAATAACTTCTCCTGCGCCTGCTTCTGAAATGTTCTTTAAATGCTCATCTAGGGTTATTTTAACTTTTTTAGTTCCCGATACACTATAGATTTGATATTTCCCCCAAAAGTCTTTTTTAACATCAATACTAACAACAATACTTTGATTACCATAAATTTGTGCAGCATTATTTAATAAATCATAATTAGTTGCTTGGGTGTTTAGAATTACTTTTTCTACTCCTTGATTAAAAACGTTTTTTATGTCACTTAAATTTTGAATACCTCCACCATAGGCTAAAGGCATAAAACATTCAGTAGCTATGTTTTTAAGTAATTTAAAATTAGGGGCACGATTTTCTTTACAGGCAAAAATGTCCAATATAACAAGCTCATCAACTTCTTTTTCATTAAAAATTTTAACCGCATTTAAGGGGTCGCCTATATATTTATGTGACTTAAATTTTTGAGTTTTTATTAAACTATCACCTTTTAATGTTAATACTGGAATAACTCTTGGATTAATCTTTTTCATAAAGCATTAAAATTTTTTAGAATTTCCATACCGTATTTATGACTTTTTTCTGGATGAAATTGCACTCCGAAAATATTATTATGTTCCAAGGAAGAAACAAAATTTTCAATATAATTAGTAGTTGTTAAAATTTGATTAGGAGTATTTGATTTTATATAGTAAGAATGTACAAAATAATATTTTCTTTCCATTTCAATTGTATCAAAAAGGATGCTTTTCTTTTTAATATCAATAAAATTCCATCCCATATGAGGTATTTTAAATTGTTTATTGCTGGATTTAAATTTTAAAACCTCTGCATCAAACCAATTAAGGCCTTTCGACTTTCCTTCTTCAGATGCGGTGGTCATTAGCTGCATGCCTAGACAAATACCTAATATTGGAATATTATCAACCAATACTTTTTCGTTTAAAACGTCTATTAAATTTAATTTTTTAAGCTGATCCATTCCATAATCGAATGATCCAACACCTGGTAAGAGTAATTTTTCAGCGGTAATAATATCATCAATTGAAGAAGTTATTTTTGATTTACCACCAATTCGTTTAATCATATTTTCTATTGAACCAATATTCCCAGCACCATAATCTATAATAGTTATCATTTACGTTAATATATAAAGTTCAATTATTTTATTCTCTTGCATTTCCCAATGGTATTTGTTTTTAAATAATATTAAATTATCATGGTAAGCTAAGATCTCATCTTTTGTGATTTTTTCAATGGTTTTTAATAACTCATTACTGCTGTTTTTTTCTAGAACATATCCTATTTCATAAGTTTCAACTATTTTTTTCATTTCTATATTACTAGACACAATGGTGGGAATTTCAGCTTGCGAATATTCAAATAATTTATTTGGAAGACAAAAATAATAACTTAAACAGGTATTTTCTATTAAAGATAATCCAACATCAGCGGAAGAAGTATAATTTAATACCACATTTGGGTTTACTGCATTTTTAAAAAAAATATTAGCATTTTTTGCAGCAGCTTTTTTTATATCATCTTCTAATGTTCCGTAGCCCATAAACACAACTACTTTAGATTTATCAGCTATATTTTCAAACGCTTCGATTATATTTTCTATCCCTCTACCTTTACCTAATAAACCTTGATATAAAAAAACTAAATCATTTTTTTTCAAATTATAAGCTTCTTTAAATATATCATTTTTAATTACTTTTTCTTTTAATTTATAAGGTAGATTCATTATTACAGTTGGTTTTTTTTGCGAGGAATATAATTCTTTATAAAATACTGCTATTTCTTCGCTAACCACTACTACTTCATCGCAATATTTAATGTATAAACGCTCAATAATTTTTGATATTTTTTTTCTTATACCTTTCATTCCATTTTTCTCAGTTTCAAGCTCATGGGCATCGTAAATTACCTTAATACCCATTAATTTAGCAATGGTTAATAATGGCAATAATTCTAAAGAATGAATTGTTAATACTTTTGGTTTAATTTTTATAATTAGATAATTAGACCATAAAAAGTAAATAAATAATCTAATTATTTTGCTATCTAGATTAAAATGGTTGGAACGAATTATTTTTATTTTATCGGATAAATTAAACTCTAATGGAAGGTTTTTTTCACCTATTCCAGCTAATAGTATTTCATCAAAAGATTTTGAAACTGTTTTCGCTACTTTAAATATTCTACTTTCGTTAACCATTTCACTTTGATAACAATGGAGATTTTTGAGCATGTGTTTTTAAATTTTGTAATTTTCCATTACAAACTTACTGTCTTTTAAAAAAATAATTGAAATAAATAGTAATATAATTCCACCATGAGTTAAAAGTACAGTTGATAAAGATGAACTTAAAATTGCTATTGTAAACAAAAAATAAAGTCCAAAAAACTTATTACTAATATTTAAATGATTAATTGCTGAATAAAAAGCTGAAACGACAAGTATATTTAAAAAAACACCCAACATACCAAAATTCATATAACCATCGGATATGATACCATTATTCGCTGATATCTCTGAACTATTGAAATAAACTTCTCCAATAATTCTTGAGTGGTTTTCAGAATATGGATATGTTTTAAAAATATCACCGACGACCTCAGACCAATACAAATAATTTTCATTAAAAAAATCAAAATACACAAAATCCAAAAGTGAGGGGAGCATAAAAACTCTGCGTATAGTATAAATTAATATTAAATCTGAATTCAATAGTAAGGACGAAATTATACCTAAAACTACAATGGACAAAGTGCCAACTAAAACATATTTTATTTTTTGTAAGTAATCTTTATAGTAAAAAATTAGAACAATTGTTAGTCCAAAAAAAACAGATTTTTGAGCTCCAAATAAAAACAGAAATATTAGCATTGCAATGGATAATAAAAGTACGATTCTGTTTTTATAAAAAATTGAAAATACAATTAAAGCAGGAATAATTATTATACTAAACCATGAATATGTATAGGCCGTATATAAATTTCCAACATTAGAAAATAAATCTCTTGTTTTATAAATATCAATTAGTAATAAGTTATTTAAGTTTACTAAATACCAATATTTTAAAAATGGAATCATTCCTATCAAGGCTAAAATAAATAAGCTGTGATATGAATGTTTTATTGTTAATTTTTTAATGGGTATTATGATTTTTATTCTAGAAAATAAAATAAGTGTAACCAAAAATAATAAATGGCCAATAAAGACGCTTGGCTCTATAATTTTATAGCTAGAAAATGTAATTCCTGAGGGAATAACAAATAACAAAAGAACAATAGCTTGTATGCTGAAAATAAATTTTTTTTGGTTGATATAGCAAATAGTAAAAACACATAATATAATAGCAATAGAAACTACTAGATACCTGCCAAAATCAAACGAAAATTTTTCGTTTTTTAATATTGCAATTTTATTCCAATACCAAAAAGTGCTAATTATTTTAAAATAGGCGTATGATAATAAAAGGTATGATACTAAAAATAATTTTAGAATTTTATATTTTTCTGTTTTTAAAGTTATTTTCATTAGCCTTCAATTCTATTTTTTTTAATTGTTAGCATACAACAAATACAAAATATAAACGTATAAAGTGTAATACCAGAATACCTGTTTAAAAAGGATTCAAACAAAAAATTTATGATAACTATAATTAAAATTGTTATTAGAAAAAATTTATGATTTGTGTCTTGAGCTTTGTGAATTTTAATTACTAGTACTAGAAAGCTAAGTAATAAAAAGGCAAAACCTACTAATCCCGTCTCGATCCAAATTTGTAAATATTGATTATGTGCATTTAAATTCCATTTTAAAGGCCAGTAATATTCTTTTTTTAGATAAACATCGTTTAATTCTTGTTGTGCATTTTTAAAGCCTACACCAAGCCAAAAGTTATCTTTTATAATTTCTAAAGACGCATCCCATGATAAAATTCTAAGAGAAGAACCATATCTTGCATCAGCATTTATTGTTACTCCTTGTTTTACTTCTGAAAAAAGTGATTGAAACCTAGGATTAACTTTACTTAGAATAAAAAAGCTTGAGATAAAAAGTAAGAAAACTAAGATTAATTGTTTTTTAGATTTTATTAATTTATAACAAATAACAGGTGTAATAATTATAAATATTATAAAATTAGCTCTATTAGAAATTAAAACAAGACTTAATATAAGCAAGCTACCAACTGCGACATTTATTGTTTTTTTTTTAAAAGGGAAATACGTTAACATAGTAATTGCAATACAAATTTGTGTAGCAAAATATACAGTTTGATGGAAAATTGAAAAAGGGGTGCTAAAAAAATAATTATCCCCTTGTGTAATTGATTCAAAAAACGAATAACCTTCTAATATATTGGGCTTGAAAACTATTTTTTGATCAATTAGTATTAAACTATTGGAAAAAGCGTAAAAAAAACAAATTAATGAAGCAATACAGCAACCAAAAATAAAATATTTAAATACTTTCGGATAAAAATCAAGTATTTTTTCTTCTTTAATAAAAAATATTAAAGGAAAAGCAACAAGTGATAATTTGCTTTCAATTTGTTTAAATTCAAAACTTGCATTATCCCATAAAAAAGAAAAATAATAAATTAAAAATATAATTATTGGTATAAAATAATAGTATTGTTTTGATAGAGATTTTCTTTTTATAGTAAGTATTGAATAAAATACCCAAAAGACTAAAAAAATAGTTGACCATTCTTGTTTTAATGGCAATATAAATACGAATAAGCAACTTAAGCACTTATCAAAATTAAAATTTTTTAGTAGTTTTTCTCTTGTCATTATCAGAATTCAACATTATATATTTTTGCCCAAATAGCTGTATTATATAATTTCCATAGTGTTTCTTCATCTAAATTATCATTTAAAGAATTAAAATTAACAAAACAATTAATAAAGGAAGATTTTTTTATTTCTGACAACAAATCTGCTTTATTAGAAAGCCATGTTTTGGAAGGTGCTTCAAAACCAAATTTATTTTTTCTCCAGACTATTTCAAATGGAAGTTTATTTTCTCCAATTTTTCTTAAAATATATTTAGACCAACCTTCTTTAATTTTATAAGAAAACGGTAAGGAAA
>TARA_R110000868_G_scaffold38966_5_pt1 | contig 13607 bp, 12 predicted proteins | sample TARA_R110000868 | Tara Oceans TARA_R110000868 (sample SAMEA4397489) | marine metagenome | biome: Polar Biome; feature: [SRF] surface water layer (ENVO:00010504); material: water (ENVO:00002006), including particulate matter (ENVO:01000060) such as... | depth 5 m | reverse complement strand
GTTGGTGCAGCGGTGGTTAATGCCCTTTCTAAGTGGGTAAAGATTGAGATTAAAAAACACGGCAAATTGCATGAGCTTCGTTTTGAGCGCGGAAAATCAGTTAAGCCGTTAGTTGAAATTGGGCCACTAGATAAACCGGAAGAAACTGGGACATCAGTAACCTTTAAACCCGATAATGAAATTTTTGAAGTACACGAATTTAACTACGACACGTTGGTAAATAGATTTCGTGAGATGGCCTTCCTTAATAAGGGCCTAAAGATCTCGATTAAAGACGAAAGATCAGATCGTAAAGATGTCTTTCAGTATAATGGCGGTCTAGTAGAATTTGTTGAGTATTTAAACCGTGCTAAAACGGCCATTCACAAAAAACCGATTTCAATTACTCAATCTAAAGAAGATTATGAAGTTGAAATTGCTATGCAGTGGACTGACTCCTACAGTGAAGTTTTGTCCGGCTATGCAAACGCGATTTGTACACCAGGTGGTGGAACACATATCTCTGGTTTTAAGACAGCTCTTACTCGCGTACTCAATCAATACGCGAAAGATAGTGCGCTAACTAAAAATCTGAAAATGAGTATAACTGGGGATGACATGAGAGAAGGTTTAACCGCCATTATCTCAGTCAAACTACCCGAGCTACAATTTGAGGGTCAGACTAAAGACAAATTAGGTAACTCTGAAGTTGAAGGTATTGTTAACTCTCTAGTTGGCGATGGGCTTAAGACATTCTTTGAAGAAAACCCAGATACCGCCAAAACGATTCTTAGAAAATCAATTGATGCTGCTTCGGCCAGAGAAGCAGCCAGAAAAGCACGTGAACTAACTCGTAGAAAAAGTGTTCTCGAGGTTTCCGGACTTCCTGGTAAAATGGCAGATTGCCAAGAAAAAGATCCTTCAAAATGTGAAATCTATATTGTGGAAGGTGACTCGGCCGGTGGATCGGCCAAGCAAGGACGTGATCGAAAAAATCAAGCAGTTCTACCTCTTAAAGGTAAGATTCTTAACGTTGAAAAAGCGCGTTTTGATAAGATGCTTGGTAATAACGAAATCAAAATGCTTATTCAGGCCATTGGGACATCAATAGGTAAGGATAATTTTGATATCGCTAAACTCCGCTATCATAAAATTGTTATCATGACCGATGCTGACGTCGACGGTTCTCACATTAGAACATTGATTTTGACTTTATTATATCGTCAGCTGCCAGAGTTGATTGAGCAAGGTTATGTCTATATTGCACAGCCACCACTTTATCGTTACAAGCGCGGTAAGAGTGAGCGCTATCTTAAAGATGAAAAAGCGTTAGAAGCATTCTTAGTTGAAAACTCCATTAACGACACACTCATTACAATTGATGGAAAAGTCGTTACGGCCGAAGATGCTAGAAAGCTTATTAATAAATATCGTGCCTACACTAAAAACCTCCAATCTTACGATATTCATTTCGATACGATGCTTTTAAAGCGTATTATTGAAAATTCAAATCTTAGTTCTGAAGTTGTGAAAGATAAGGATAAATTGTCGATTGAACTTGAGAAGCTTCAAGCTTATTTCAAAGAGCAAGAGCATAAAACTCTTAAGAAATATAATTTCTCAGTAACAGAAGACAAAGAGCACGGAACGAACCAAGTTAAAATTACGGTTCAAACAACTGCTCGTAATAAAAAGTTTAAACTTGGTGGTCATTTCTTTGATTCACCAGATTATGCTGACCTTGTTAATAATTACGATGGAATTAAAAACTTCGTTAAAGCAAAGTTTGAAATTACTCGTGAAAAAGCTGAAAAAGAAACATTTGAAGGACTCGATGCTTTTGCACTTCATATCCTTGAAGATGGAAAGGCCGGTGCTTATATCCAACGTTATAAAGGTCTAGGGGAAATGAACCCGGAGCAATTGTGGGAAACGACAATGAATCCGGAAAATAGAACCCTTCTACAAGTGAAAATAGAAGATTCTATTGAAGCCGACCAAGTATTCTCCGTTTTGATGGGTGATCAAGTTGAACCACGCCGCCAGTTCGTAGAAGAAAATGCACTTAATGTGCGCAACCTAGACGTTTAGTAAGAGGCCATTATGTCAGATTCAGAAATACCACAAAACCACGGACATATTGCTCCGGTTAATATTCAAGACGAGATGAAAAGCTGTTATCTCGACTATGCCATGTCAGTTATTGTTGGGCGTGCTCTGCCTGATGTGCGCGATGGGCTTAAGCCGGTACACAGAAGAGTTTTGTATGCCATGCACTCCATGGGCAACTATCATAATAAACCATTTTTGAAATCAGCCCGTGTTGTAGGTGATGTCATTGGTAAGTATCACCCGCATGGTGATTCTGCCGTTTACTCTACAATCGTTCGTATGGCGCAAGAATTCTCCATGCGCTATCCGCTGGTTGATGGCCAAGGAAACTTTGGTTCGATTGATGGCGATAATGCGGCGGCCATGCGTTATACAGAAATACGCATGAAAAAGTTCTCCGAAGAACTTTTAAAAGATTTAGACAAAGAAACTGTTGATTGGCAGCCCAACTATGATGACTCATTAAAAGAGCCAAGAGTTCTGCCTACAAAAATTCCTAACCTACTTGTTAATGGTTCGGCCGGTATCGCCGTCGGTATGGCGACAAACGTTCCACCACATAATATGACTGAGATTATGCAGGCGCTTAAAGCGCTACTTGCAGATCCAAGTCTTGAAGTGGCGGATCTATTAAAGTTTGTTCCGGGTCCAGACTTTCCTACTGGTGGTGCCATTCACGGTACTGAAGGAATTCGTTCTGCTTATCATAATGGTAAGGGTGTGATTCAAATTCGTGCCAAAACAGATATTGAAGAATTTGGAAAAGACCGTGAAAGAATTGTTATTAAAGAAATTCCTTATCAAGTAAATAAAGCAAAATTGATTGAGAAGATTGCAGATCTGGTAAATGACAAAGTTATTACCGGAATTTCAGATATTCGCGATGAGAGTTCTAGAGAAGGAATTCGTGTTGTTATTGATTTGAAAAAAGGCGAAATTGCAAACGTAATTGTTAATCGCCTGTTTAAGCACACTCAATTGCAAGTTTCCTTCGGTATTATCTTCCTTTCAATTTCTAATGGCTCACCGAAAGTCATGAATTTGAAGGAACAGCTACAAGCCTTTATTGATCACCGTCGTGAAGTTGTTATTAGAAGAACAGTTTACGAACTTAAAAAAGCGAAAGAGCGTGCACATATTTTAGAAGGCCTGAAAATTGCCGTTGAAAATATTGATGCCATCGTTGAATTAGTTAAGAAATCAGAAGGTCCATCACAAGCTAGAGTAGCCTTGATGGGTACCTACTCTTTATCTGAGATTCAAGCGCAAGCAATCTTGGATATGCGTCTTCAAAGACTAACAGGTCTTGAGCGCGATAAAATTATTGCTGACTACAAAGCAATTATGGCGGAAATTGCTCGCTTGGAAGGAATTCTAAATAGCGAAGAGCAAATTCGTACAATGATTGGCGACGAGTTTGAAGAGATCGCGACTAATTATGGCGATGAAAGAAAAACTGAAATTATTGCTAATGTAGACGAAATCCAAATCGAAGATATGGTTAAGTCTGAAGAAGTAATCGTAACTATTACTCACAAAGGTTACGTAAAGCGTATGGCGCTTGATACTTACAAAGCACAAAAGCGTGGTGGAACTGGTGTTAAAGGAGCGTCAACAGATGATGACTTCTTTACATCGATCTTTACCGCTAATACTCACGAGACGATTCTATTCTTTACGACTAAAGGAACAGTCTTCTCTAAAAAAGTTTATATGATTCCTGAAGGTACAAGAACTGCCAAAGGAAGAAACGTTGCCAATCTGATTCAGATTCCGGCCGGTGAGAAAATTAGAGAGATTATTTGTATTCCTAAAGATGAAGAGCTTGAAGGCAAGTTCTTAATCTTCTCTTCTGAGGGAGGACTGGTTAAAAAATCAGATCTAAGCGAATACAAAAATATTAAGCAAAATGGATTGCGCGCCATTAAGATTGTTGATGGCGATAGCTTGCTCAATGTACGTGTCTCTGATGGCACCAAAGATGTTCTACTATGTGCTTCTTCTGGAAAAATTATCCGCTTCGCTGAAACAGATTGCCGCCCAATGGGTCGTGTCTCTCAAGGTGTTAAGGGAATTAATCTTGATGAGGGAGAGAAAATCATCGGTATGGAATTGATCGATGATACGGTAGAGATTCTTTCTGTTACTGAGAATGGTTACGGCAAGCGCACCGAGTGCTCTCAGTACCGTCGTCAAACTCGTGGCGGTAAAGGGATTTTGGCCATGAGATTGACAGAGAAAAATGGTGCCATTGCCGCTATTCGCCCTGTTAATGAAGGCCAAGACTTAATGATTATCACAGACAAGGGTCAGGTAATTCGTACAAGTATCTCTGGAATTTCTTTGATGGGTAGAACAACTCAGGGTGTTCGCATTATTCGTCTGAAAGAAGAAGAAAAAGTCGTCGCCGTAGAAAACTTTGCGGAAGATGAAGAAGAGACGGACGGAGAAAGTGTCGAGTAATTCGACCATTAAGCTTCTACTAATATTGCAGGTCATCTTGTTGGTGGCCTGCGATTTTACTCCAAGACTGCATAAAGACATTCTCAATGCGCAAAACCTAATTGCCACGCAAGATTATAAAGCGGCAATCAATCGTTACGAAGAAATTCTTAGTAGAAATCCAAGTGATGAAATTAAAGTTAAAATTCATTACCAAATAGGTGAACTCTACTCTATTAATTTAAATCGAAACTTCAAAGCTCTCGAACACTACGAGAAAGTAAAAGAATATTCAGAAGAACCGTTATGGTTAGTGAAGGCCGAAGAGAGAATTGGCGAAATTAACTATATCTATTTAAGAGACTACGAAGCAGCGACAAGATCTTACACTCGCCTACTTGCTTTTAATCCCAAGCTAAAGCGTTATGACTTTTATCAATATCGACAAGCGCTATCACAACTAGGTTTAAAAAATTATAAGCAGGCAGAAGAAATCTTAAAAATTATGGAAGAAAATCCGACTCATGAATACCATGTCCGTTCTATGTTCGAACTTGGAATGAGTAATTTCTATCAAGAGAAATGGCCTGAAGCGATTGAGGCTTGGCGCGCTTATATTAAAAGAGAAAAACGAAGTGAGCATATTGTTCAGGCTAAATTTCTCATGGCGAATGCTTATGAGACTATGGAAGATCTTAAAGCTGCCTACAATCTGTACTACTCGATTCTGGGAAAATATCCCAATACGACAGTTATCAAAAATCGACTCGAGACCATTTACGCGCGTCGCGTAGCTCGCAAGCGATGAAGATTCAAAAAAAATGGATCCAAGTCCTTGCGCTGGCCATGAGTCTCCCCTCGCTGATATTCGTTTGTGCTTGGTTTATATTTTACTTGGTTGATAGAGATATTATTACACGAAGCGTTGGGATAATAATCTTACTGGCGATAGTGGTTAATACCTTGGTAATGATGGTTGTCTATGCCCTTAAAAATCGCACAAAAGATTAATTTTAAGCTGTTTATTCCCATCTCTGTGGGTCTCACAGCATTTTTTAGTATCTTCTGTCGTGGCCAAGCAGAAGTGATCACACATTGGGCCGTGTACTTAGCAGTGCTTGTGAATTTTTATATGCTGCACACTGTTGTTCGTGAATTAATTATCGCGGGCAAAGGTCAAGACAAGCCAGATAAATTTATTATGTTTGCCTACTCTCTTGGAAAATTATTAGTTCTCTTTGGAGCGTTAAGTTTGGGTGTACTTTTTATGGGCAATCGTATAATAATCCCGGTACTTAACTATGCTTTTCAAATCTTTGCGCTATGCGCGAGTTTTCTTTATAAGGGTGAATAGCACCATGAAAATACTGATCGCTTTATTCTCGGCACTTCTTAGTACTCAAGCTGAAGCAGCAAGTGGCTTTACATGGTTATCTCATGTCGCCCACGCCGTTCATCTTCCAGAACACGTAGTAACTTTCGTCGTTATCGGAGTGATGTTGGTTCTCGCTGGTTTACTCTATCGTTCGAAATTATCAGCGGCCCAAAATGTTGTATTTCCAGATCGCGGAATAACTTACAGAAATATCGTCGAGCTTTACGGAAACTTTATCTATGGTCAGTGTAAGCAGATCATCGGTGAAGACGGCGCCAAAAAATATTTTGGATTCATTGCTACTACATTCATTGTAATCCTTGTTTCTAACCTAATTGGTTTGATCCCTGGCTTCTTGCCTCCAACAGAACATTTATCAACGACTCTAGCGTTGGGTGCGTTCTCGTTTCTTTATTACAATCTTAAAGGCTGTAAAGAACAAGGAACCTGGAATTACTTAAAGCACTTTGCAGGACCTCTTTGGTATCTTGCATTCCTAATTTTCCCAATTGAAATTGTGTCGAACTTTGTTCGCCCACTATCTCTAGCTCTACGTCTTAAAAACAATATGATGGGCGACCACTTGGTTCTGTCTGAGTTTTCAAAACTAGCTCCGGCCATCATTCCAATTATCTTTATGATTCTTGGTATCTTGGTGAGCTTTATTCAAGCCTATGTATTTACAGTTTTATCCATGGTTTATATCAGCCTGGCGACCTCTCATCACGATCATGATGAAGATCACCACTAAGATCTAAGCCTTTAACTTTTTGTGAGGAGTATTCACATGAAAAATTTGGTACTTGGTTTCGCTCTAGTTCTTCCACTAATCTTCGTTGTTAGCGCTGCTAACGCTGCTGACGGCGCTGGTCTTTCTGATCAGTCAGTTAAGTACATCGGTTATTTCTTCGCTATGGCGATTGCTGCTTTTGGTGGTACTGCTGCTCAATCAGCTGCTGCTTCTTCAGCTCTTGAAGGTATGGCTCGTAACCCATCTGCTGCTGACAAGCTTTTCGTTCCTATGATTCTTGCTCTAGCTCTTATGGAATCACTTGTTATCTTCACACTGATCACAGTTTTCCTTGTTTAAGATCTAGATTAAAAAAGATTTTAAAATGGGCCATCTTCGGATGGCCTTTTTTTATGCCAAAAAAAAAGGGCCGCCTAAGCGACCCCTTTCTAACTTCTACAATTTCTTTTTAAACTGGATAGTCTTTTTTGCTTCACTTCTAAGAGGAGTGACAAGATCTCTTCCAGGCTTGAGTTCAAGCGTAACTGTGAACTCGTACTTCTTGCCATCTTTGAGTTTGGCACCGATGGAGTTGAAGTCGATATCAATGAAGCTAGCGCCCTGTGTTTTAGCGGTTGTGTATTGACCTGGTGCTAGAGTCTTTTCAAACTTGTAACTACTAAAGAGTCCTTTTTGATCAATCGCGATCTTGATTGTCAGGTCATCTTTTCTAACCAACTTAGCAGTCTTAAGCACTAAGTGCTGATGATCTGCACTGGATACTTCGATATTGCTCTCAACTACTGCCAAATAATCCTCGCGTGCTACAAATGAAACGTTGAAACGCGCATCGGTTGAAAGATTGTCATCGCTATTAGCAATTTCTTGGCGCTTGTTGATAAACACTAGAGCGGACCTTGATGAGCGGTCTTCAAGTTTAAGACTAACGTCGCCGGCCTTATCTAGAGTAAAGAGAAGATCAGCAGCAGAAGTATCTGGGTTTTGATCAAGGTAAGAAACTTGAACATCTGCTTTGTTTTCACGATTAACAGTGTATGGAACTTGGCGTGTACGAGTACATGCATAATCCTCAGAGCGGTAGCGAGTTACGTCGCGACAGATATAATCTTGATAAGGAACGCTATTGCACACCTGACGAGGCGGATTCCAAGTGCAAACGCGACGTGGTTGATTGGTACAAACACGGTCGTTATAGGTAACGTTACGGCATGTCTGTGGCCCTGGAACGTTACGACACTGTTGACGAGTACCTTGTACAGTACATTGGCGTTGACCATTTACAGTGCGACAAACATGGTTGGGAACACTTCGACACTCACGGCGATCTGGGCCATTACTGCATTCACGACGAGTACGCTGAACGTTGCGGCAGACTTGATCGTTTACAGTGCGGCAATCGTTATGACCCGGCTCGGTACGACATTGTTGACGGTAGCGAGTCTCATAACCACAAACCTGCTCAGTATAAGGAATCTGTCTTGTACAAGTTGATGGATACTGCTCTTCACGATAACGCGTAAGCTCTGTCTCAAGATCTAAAGCAAAGCTATCGGCATTTTGGCCGTCGTAAACTAAGTCTTTAGTCGAGGCAGCGCCAGCACTAAAAATACTGAGCGTGAGAAATAATAAAAGAATAAACTTTTTCATGAACGGCACTCCTTCCCGAGATGATTTAATGAATGATCAGAAAACAGCAAGTTAGGTGCCAAGAAAATATGTTTAACGCAAAAGGTAAACTCCCCGAAAATAGGTAAATGTTACAAAGTCATATTGGCACTGGAGTCATTGTGACACTGAAAGATTTTCACAGGTTGGCACCGCTTGGAACTTGTCGAGAGGGCCATGCTTGTCAGAGAAAATCGTCAAAGGTATCTAAAGCACGTGGAAAGCGTGCAAGACATGGATATTATTTATATTAAACGCTGCTTTGAATTGGCCGCCCAAGCTAGATCAAGCGTTAGTCCCAACCCAATGGTTGGTTGTGTGATCGTGCGCGATCAGCAAATTTTGGCCGAAGGCTTTCATAAATATAAAGGTAGTGATCACGCAGAAATAGATGCGTTAAAAAAAATATCAAACGCTGATGGCGCAACATTATACTGCAACCTCGAGCCTTGTTGCCATATCAAGAAGGCAACTCCTCCATGCGCTCCCGAAATTATTAAAAGAGGAATTAAGAAAGTTGTTATCAGCAATCTTGATCCTAATCCACAAGTTGCAGGCAAAGGCGTCGAGCAACTTCGAAATGCCGGTATTGAAGTTGTTGTTGGCGTTGAAGAAAGTGCGGGTGCTGAACTTAATAAAGTCTTCTTCACCAATATGAATCAACAGCGTGCTTTTATAACTTTAAAATTTGCTCAAACATTAGACGGTAAACTTTCAACCGCCAGTGGAGACTCTAAGTGGATCTCTAGCGAGTCCTCAAGAAAGCGTGCTCATCAATTAAGACTCGATCACAGCGCTGTTATGGTTGGAAGTCGCACTGTGAATAATGACAATCCAACTTTAGATATACGATATGATCTTGAGACCAATGGTAAAACACCTTGGCGCCTTGTCGTGGGTTCGCTAGAAAATTTAGACTGGTCTAGTAATGTTTTTACGGATTCGAATAAAAACAAAACTGTAGTAATCACCACAAGCGATAAAGCTCTAGCTCCAAGTGATATTGAAGTGATCCAAGTAGCCGCGCCAATAAACTTTAAAAACCTTTGGAAACTTCTCTTGGAGCGCAATATAACCTCCGTCCTCGTCGAGGGTGGACCAAAACTATTGTCTTCGATTATAGAGCAAGATGCTTTTGATGCTATTGAAGTATTTATTGCACCAAGACTGTTGGGCGATGGTATTGCGATTAGTGGTCGCGCTCAAGAATTAATGAAAAACACGATTCAACTAACAGGTGAAGATATTCACGTGAGCGCCAGGAGAAGCCAATGTTCACTGGCCTAGTAAAGGAAATGGGAAGTTTAATAAGTTCAACTTCAATAACTGAAGGAAAGCGACTTCGCATTCGCGCGCCAAAGCTTATATCACAAATTGAAATTGATGATTCAGTAAGTGTTAACGGTGTCTGCCAAACCGCCATCGCCATCGGCCCAGACTATTTTGATATGATTGCAGTGCACACGACTCTAGAAAAGACCACGCTGGGAAAGCTTAAGCAAAATGATGCCGTAAATTTGGAATTAGCTGTTCGCGCTAGTGATCGCTTAGGTGGACATATTGTTCAAGGCCATGTGAATGGAGTGGCAACACTGAAGTCAATTGATAATCAAGGTGAAAACTTCAATCTTACTTTTGCTGTCGATGCTTCACTTCGAAAGTATATTGTTGCTGAAGGATCTATAGCAGTTGAAGGCATCAGTCTCACTGTTTCAAAAGTTGGCGTGGACTGGTTTGGCGTGACCATTATTCCACATACCTGGAATAATACAGTCCTTGGATTTAGAAAAATAAATGATCTTGTGAATATCGAAGTGGATATCCTGGCTAAATACCTGGAGAACTTAATAAGATTTCAGACACCAAATAAAAGTGAGCTAAGCGAAGCGTGGATTCGCGAGCAGGGATTTTAATGTTAGATAAGATTAGTGATGCCATTGAGGATATTAGATTAGGCAAGATGGTTATCGTTGTTGATGACGAAGATCGTGAAAACGAAGGTGACTTCGTTATGGCAGCCAGTAAAATTACTGAAGATGCTGTCAATATAATGGCCAGTCTCGGGCGCGGATTAATATGCACACCCATGGCAAAGTCTGTAGCACAAAGATTTAAATTTCCATTGATGGTCCGCCAAAACGACTCTGCTCACCATACCGCCTTTACGGTTTCAATTGACCATAAGGATGCGGGCACCGGCATATCTTGTATCGATCGTGCAAAAACCATATCTGCGCTTATTGAACAAGATTCTGTTGCCGATGACTTCTTACGCCCTGGCCATATTTTTCCGTTAGTGGCGAAAGATGGCGGAGTATTAACTCGTCCAGGTCATACTGAAGCATCAGTTGATTTATGTCAGCTTGCCGGTCAGCCGCCTGTTGGTGTTATTTGCGAAATCATGAATAGTGATGGAACGATGGCACGTCTTCCTGAACTCAGAGAATTGGCATTAGAGCATGGCTTTAAGTTAGTTAGTATTAAAGACTTGAAGTCATACTTAATCGATCACCCGCTTGAGAAACATACTCACGAGCGTTGCCAGCAAGAAACAATTTCTTTACCGACTAAGTTCGGCGACTTTAAACTCACAATGTTTGAAGACTTGATTGCCCCTGACCATATGATCGTCATGCATATGGGAGATCTAGAATCAGATGAGCCAACTTTAGTTCGCATTCACTCAGAATGTGTAACGGGGGATGTCTTCGGTTCATTGCGATGCGATTGCGGCGAGCAGCTAGAAAACTCAATGAAAGAAATATCTAGGCAAAAACGTGGCGCCATAGTTTATCTGCGCCAAGAGGGTCGCGGCATAGGACTTCCTAATAAGATTAGAGCCTATGCACTACAAGATAAGGGACTCAATACTTTTGAGGCCAATCAGGCACTGGGTTTGCCTTTAGATGATCGAAGCTATGAAAACGCCGTCTATGCGCTGAAGAAACTTGGTGTTAAGCAGGTTGAGCTCATAACTAATAATCCGTTGAAAATTGAAGCTCTAAAAAAAGCAGACTTTAAGATTGTAAATCGCCATGCCATGGCCACTTCTGTCAGTCCCTTCAATCTCAATTATCTCAATGCCAAAAAAAATATTACAAATCATGAAATTGATTTTTTAAACTAGGAGTTTCTTATGGGCCCAGTATTTGAAGGACATCTAAATGCACAGGGGCTTAAAGTCGCAATCGTAGCATCACGCTTTAATGACTTTATCGTTTCCAAACTGGTCGATGGTGCTAAAGATTGTTTTATTCGCCACGGTGGCGATTCTGATTGCATGACTATGGCTTGGGTGCCAGGTGCCTTCGAATTACCTTTAATGGCAAAAAAAATAGCTGAAACAAAAAAGTATGACGCTGTTATTTGCCTTGGCGCTGTAATCAGAGGATCGACTGCCCACTTTGATTTTGTTGCAGGCGAAGCTGCCAAAGGTATTGCAAGAGTTAATCTCGATACCGGAGTCCCAACAATCTTCGGTGTCATCACGGTTGACTCGATTGAACAAGCTATCGAACGTGCTGGAACAAAAGCCGGAAACAAAGGCTGGGAGGCTGCACTTTCAGCGATTGAAATGAGTACCCTGCTTAAGCGCGTCGAACTCTAAGCATTTCATACATTAAGATGGCCCCTGCGCCAGCGGCGTTTAAGTGGGCCACTCTTTGTTCCATTGGAATAAAAACTAAATTAGAACACGCCTGCCTGATCTCCGGGTCCATGCCGTGACCTTCACTGCCAATCACGATGGCTTGACCAACACCTGACCACGAAAATTCTTCAATACTAATGCTGCCTGGATCATTGGCACCGCCAACAACATTGATATCTTTTTTGTTCAAACTTTTGATGGCGCTTACAAGATCGTAGGTCTGATGCCAGCGCATATAAAAAACACTGCCCATGGAAACGCGAACAGCACGTCGGACATGAGGGTGACATGTTTTGTGATCAAGAAGTATATCTGTCACGCCAAGTCCGGCAGCAGTTCTTATGAGAGTACCAACATTCTCGGGCGAGCTAACGCCATTGAGAATCAGTAGATGCGGTCCAAGCAAATCGAGCGCCGTTGGTAGTGGGCGCTTTGCTAGGGCAATAAAGCCTTGATGATAATGATAACCGACTAACTTTTTAATATCTGAACGCGCTAATAGGTAAATTTCAGGGAAGCGAGTAAGATCAAATGGGCAATCATTAATATCTTCTTCACTTGCTAGTAATGCAATTGGCTCAATATTAGCGTCGAGCAATTTTGAAATTACCTTGGAGCTTTCGGCAACCAGGGTTCCACCACTAAAAGCATCGCGCCCTTTAAGATCTCGAAAGGAATCAAGTCTAGGGTCAGTTAAGTCTAACTTAATCATGATTTAAGAATTTTCTTGAGAAATTGACCAGTGTAGGACTTTTTAACCTTGGCAATCTCTTCAGGTGTGCCAGTGGCCAGTATTTCACCCCCATTGACGCCGCCTTCTGGCCCTAGGTCGATAACCCAGTCGGCCGATTTGATTACATCAAGGTTATGCTCAATCACTAATACAGAATGCCCTTGTTCAACTAAGTCGTTAATGGCGGCCAAGAGAAGCTTTATGTCCTCAAAGTGTAGTCCAGTTGTTGGTTCATCGAGTACGTAGAGACAGTGACCTTTAGTTCGCTTTGCAAGTTCACGTGATAATTTTAAGCGCTGTGCTTCCCCGCCAGATAGAGTCGTTGCAGGTTGCCCAAGGGTCATATAGCCAAGACCTACAGAATCAAGAGTAGAAAGAACTCGATTTATCTTAGTGTGATTAGCAAAGAATGGAACAGCTTCAGAAATCGTCATATTGAGTACATCGGAAATACTCTTACCTTTATAGAGAATAGAAAGAGTTTCGCGATTATAGCGAGAACCTTTACATTCGCTGCAGGTAATAAATATGTCTGGCAGAAAGTGCATTTCAACTTTCTTAACACCGTTACCTTCGCACTCGTCGCATCGGCCACCTTTGACATTGAAGCTAAAGCGACCCGGCTTATAACCGCGAATTTGTGATTCTGGAGTTTTAGAATAAAGAGTTCTTATATCGTCAAAAAGATTTGAATACGTCGCAGGGTTTGAGTGAGGAGTACGACCAATGGGCGACTGATCAAGTTCAATTATAGACTCAATATGCTCAACACCAGTTAGGCTTTGATGATTTCTTCTGTACCAAAGATGTTTATTGGCACGATCAAGTTTGTGCTTTAGTGCAGGGACTAATACTTCATGAATAAGAGTTGATTTACCAGAACCAGAAACACCAGTGACTA
>TARA_R110000868_G_scaffold350999_2_pt1 | contig 13615 bp, 11 predicted proteins | sample TARA_R110000868 | Tara Oceans TARA_R110000868 (sample SAMEA4397489) | marine metagenome | biome: Polar Biome; feature: [SRF] surface water layer (ENVO:00010504); material: water (ENVO:00002006), including particulate matter (ENVO:01000060) such as... | depth 5 m | reverse complement strand
GGTTCTCGATGCCATTTTGTGGATCAAGAATAATGTCGATGCGACGCTGGCCTTCCGGCGCTCCTGCCGCGAAGGCGTGTGTGGCTCCTGCTCGATGAATATTGGCGGGCGCAACACCATCGCCTGCACCTCCGGCATTGATGAGTATGACGGCACGATCACGATCTCGCCACTGCCGCACCAGCCCGTGGTGCGCGATCTGGTCCCCGACCTGACGCAATTCTACGCCCAGCACGCAGCGATCAAGCCTTATCTCCAGACCGATACGCCGGCGCCGGAGAAAGAGTGGAAGCAATCGCCCGAAGAGCGCGCCCAGCTCGACGGCGCCTATGAGTGCATCATGTGCGCCTCATGCTCGACGGCCTGCCCGTCCTATTGGTGGAATGGCGACAAATATCTCGGCCCTGCCGCCCTGCTCCAATCCTATCGCTGGCTGGCTGACAGCCGCGACGAAGCCAAGGGCGAACGCCTCGACGAGCTCGATGATCCGTTCAAGCTCTATCGTTGCCACACGATCATGAATTGCGCCCAGGTCTGCCCCAAAGGGCTCAATCCGGCCGAAGCAATCGGCAAGATCAAGGGAATGCTGGTCGAACGCGAGAGCTAGGCGCGGCCGAGCCCCGCCGAACAAGAAATTGCTCCCGGTAGGCGCCCGGGAACCCATTCTTCTGTCTTCCATATTTCCAATTGGTCATTTGTCAGGGGGCGGCGCATCGGCTACCCGACCAGTGTCGCCATGCAAGGGGAAGACATGCGCAAGCACCTCATATCGATAGGCCTCGTTCTGGGCGTCGCTGCGCCTGCCATCGCCCAGGACGAACCGTTCTGGACCCATTCCTACAATTTTTTCGGCGAACCGACGGCGTTGACGGCCTCGGTCAATCTTGGTGATCTGGATGGCGATGGTGATCTTGATGGTTTTGCCGTCAATGGCCGGCACTGGATCCAGCAAGACGAAGTCTACCTCAATAACGGGATGGGTTTTTTCCGGTCTGCCTATGATGCCGGTTCGGTACGGGCGACGGGATATGAGGCTGCACTGGCGGATCTTGACGGCGATGGCGATCTCGACGCCGCGATTGCCCGCGACCTCCTGCCTGTCCTGATTCAGCTGAACGACGGCACCGGGCATTTTGATGCCGGTCGTGAGATTGGACCGATTGCGCAGGCGCGCTCCATCGCCGCTGTAGACTTGGATTCGGACGGCGATTCCGATCTGGTGCTGATTCAGCGCGGGGAAGCGAATCTCCTGTTTTTCAACGATGGACAGGGCGGGTTTGACCGCGTCGTTGAACTGCCGGGCGAGTTCCAGACGATTCAGGTCGAAATCGGTGATCTGAATAGCGACGGGGTCGCGGATCTGGTCTTCTCCAACCGCGGCGGAGAAGGTGTGATGCTGTATCAGGGCACGGGCAATGGAGCCTTCGATGGCCCGGTGGCGGTCGGTGCGGATCTGGCGATGGAAGTTCGCGCTGTGGCCCTCGGCGACATGAATGGAGATGGCCATCCGGACATTCTGGCGGGTGGCATCGAACGCGGGGGCGTTATCTTCTTCAATGACGGGCACGGCAATTTTGTCGAACGGGGCGAGTTTGGCAGTGAAAATGATGCGATGTTCGGTCTGGGATTGGCGGATTTCGATGGCGATGGGCGCCTCGATATCGCCGTCGCCAATTCCGGCGTCCGCGACCGGGTTTATATTGCGACCGACGACGGCTTCCGGACCGTCGATCTGGTGGAGCTTGATGAGGCGAATTCCTATAATGTCAGCGTCGGTGATCTCAATCAGGACGGGCGGCCGGATCTTGTGTTTGCGGTGTCTGAGGGCAGTAATTACGTCGCCATCAACCGGATCGAACCGGGCCATTGATATCGGTCTACGGGACGGGCACCATCGGCGCGATGCTGGTGGAACGCGACCGCCGGAATCTCTAAACAGGCCGCCATTCGAGCGGCGGTATCGCGCCAGGAGACGTTCAATGACACTTGGAGCCTTCTCGATCAGCCTGACTGTCAGGGACATTCGGGCCTCGAAGAAATTCTACGAAGCCCTCGGTTTCACCGAGACTGGCGGCAATATCGACCAGGGCTGGCTGGTCCTGCGCCAGGACGGCAAGGTGATCGGCCTGTTCCAGGGCATGTTCGACAAGAATATGCTGACCTTCAATCCGGGCTGGAGCCAGCACCGCGAAACCCTGACCGGTTTCGAGGATGTGCGGGCGCTGCAGGCGCGGCTGAAACAGGCCGGGCTTGAGGTTGGCGACCCGATCGAGCCCGGCTCCGGCCCGGCGCACTTCATGCTGACCGATCCGGATGGCAATCCAATCCTGATCGATCAGCACGTCTGACAGACGCGATTTATTTGCCCCAGGCAGTCGTCTCGCAGATATCGCGCATCATGGCGGTCGCCTCCGCATCGGTCCCGTCATCCGGGCTGATCTGCATCGCGCGGCCGAGCGCCAGCGAGTAGCGCGCATCGGCCTTGCCCATGAAGCCGTGGAAAATCGTCATATCCTTCAGCTCCTCATTGATCTGGGCGAGGGCGTAATAGAGGAAGGGCATGCGCTGGCGCACGGCGAGCGGAATGATCGGCGCCTTGAATTTCCGAGCCAGGCTGACGGCAGTGGGATGCCAGGGCTTTTCGACCAATTGCCATTTCTTCCAGCTCCATTCCGACATCCGGCCGGAGGGGAAGATGACGATGCATTGTTCGGCCTTGAAGGCTTCGATGGCGCGCTTGAGCATGTCGCGCGACTGGGTGCGTGAGCGGGACGTATCACGCCATTCCACTGGAATGATGCGCTCTTCCAATCCGGGGCAGACCTTGAGCGCGTCGCGATTGGCGAAGAAAAGCAGGTCAGGGCGTTTGGCTTTCAGGGCATCCCAGACTGCGACGCCGTCGGCGATTCCGCCGGGATGATTGGACACGATCACGCAGGCGCCGGTCTCCGGTACGTGCTCCAGACCGGTAAGTTCGACATCCAGCCCGAGATAGTCCGAACACCATTCCAGACAGTCGGTGCCCGAGCGATGCGAAATCGCATCGACCATGGCGACGGCGCGGCGATAGCCCAGCAGCGGATAGCCGATCCATTTGATGATCGGCCAGAGCGGCGTGTGGATCAGCCGTGGCGCCCGGTCTTCGATCAGATCATCGACAATATGCTTCGGGACGGCGGGCAGTGGGGAATCATCTGTTTCCATAGCTGTAGAGAAGCCCGGCTCGGGCTCGGGCGCAATCTCCATTTCGGCTGGCGAGGCGAGAGGTTAACGCGGCGTTTACGCTTTGGCCCGGCGTTTGCGAGGTGCGTCGTGAACCTTAACACCTTGTTCACGATTGGGACGCGCGATGACAATTCAAACGGCGATTACTTCCGGCACGATGCGCAAGCTGCCAGTGAAACGCATCCGGATCGAAGATGATCTCATCGCGGACTACCTGACCGCAGTGGTCAAGCCCGGCGACAGAACCCTGCAAATCGGCGGCTCTGATCTCGGTACGGCATTCCTGCAGCGCGGTGCGTTTCACGAAGTCATCGCCCCCATCGCGGCCATCGACGCCCTTCAGGCCGATTGCGAGCGGCGTGGAATCAAGTCTGACCGTTTGCGCGGACAGGCCGCCGCGACGCCCAGCGCTGATCGGCTGCCGCTCGATGCAGCCCTGATCGGTGCCAATCTCGGCTTTCCTTCAATGGCTGGCAATTGGCGCCAGATCGCCAGCCGGCTGAAGCTCGGTGGTGTCCTGGTTCTGATGGGCACCAGCCAGGGTTCGTCAGCCCGTCTCGCCGATGCCTTGATGTCGGATGATGGCTGGAGCCTGCAGGAGATGATCGCGGGCGATGTGGCCGTGTTCCGCAAGGCCAGTGTCTATGATGAAGCTGAAACCCAGGTCCGCCTGTCCGCCGCCGGCGATCCAAGGCGCCCGCCACGGGGATTGAAGCCCGGCCTGCTTGCCGGCGTGATGCGCACCCTGTTTGGATGGCGCGCCAGCAATCGCGGTCGGCTCGTGGCTCGGCGCACCCGCTAACAGCGTTGCGGCACGGCGTATCTGTCGCAAAACTTTCGCAAAACCATGATCCGGCGGACATAATTGCGTTGTAACGGATGAGCGTGAGCCTTGCCGCCGGCGCCCGGAGAAATCCGGTGCCTGCCTGAGGCATCGCTTTCTTGTCGAGACGTGATTACGGGAGTTTTCATGAGGTCCACCCCCTATCGGGTTCTGTTCCTGTGCACAGGAAATTCTGCCCGTTCCATCCTTGCTGAATCGCTCCTCAACCAGCTTGGCGGCGATCGTTTCCAGGCGTTCTCGGCTGGCTCGCAGCCAAAGGGTGAGGTCCACCCGCAAGCGCTCGTCACCCTGTCCCGGAAGGGACATGACACCTCGAACCTCTACTCCAAGAGCTGGCAGGACTTCGATTCCGCCGCTGGTGAGGCGCAGATGGATTTCGTTTTCACCGTGTGCGACTCAGCCGCGGCGGAAACCTGTCCGATCTGGCCCGGTCATCCGACAACGGCGCATTGGGGCATTCCCGACCCGGCCGCCGTCATCGGGCGCGATGACGAGATCGCCCAGGCCTTCTGCCAGGCCTACACGCAGCTGAAATGCCGAATCGAAGCATTCATCGCCCTGACCGACCTTGGTACTGACAGTCCCGCGCTCAAGGCGAACCTGCGGGAAATCGGACAGATATAGCGCCGCTTTGGTTGCGGTCAGAGCTCTGACGTATCGGCAATGCCTGGCCGTCCGCCGCCGCCACCACCGCGTCCGCCACCGCCCTCGGGCCGTCCGCCACGACCGCCGCGTCCGGCGCCGGCAGGAATGCCGGGTGTCCCCAGGTGCGGCGTACAGGCCGGGGTGGCCTCGATTGCGACCAGCGGCTGGGCCGTGAAATTCAGCGCAAGTTGTTCGATTTCCGCCGATTGCGCCGCATCGATCCGGGCGGCAATTTGCGCTTCAATCCCATTATCCAACCGGTCGAGCCCATAGGTGTGGTCTCGCGAGTTGCGGCGGTAGACGGCGGCCCAATAGGCCGCCTGGACGGGCGCTGCATCACTCTGGGTCGTGGCGAATTGTGCCGCGAGTTCGGCCTGAGCTGTTGGCCAGCCGGCCTGGGCAGCCAGGGTCAGACGATCAAAGCCTTCCACGCGCAATTCATCGCGAAGGATTTCGGGCGTCGACGGTGCGGTCGACAACTGCATCGCCGTGTGGCCGGCGAGATATTCGGCAATCTCGAAACCGCTGCCCTGGCCGGCAACGCAGCGCAGGATCGGCAGGGCCTGTTCATACTCGCCCTGATCGACGAGTCGAACGGCCATGTTGAAACCGCCCGCACCGCCCGGATTGCTGCCGTGCATTCCGCCTCGACCCTGGGGAGGGGCGCCGTCGTGCGAGGCACAGGCGGTGAGCAGAAGCATGGCGGCGGGGGCGAGGACTGAAAAGCGTACCATCCGGTAGGGACTCCATTGCGGTGCGGGCGACAGGGTTTCAACGCCGGGGCTGGGAAAATCTGTCGGTCTTGCGCACAAAAAAACACCCGGGCGCGAGGCGCCCGGGTGTCTTCAGTTCAGTTATTCGCAGATGGGTGCGAATTAGAACGGCAGGCTGTAGCTCAACGACATGACTTCACTTTCAGCGAAGTCACGGTTGATCTGACGCTCATAGCTGACCATCAGCGTGCCACCGAAGCTCATATCGGCGGAGAGGCTGCCGGCAACTTCCCACCAATTCGTCTCGATGCCGACGCTGCTTGGGGCAGCGAAGCTGATCGCAGGCGCATTGTGGAAGGAGGCGGAATAGGTTTCCGCACCATCCCCGGACTGGGTGGCGCCGCCAGCGTAGAAGTTGGCGGAGATGCCCGTTCCGAAGTCACGGCCGAAGGCCGCGCCGAGCCGTGCCGTCATATTGCTGGCAGACCGGGCATCGATGTCCAGGCTGCCGATCGACGCGTAGCTGGTCGTTGCGTTGAAGTTCACGTCATTGGCAGTAAGGCTCGCCATTGGTGTGAAATGTACGCCATTGGCACCGGAGTAGAGGTCATAACGCACCGCTGCATCGATCGATGTTTCATCGGCATCGGTGTGCGTCTGTGATGGCACCAACACGCCACCCAGAGTAATCATCCGGCTCGCATCACTGTCGTGATTGGTATAGCCGACAGCCAGGCTGGCCGAAATCCGGCCGCTGCCATAGGTCGCGAACACGGTGAACTGCTCGGATTCGGTGCTCAGCTGAGTACCGCCCAATGATGCAGCGGCCGTGTTGTCCGAATTGGCAAGACCGGCAGCAACACCGAAGCGGATGGTGTCTGTGACCGGAACATCGAGACCGATAAGCGAATAATCGCCACCGATTTCAGTGTCCGGGCTACCGGCGAAGGTGCGTGCCGTGGCTTCGATCAAGCCGATCGCGCCGAAGACGCGACGGTTTGCACCGCCATCGGTTCCGCTGATGGCATCGCCGGATTTGACGTTGGCACGGGCCAGAAGGCCGAGATCGGACATGCCGGCCATGCCATTGGCTTGCTTGGCATCAGCGAGAATGTCGTCGCTCGAATTGCCGCCAAAGCTGAAGGCACCGATCTGCCGGCGCAGGGCGCTCGACAGGGTATCGGAGTGCGACCGGATCGAGCGGTCGAACATGACAGCTTCATACGGAGCCAGCGTGTCCAGTGCGAGGGTCAATTCGTCACCCTCAAGCATATCAAGCCAGCCATACACATCTGCCAGGTCGTCATAAGAACCGGCACGTCCCGCATCGAGCGCGGCGCCGAGGGCGACATGGAAGTTGTTGGTGAAAGTGGCCTGGGTGAAGAGGTTCTCGGCGTCGATGCGCAGATTTGCCGAAGTGCCCGTGTAGTAGAGGATTGGTTTCAGCACGCCCGGCAGATCGACGACAGAGTCGAATGTGCCAATGATCGACCCTGCGGTGACGATCGCTTGCTCATCGCCGAAGCGTGGGAAGGAACCGGCGTTCATGCCGATCATAACCGTGCCGCCGAGCGATGCGTCGCCGGTCACGATCAACTGGTCGGCCACACCATCACTGATGTCGACAGCGAAGCCGCTTGCCGAAGCAAGGATGGCATTGCCGTCGATGGTCAGATTGCCAACCGCGCCGAGACCACCTGGACCGATCAGGCCCATGATGTTGGTCAGGTAAGGCGTGGTGATCGTGCCCGAGCCGGTCAACAGGCCGGACATGAACAGATAATCGCCTGGGGTCGACAGAGCGCCGTCAACATTGACGCTGCCAGCCTGATGCATGACTTCAACGAGGCTGGTGAGATTGCCAGCTGCGCCGATGTCGAGGCCGGCGGAGCCGCCGCTGATGGTCAGATAATCGATTTCAACGGTGCTGTTGAGCGTGGTCGTGCCAGCAGCTGCCAGATTGACGTCGAAATAGCGGGCATTGACGCCAGCGCCGACATCGGGATCGATATTGTCAGGGACGAAGTCGGTTGCACCGGCCAGGCCGTTTTCGATGGTTGCCGCTGGAAGCGGGTCGGAGGTGTATTCGCCATCAACGAGGGCGAGGTTGCCGCCGCTATTCTGGGCGACGTTCTCGACCATCAGGCCGGTAACCGGATCTGCAACAGGTGCACCGTTTGGCGCTTCATTGCCGATCGAATTGCCGTCCGCGACCAGGATGTTCCCGATCGAATTGGCGTCTCCGCCAGCCGAAACGGGGGCCTCAGCAGCGGGTGGTGGCGGTGCGAGATCTTCGCATTCAACGTCCGGGTCCGTCGCGCCGCCCGGTGCGAAGCAGATCAGACCCCAGCCTGGATCGGTGCCGGCAACGCCGACGCCCGGATTACCAGGCTGGCCGCTCACGACATCGCCATTGGCATCAATGATGCGGAAAGCTGGGTCGATTTCCGTGAGCCAATGGCTGCCATCTTCCCAGGCACCATCGCCGGCCACTGCGGTTGCGTAGCGAACCGGGTTGTTGGCAGCGATCCAGTCCCAGAACAGATAGAGCGGCTGGTAGAAGCTCTCGGTGCCGTAGGAGCTGAAGACTTGTGGGCCGAAGAAGCGCGAGCCACCGGAGAGGACACCGATGACGAGATCTTCGTTGATGCCGTCATTATTGGCCGCATCAAGAATGAGCGGGCCGCCGGAATCGCCGCCAGCCGTGGTGGCTTCATTGTCGGCTGCGCCACCGTAATAGAGGTCGAAATCGAATGGGTTGGTGCGGCTCGGATCGTCGAAATCGAGCCGGTACAGGTTTTGTGGCAGATCGCCGAACGGATCGCCAAACAGGAAGGTGTTGCGATCATCGAACGAAGTCAGCGCGCCAATAAAGTTCTCGGCGGCGCGGCGGCGCCAGTCGATGCCGTAAGTATCACCGGTGGTGCCCGATCCGGAACGGCCGTAGCCGTTGAGGTTGACGTGATAGCCCGAGCCGGTTTCCGTGGTGTAGGTCGTTGGTGCTGGCAGCGCGGAGAAGAGCAGGGCCCAGGTCGGCACTTCGCTGGCTGGCATGTCGAGCACGGAAAGTGCGACATCGCCTTCGAGGAAGCCAGCGCCGTCGGGTCGGGCGATGGAAGCTGCATTGAAGATGATCTGGTTGACGTTGAAGACGGCCATGTCTGCATTCGAGCCGTAGGCGTTATTGATCCAGTTGATGAAGCCAGGAAGCGCGTTGCTGCCAAAGGACCAGGCGCCGTGCACTGAATCATTCCAGGCGGTGGGCGCGACGTCATTGACGCAATGGGCGGCGAAAATCACGGTGCGGCGATTGAAAAGCGTGCCGGAGCAGACAAAGCCGTCACTGCGGTAGAACATGCCAACGCCGGTGACATCAGTCACATCGTCGAGAATTGTCGCCGGCGTGTTCGGATCGGCCGGGACGATTTGCGGCACTTCAATCTGGGCCATCGCGGCTGGTGCAGCGAGCAGAAGTGCGAACACGGAACAACTTGCGCCCATGGCGCGCTTGAGTTGGCCGGAAAAGCGATTGTTTGACATGAAATATCCCCTGAGTGACTGAATCTCTGTCCTCACCGTGCAATCCTCATGATCGCAGTGAGCAACGTTCATTAAATATGTATCGTTCCGGGGCCTGACGGGTCAAGCAACATGCGCCCGGGAACCAGGAATTGCGGACCGCTGTGCGCATAATGCAACTATAACGGAGCCACGGGGGATCACGCCGCGAACGCGGTTGGTTGGCAGACCGTTTTGACCACTGTCCCGTGACCCCGCACTTCGTCCGCGCGCGCCAGCTCAAACCGGTGGCCGGGACAATCTCGCGGGGCGCCGGATTTCAGTCCCGCGCCGCTTGCAGAGCGTCATTGATTGCCTGCGCGATTGGCACATCAAAGGCGCCGCCCAAGGCCTCGGCCCACTGGTAATAGCCCTCATCGAAGGCCGCGGCCGTATCGGCCTTGTCCTCCAGCAGTGCCAATGCCGAGCTGGCGAAGGCGGTCCGGGTAAACGGGATATGCCCGAAAACCAGCAATTCCGGCCCTTCGCCCATATCGACCGTGGCAGCGTTGAAAATCGTGCAATGGATGACGGTCTGTCCTTCAAGTTGGGCCGCAGCCTCGATCCGGCCAATGACGGCACGGGCTTGAGGTTCGCTGACATCCCGGACGCTCCAGGCCTGGCCGACTTTGAATTCCATCACGGGCTCCATTTTCAATCCGGACCGTGCGTAGGCGCGATCTCTGTTTGTGCCAACTGACCGGTGCCGCGACCGAAGGTCACGTCGCGCTGCATCTGATCGCCTCGACACGGTCGGGTCGTCGTATTAAGTCAGCCGCAATGGCATGGCGCGACATCCGCAGCCATCAACAAGCTTTATCGGGAGCGAGTTTCATGACGCGTGAAATCCACCACTTCATTGACGGCAAGACCTCCAAGGGCAAGTCAGGGCAATTCGGCGACATTTTCAATCCCAATACGGGCGAAGTTCAGGCTCGCGTCCAGTTCGCGACCCGCGATGAAGTCGCCGATGCCGTGGCTGGCGCCAAGAAGGGTCAGGCCATCTGGGCCGCGATGAACCCCCAGCGCCGCGCCCGCGTGCTGATGAAATACAAGATGATGGTCGAGGATCAGATGGAGGAGCTCGCGCACCTTCTCTCCTCCGAGCATGGCAAGGTGATCGCCGACGCCAAGGGCGATCTGATCCGCGGCCTGGAAGTGATCGAATTCGCCTGCGGCGTGCCGCATCTGATGAAGGGCGAATATACCGAGAGCGCCGGTCCGGGCATTGACGTTTATTCGATGCGCCAGCCGCTCGGCGTCGTCGCCGGTGTCACCCCGTTCAACTTCCCGGCGATGATCCCGATGTGGTTCATGGGCATGGCGCTGTCGACCGGCAATGCGATGATCCTGAAGCCGTCGGAGAAGGATCCCTCCGTGCCGGTGCGCCTGGCCGAGATCATGCTCGAAGCCGGCCTGCCCGAAGGTGTGCTGCAGGTCGTGCATGGCGACAAGACCGCCGTCGATGCCCTGCTCGAGCATGACGACATCAAGGCTGTCAGCTTTGTCGGCTCCTCCAATATCGCCCATTACATCGCCCAGAGCTGTACCAAGCATGGCAAGCGCTTCCAGGCGATGGGCGGGGCCAAGAACCACGGCATCATCATGCCCGACGCCGATATGGACCAGGTCGTGAATGACTTCCTCGGTGCAGCCTATGGCTCGGCCGGCGAACGCTGCATGGCGCTGCCGGTTGCTGTGCCGGTTGGCAAGAAAACCGCTGATGAATTTGTTGCGCGCATCAAGGCGGAAGCGGTCAATCTGCGCATTGGCGTCTCCACCGATGATACCGCGCATTACGGCCCGGTTGTTTCGGCGGCTCACCGCGCGACGATCGAGAACTACATCCAGATGGGCATCGACGAAGGTGCCGAATTGCTGCTCGACGGTCGCGGCTTCAAGCTGCAGGGCCATGAGAAAGGCTTCTTCATCGGCCCAACCCTGTTCGATCACGTCAAACCGGGCATGCGTTCCTATGAGGAAGAGATCTTTGGCCCCGTGCTGCAGGTGGTGCGCGCCGATAATCTGGAAGAAGCCGCCGCCCTGCCAAGCAATCACCAATACGGCAATGGCGTCGCCATCTTCACCCGCAATGGCCTCGCGGCGCGCGAATTTGCCGCCAAGGTCAATGTCGGCATGGTCGGCATCAATGTGCCGATCCCGGTTCCTGTCGCCTATCATTCCTTCGGCGGCTGGAAGCGTTCGGCTTTCACCGACACCAATCAATACGGCACGGACGGCATCCGCTTCTTCACCAAGATCAAGACGGTGACGCAGCGCTGGCCGACCGGCGATATCGGCGATCAGGCCTTTGTCATTCCAACAATGAGCTAGACGCGGCTTCCCTCGCCTTCGGGCCGAAGGACCAGTATTGCGTGACGCGCTTCTGCCCCGCCGATTGGCCGGCAGAAGCGCCCGCCCGGCTCAGACCGATGAGACGGTGTGGGCCGCTGCCTCGCGCAGCCATGCGCGGCCGGCATCGACTTCATCGAAAACCCGGCAGTTCGCAGGTGCATCTTCGATCGTCTCCCTGACACGGGCACCATAGGCCTCGGTCCAGCAAACCGGCCGGATATAGGCGATGGGGAGATCGACTTCGATGGCTTGAACGAATCCGGAAATCATCTCGCCCGACAAAGCGGCGGATTCCTGTTCCTGAACCAGGGTGGAATCGGCGAGAATTCCGCTTACCGCGTGTTCCTTGAAGATTTCGGCGACTCGTTCGGCGCCCCATCCGGCTTCACGTCGCAGCAATTGACCATTGCTCTCGATGATGATGAGGGATTCTTTTTCGTTGAAGCTGACTTTTACCGGCATACGCACACATCCACACACAGCTTGTTTTTATTGCTCGAATTCCAGCCTAGGGCGAATGGCTCGGGGAACCCAGTATTTCTTGATGATTCTCGTCTACCTGTCGTGAGAATCCCGCCCTCTACACCTGAGCTTTTCTGGCACACAATGGCGCGCCTATCGCCGGGTCAGCCAGGCAAAAGCCGCGTCGGGCGTTTCGAAAACCTGCATTGGGGCACCGGCGATAAACGCCTTGGTTTCCGCGAGCATGGAATTGGGGTCGCCCGCTGCCCCCGCCGTGATGATGGCGACAACCACCCGATTGCCGACAAGGTCGAAAAACGCATCCATCATCGCCATCACCGCCACAGGTGTCGCTGCGACCTCGGCTGCGCGCATATCGACCATGAGCTTGAGGCCGGGATGGTTGTCGAGCTCGGTTTTGACGCGGAGATTGGATTGGGCATTGTCGGCGGGTGTGATGGTGCCGGTCGCCGTGGCGATCAGAAGATTGCGTTCGGCCAGGAATTGATAGCTGATACCCATCCTGTCTGCCTCACCTTCGCGCTGGATTCTGCCCCTGATGCAGGCCCTGGTTTTGACCTCGATCGAAGCTTTGCCGATTCCCGCGGTGCTTGCCTAGATCGTTCAACACGGCAAGGATGAGGCTACTACCAGTTCGCCCCGCAGGTGAAGGGAATTTGAGGAATTCATGTCGTCATTCGATTTTCGCACCGTGCCGCACATCCATGTCGGGGCAGGTTCTGCCGACCGTCTCGCCGCGATTGCCGCGCCGCTGATCGGCGATCGCCGCCGGATCTTTCTTGTCACCGATCCCGGCGTGCGCACTGCGGGCTTGATCGACGGTTCTGTGACTGCGCTCGAGGCGGCGGGGCTGACTGTGGCCGTCTTCGACGAAGTGGTCGCCGATCCGCCGGAGGCTATCGTGCTGGCGGCGGAGGACGCAGCGCGTGCGTTTGGTGCCGAACTGGTGATCGGCTTTGGCGGTGGCAGCTCGATGGACGCGGCCAAGCTGGTCGCGATGTTGCTCGGATCGAAACAGAGTCTGGCGCAGATGTATGGCGTCAACAATGCCGCCGGGCCGCGCCTGCCGCTCATCCTGGTGCCGACCACCGCGGGAACCGGATCGGAAGTGACGCCGATCTCGGTCGTGACCGTCGGCGAGAGCTCGAAGATGGGCGTCAATGCGCCAGCTCTCTATGGCGATCTCGCCGTACTCGATGCGGCGCTGACCTATGGCCTGCCGCGCGCCACGACGGCGGCGACCGGCATTGATGCCATGGTGCATGCAATCGAGGCCTATACGACCAAATTGCAGAAGAACCCGGTCTCCGACGCGCTCGCGCTGGCCGGCCTCAAGAAGCTGCACGGTGCCATCGAGCGCGCCTGTACCGATGGCCGCGATACTGAAGCGCGCGAGGACATGTTGCTCGGCGCCCTGCTCGCCGGTCAGGCCTTCGCCAATGCACCGGTCGGGGCCGTGCATGCGCTGGCCTATCCGCTCGGTGGCGTGTTTCACGTGCCACACGGCCTGTCCAACTCGCTGATGCTGCCACCCGTATTGCGCTTCAATGCTCCTGCCGCCGAGCCGCTCTATGCCGAGCTTGCCAGCCATATCGGCCTGCACGCCTCGACCCAGGGCCTGGTCGAGGAGATGGAAAGGATCGCCGGCGCGGTCGGCATCGAGACCCGGCTCTCCCAGCTTGGCGTCAGTCATAATGATCTGCCGCGCCTCGCCGAGGAGGCGATGCTGGTGACGCGGCTTCTGGTCAATAATCCACGCGAGATGACGCTCGATGACGCCCATGCCTGCTAT
>TARA_R110000868_G_scaffold304437_27_pt1 | contig 13641 bp, 14 predicted proteins | sample TARA_R110000868 | Tara Oceans TARA_R110000868 (sample SAMEA4397489) | marine metagenome | biome: Polar Biome; feature: [SRF] surface water layer (ENVO:00010504); material: water (ENVO:00002006), including particulate matter (ENVO:01000060) such as... | depth 5 m | reverse complement strand
AATATGGAGGTCAAAAATTTACTGAAGCTGCTCATATCAAAGATGTACTTGCTCATATAAGAGTAATTGTTAATCCTATGGATACAATTGCATGGAATAGAGCACTCATGCTTATAGATGGAATTGGTCCAAAAACAGCTCAAGATTTATTTGAGTTGATCAGACAAGCTAATAATCCATATCAGTTGGATCATTCGGAATTTATAAGTGCATCTTATTTAAATCAGATTAAAAGCTTAAGTAAATTACTATTAACTATAAATGAGACTGATTTAAGCGTATCAGAGATTGTTGAGCTAATCGTAGAATATTATAGAGTATTTTGCGAAAAAAGATACGATGATTATCCTAAACGACTTAAAGACTTAGAGGCTTTTGTAAACATTGCACTTAGTTTTTCAACCCTTGAAAAGATGCTTGAAGAACTTGCCTTAGATCCTATTACTGCTACTGCTGTAGATACCGAAAAGAAACAAAAAGAAGAAGCACCATTAGTTTTGAGTACAATTCATTCTGCAAAAGGACTAGAATGGGAGCATGTTTTCATTATCCAGTGTCTCGACGGTGTGCTTCCGTCTGCTTATTCTGTAGAAGATGACGAACATCTTGACGAAGAATTAAGATTATTATATGTAGCTACTACCCGCGCTAAACAAATGCTTTACTATAGTTATCCCGCTCTTGCTCAATCTTCCTATGGTGATTATTTTACCCAACCAAGTCGATTTTTAGAGCCTTTGGAGAATACTTGTTTAGAAGGGTGGAAGCTTGTCGAAGAAGAGCAACAAGAATTATCAGAGAAGAATAACTTATTGTGTTAATTAGTTATTCTTCATAAAGCTATGTTGCACAATGATATCATTAATTAACCAAATCACTGGATAAATCGGAATTAAAACGGCTATCAATACTTGCCACTTGTTATATTTTGCCTTACCACCATCTACCGGTAGTGTAATTCCTGCTACACCAGCAATCCAAAAAATAATAAACAGAAAAAGAAAAAGAGATAAACCAAGTGATCCTAGAAAGCCGATATTTTCATAAAAGGTTTTAAGCATATGGAATCTTTAAGTGATAAAATTTCCGTACTTTTGTACTTCATTAAACTAATAATACAATTCATAAAATGCTTCCTGTAGTTTCTATCGTTGGACGTCCTAATGTGGGCAAGTCAACATTTTTTAATCGATTAATTGGAGAAAGAAAAGCTATTGTTCATGATGAATATGGCGTGACTCGTGATCGTCACTATGGGGATTCCTACTGGAATGGCCATGACTTTACTGTAATTGACACAGGAGGGTATCTTCCAGATGATATGAACGTGATGGTAGTAGGTATTCGAGAGCAGGTACATATTGCCTTAGAAGAATCTGATGTAATATTGTTTGTAGTAGATACTGAAACGGGTATGAATACTTTGGATAAATCAGTGGCAAGATTGCTAAGAGAGCAATCTAAACCCGTTCTAATAGTTTCAAACAAAGCAGATAACGAAATGCGCAGACTTAACTCGAGTGAATTCTATGAACTCGGATTTGATGAGATTTTTCCTGTTTCAGCAATTAGTGGGTCTGGTACTGGTGAATTATTAGATCGTGTTGTGGAGCTATTACCAGATATAGAACCAGAAGTAGATGATCCAGCGCCAAAACTTGCCTTTGTCGGAAGACCTAACGTTGGTAAAAGTAGTTTAGTTAATGCATTATTAAATGATGAAAGATCAATTGTTACAGAAATTGCTGGAACAACTAGGGATAGCATAAACAGTAAGTTTAGCTATAATGGTAAAGATTATATACTTGTAGACACTGCTGGATTAAGAAAAAGAGTAAAGGTAAAAGAAAATATTGAATTTTATAGCACAGTACGTACTGATAGAGCTATCCGTGAATGCGATGTAGCTATTTTAATGTTAGACGCTGTTAGAGGATTTGAAGATCAGGATAAACGAGTTTTACGAGAAGCAGAAAAATATAATAAGGGCTTAATTATTGTACTTAATAAATGGGATTTGATTGAGGATAAGGATACAAATACTGTAAAAGAGTTTGAGAATTATATTAAAGAAAGTGTTCCTCAGTTTAGTTACGTACCAATACTTACTATTTCAGCTTTAAATAAGAAAAGGATAAATAAAGTTATTGAACTTTCTGATGAGGTAATAGAAGAACGAGGGAAACAAATTGGGACTTCAGAATTAAACAATTTTCTAGAAGAAATTTTAAGAGAGAAAGCTTTACCCATGAAGAGAGGTAAACAATTAAAAATTTCTTATATGACTCAAGTTAAAGCAGAGCCACCTGTGTTTAAATTTTTCATGAATAACCCTCAAGATATGCCTCCAAACTATAGAAGATATATTGAGAATAAAATAAGGGAGAAATATAAGTTTACAGGGGTACCAATAACAATGGTTTTCAGGCAAAAATAAGCAGTAAGCTTTTATGGAAGATTTAAACTGGACGTATATACTTTTTTTATTGGTAGGAATTCCATCGTCAATATCTATTGGGGTGTTAGCCAAAAAAGATAAATCTTTATCTAGTCTATTTTTCTCTTTAGCGCTGTTTAGCTTCGTTATTGGGGTTATTTTCGATTTAATGATTGAATCTAATAGTAAATATTCAAGGGAGTGGGGTGATTTAATAGCCATTACTTTTACTTTAAGTGGTCTATTTATAAAAATTCGAAATTCTAAACCGGTTTTTGCCCGATTCCCCCTTTATTTAACACTATTACCATTTTTAGTTCTACTATTTTACCCATTAGTTGTTGAGTCTGAAGTTATAAAAGACTTGCTGCAGATAACTTTTCAAGGTGGAGCAATTGTAGTAAGTATTTTAGTAATATCAGTTAACCATTTTTTGCATAAAAATAGGGGAGTACTACTTTTATCAAGTATGATTTTTTTGGCTTCTTTTATCCTGAAATTATCTTCAGGTGTAATTCTGCCTATAATTTTTATTCAAATAAGTAAAATTCTTTTTTCTGTTGGAATTATTACAACAACCATTGGATTTAAAAGAATCTCAAACTTAAAAAACAATAGATATCAGTAAGATGTCACTCAAAGTTAAAGACAAAGCTCCAAATTTTAAGCTTCAGAATACAAATAGAGAATATGTTCAGCTTTCCGATTATAAAGGAAGGAAAAATATTCTTTTATTATTTTATCCATTGGCATTTTCTGGAGTTTGTACAACTGAACTTTGTTCTACAAGAGATAACTTAAAAATTTACGAAGCTTTTGATGCTGAAGTATTAGCAATTAGTATAGATAGTTTTTTTGTACAAAAAGCATTTAAGGACTCTCAAAATTTGAATTTTCAATTATTAAGTGATTTCAACAAGGACGCTTCCAAGAAATTTGGAGTCTTATACGATGATTTTTTTGGTATGCAAGGCGTAGCTAAACGTTCGGCTTTTATCATTGATAAAGAAGGGATAGTTCAATACGCTGAAATTTTAGAAGACTCATCAAAGGTTCCCAATTTTAATATCATCCAAAATACTCTAGCCGAATTATAAATAGGGGTTTATTGTATAAAGGTATTTGAATAAAGAAATACAACTTTACATAATATAAATTATAGGATTATTATTATATACCTTTTTTTTAATCTCAATAAATCATTTAGAATAAAAAGAAATCAGATTGTCTTTTAATAAAGTAATAATCAGCTAGAAGCTTAATATGGTAATCAATAAGTTTAAGTTTAAGTTTAAGTTTAGAATTCTTCATATATTAATCTTTCAAATAATGTAGTTGGTATAGATGAATATTCTTATAGTTGAAGACGATAAAGTACTTTCTCTTCTATTATCCAAAATGGTAGAGAAAATGAATTATAATGTATCAGATACTGCTGTAGCTGGTCAAGAAGCAATAGATAAAGTTAAAAAACTTAATCCTGATCTTATTTTGATGGATATTATGCTTGAAGATAACATAGATGGGATTGATGCTATGCTTGAATTAAGAAAAGAAGCGATTGACATTCCTGTTATATTTATTACTGGTAACTCTGATATTTATAACAGAGAACGAGCAAAAAAAACTAACTATATTGAGTATTTAGTGAAGCCAATAAGTTTCGACCTTCTAAGAGAAACTATAAAGAAGGTCGAAATATAAAACAGTTGAACTATATTAGCCATTAGTGCTGTCTTTGAGTTTAAATGAGATAGGTAAAGTATATCGCACTTGTACAGCTCTACCTCGCTGCATACCTGGTTTAAACTTAGCATTTTTTACTGCTCTTAGAGCTTCTTCATCACAACCTCCACCTATTCCTCTAACAACAAAAGGATTTTGGACGTCGCCATTTTTATCTATTGTAAACTGAACAATAACCTTTCCTTCAATTCCGGCATTCATAGCCATTTTTGGGTAAGAAATAGTTTTTTGAACTGAATTAATTCCACCTATTAGTACAGGTGGTTGTTCAACAATTACAAATATTTCTTCTTCTACCTCTTCATTTTGTGGTCTTGGAGGTGGTGGTACGTCCATTACTTCACTAAAATCCAATTCTGCATCAATATTTATAATTTCATCCTCTAGAATTTCATCGTTAGGAACTTCAAATGGAACTACGGGTCTTGGAGGTGCTGGAATCTTGAGTTCTTGTTTAGTTTGTACAATTTCTTCTATAAATATTTCTTCTTGATATCCTTCTGAAACTAAGTAAGTCTGTTTCTGTGGGTTGAAATCTACTTTCACAATAAATAGACTTATTCCAAGAGATAGAATTAAACCAATCTCCATTCTGATCTTATAATTTTTTTGAAGAGTATTTTCTCGATTTATAATTTTAATTGGGGATTTCATGATGGACCTCCTATTAACTAAGTTGTATTAATAGAGTAAATAAACATCATGAAGATTTTGTGAAATATTGATCAAAAAAAAAAGCCTCTTGGTAGAGGCTTTTTAAATTCTAAAAGAAGTTAGATTAAGTTTTCAATGTGAAAGAAATTGGTAAACTGTAACTAACATTTACAGGAACACCACGCTGTCTACCAGGCTTAAATTTAGCTCCTTTTAGAGCATCCAAAGCAGCCTCATCGCAGCCTCCACCAATTCCTCGAACTACTCGAGGATTAACTATATTTCCATCTTTGTTCACAACAAATTGAATGATAACTCTACCCTCTATTCCAGCTTTTCTAGCCATTTCAGGGTATTTGATTCGTTTTTGAACTCCGGCAATACCGCCTATAAGTTCAGGAGGATTTTCAACTACTACAAATATTGTTTCCTCAACATCATCTGATGGCGGCGGCGGTGGTGGAAGATCAAGAGGTCCATCCAAATCAAGTTCTGAATCTAAATTAAGAATTTCATCTTCGATAATTTCATCATTCGGAACTTCTACAGGTACAGGTGGTCTAGGTGGTGGAGGTGGGGTTTCAACTTGTTTAGTTTGAATAACTTCCTCCATAACAACTTCTTCCTGTATATCTATTGGAATAACTGTAGGAGGCTCAGATTCAATGGTGATTTTAAATGCAATCAAAAAAATTGCTAAACTTGAAATTAGCCCTATTTGAAGATGAAGTTTATAATTCTTTTTATAATCCTTGATCCGTTTCATTCTTTTAATCGGTTCTCTCATTTTCTGCTCCTAGTGTGTGTGATGTTTTAAACCTTGTGCATTATCCGAAATTAAAATTATTTTGTTGCGTTTTTAACATTAAGAAATTTAAAATTTTTGAATTAGTACTTTAATTTTTCCAGAAATTAAATCAATTGAGAATGAATTATCATTCTTTTCAATTTCACCATCTGCATGATTAAAAATTGGTAACGAAGTATTTATAGTTACTTTATTTACATGCTTATGTACTATTAAATCATTAGGTAATGGCTTTCCTAGTGAAAGCTTTATAAATTCAAACGCAAGATTAATTCTACTTATTTTTTTCAAAATTATGAGTTCCATAACTCCATCATTATTTAGTGATTTTGGAGATACAAAATACTTTCCTCCCTCCCATTTTCCGTTTGCAACAATTATCATAAGGGTGTTGAATGTTTCAGAACCATCTTCAGTTTTGATTGTTGCGTTAAAGCTTTTAGAAATAAATAAAGCTCTTAAGCCTGATACAATATATTTAAGTGATCCTTTAATCTTAGTTTTTGAGGCTAAATAATTGGTATATCCATCAAAACCTAGCCCAAAAGTGTTTATGAAGTATGTATTATTATTAACTACTCCAATATCTAAGTCTTGTGTTACTCCATTCTTTAGTACATTCAAATTATCTAGAAAAGAATTGGTAAGACCTAACATCTTCGCGAAATCATTGCCACTTCCTAAAGGTAATATGCCCAGTAAAGCTTCATGATCTTTAATTCCTGTCGCGACACTTCTAGCAGTTCCATCACCTCCACAAGCAACTACTACATCAAATTTCTGAGCTTTTAAGGAAGCTATTTCTGAAATAGATTCGGCTTCTCCAACCTCATATATTTCAAAATTTTTAAGGTAGCTTTGTATTTGTAGCAAATGTTTATTTATGACATGTATTGCTCGTCCAGAATTGGATGATTTATTAACAATTAAACAATAGCTGAGTTCTTTCAAATTTTAATCAAAATGTTTTACCCTAACTGCAAATATTCCTTTTTTTGATTTCTTAAGAATAATACGATCAATAACGGCGTCTATTGAAAATGCCCCATAAAGGTTAGGAAAAACCTCTGTTCCTATTTTCTCGTTTTTTAAGGGTACCTGTAATTTAAGAGGATCAATTACAATAAGAAGTAGTTCGCTTTCTTCAGTTTGTAAATCATTAGCTGCTTTTTCAATTTGTGGACCATGATAACAACTAACATATCCTTTTTCTTTAAGGGATTCGGGCTCAAAATTACCTGAAGATGAAAATTGTTTCCATTCAGACTTTGTAGACAGGGTAAATAGTAAATCGTTTTCCAATGTAATACTAGTTAAAAGCTATATGAATAAGTGCATCACCTTTGTGTACAATAGGATTGTTATTCTGTCCTATTATAACACCATCTTCAGAAAATACCACTTTTGTTTTTCTTCCACCAAAAGGATCATTAATATAGCCTAAAGTTTCTTTCTTTTTAATTTCAGATCCAAGTTCAAAATCTGGAGAAAATAAACCAGCATTTTTAGCCCTAACCCACGAACTTTTTCTTAGGGTTTTGGTTTCTAGTGATGTTGGTGCTTCAGATCTCATTCCGAGATGTTTCATTATTCGAAGCGTTCCATCAACGCCATATTGTATTCCAGGTTCATCGAATCGAAGAGATTCTCCAGCTTCATATACTAAAATTGGTTTCCCCTTTTTATGAGCCGCACTTCTAAAAGACTTAGAAATTAATACAGAATGAAGGGTTATCGGAGCTGAAAAAGCACGTGCTAATTTTTTTGCGTTTTGGAGGTTAAAAGAACACCTGACTTGAGGGTAATTAGCGCGACTAGCGCCACCAGTATGGAAGTCGATACCACAATCTACTTGTGGAATAATCTCATTCATTAAAGTATATGCCAATAAACGTGCGAGAGAACCTCCTTTAATACCTGGAAAACTCCGGTTAATATCTTTCCCATCTGGAACACCCCGAACATTTAGTATAAAACCGTAGATATTCACTATAGGAAGAGCGATAATCGTCCCTTTTTCTGGGAAAATTCCCTTCGTTTCCATTAAACGTCGAATAATTTCAATCCCATTCGTTTCATCTCCGTGTAACCCCCCTGTAAGAAGTAACACGGGACCATCTATTTTAGATCTATATACATGAACAGGAAGATCAATACTAGTAGAAGTTGGTAAACGAGCAATACTTAAATCGATTTTTTTATGCTCGCCTAGCCCAATTTGTTGATCTTTAATTCTTATAAAATCAGGCATTACTTTTTATCTTCCTTCTTTTGGATGGATTAGTTTTCATAGAAAGTGCCCCTTCTATTACATAATTTGCTATTGCTCCTGCTACATCTTTTCCGGTAGTTTTTTCAATTCCTTCAAGACCAGGAGAAGAATTCACTTCTAGGATTAGTGGCCCTCTTTCGGATTGAAGCAAATCAACACCTGCAATAGGTAAGCCCATAGCTTGCGCAGCAGTAAGGGCTGCTTCTCGCTCTACTTTAGACAATTTAATAAGTGTTCCACTTCCTCCTTGATGTAGATTTGAACGAAACTCCCCTTCTTTGCCTTGTCGTTTCATAGCTCCAACAACTTTTCCATTTACAATAAAGGCTCTAATATCAGCACCCTTAGATTCTGAGATAAATTCTTGAACAATTACTCGAGCCTTCATGCTATGAAAAGCTTCTATGATAGATTGAGCTGCTTTTTTAGTGGGGGCAAGAACAACACCATAGCCTTGAGTACCTTCCAATAGTTTAACTATTAATGGAGCTCCTCCAACCGAATCAATTAACTTATTTACTTCTTTTGAATAGTTTGTAAACACAGTTTTTGGAAGACCTACACCTGCACTAGCCAAAATTTGTAAACTTCTGAGTTTATCGCGTGATCGAACTAATGCTTGGGATTGTACTGCACTAAATATATTCATCATTTCGAATTGGCGAACTACGGTAGTTCCGTAGAAAGTAACTGAAGCACCAATCCTTGGAATAATGGCGTCGAGGTAACTTAAACTTTCACCTTTATAAAAAACATCTGGTTTATCTTGTTCAATTATTATATCACATTTAAGGTGATCAATTACTTGAACATTATGTCCTTTCCCTTTAATTGCTTCTACTAATCTTTTTGTAGAGTAGAGTGATTCGTTTCTGGATAGGATTCCAATATTAAGTTTCAAAAATTCTCCCTGTTATTAATAGTTGATAAATTCTTCTTTGATACATCTACAACAAATTTATTACGAATAAACTTCCTTCCAATTAATAAAGGATATTTCATTTCAGAGCGATCGGTAAGTGAAAGCTCAATTTTATATATGTTATCAAACATTCCTATTTCTGTTCGAATGAAAAACCTTAACTCACTAGCTCCATTAGAACTTTTAACTTCACGTTTATCAAATATAGGTAGTTCAATGAGTTTATCGTTGTAAGAAGGATGTTCTGGATCTAAGAGATTAAATCTAATCCAAAAGTTATCCTTTTTTTTAAACTCTTCGATATGATGACAATGAAGGCTCGAAGTAAAAGCGCCTGTATCTATTTTAGCCTCAATATTAGTAATATCCCAAATAGGAAGGTCCACTAATTCAATTCTGCCAACGGTATGTAGTTTTTTTGTTTTCAATACATAACCAAAATACTATTATTTAAACTCTTCTAAATACAATTCTAACTAATTTTTATGTTTTACTAATTTCAATAATTAATACTTTAGTTTTATATGAAAATATTTTCAACAGCATTATTTATTCTGCTTTTTTCATTCTTTGAAAAAGGTTATTCACAATCTGTTTCTGGACCTCCAATAGTTCAATCTAGGAATATTATGAACACTGTATATGTGGAATATAGAGGGAATGCTTTTTTCGGTTCACTAAATTATGATTTGATATTTGATTCTGATTATGGATTAAGAATAGGAGTTTCACCAGGTTTATTACTTATTGATAATGAGAACTCTGATACAGAATCAGATAATAAGTATGACTTAACTGGGCTAGTAAGTGCATTTAAGCTAATAGGTTCGAATTCCCATAAAGTTGAAGCTGGTTTAGGAGCTATTTTTGGTGAATCTAAAACTCAAAGAGATGATGATAAACCAGCAGTTCCAGCTGTAGTATTAAATGTCGGCTATCGATTTATAACTCAAAAAGAAAAAGGACTAAATTTTCGAACAATGTTTACTCCTTCGCTTAGTAAAAATGGACTTATACCTTGGTTCGGAGCTTCAATTGGAATTTCATTTTAAACAGATTTAAATGATTACAGATACGTCACTAGTTCTAAATAGTAATAAAGTGCAGTCTAATATCCAGAAAATGGCACGTAAAGCAGAAATTTTAAATGTTGAATTTCGACCTCATTTTAAAACACACCAATCCCATATAATTGGGAGTTGGTTTAGAGAGCAGGGTGTAAAAGGAATTACGGTCTCTTCGATTAAAATGGCAGAATATTTTGCTAAGGCTGGTTGGGAAAGCATAACTATTGCATTTCCTGCTAATATCCTTGAAATAAATAAATTAAGTGAACTTAGCTCAAAAATTGATTTGCGAGTTCTTGCTACTAATATAGAAGTTCTCAAATTACTTGATTCTCAACTTACACATGAAGTTGGAATTTATATTGAGTTAGATCCTGGATATCATCGAAGTGGAATACCAATCCTGGATTTTGATAGTATTAGGAAAACAAAACAAGTAATTATATCTGCTAAAAATTTAAGGTTCGAAGGTTTTTATACTCATGCAGGACATTCATATAAATGTCGATCGAAAAAAGAAATAAGTAAGCTTTCTTCAGCTATTTTGAACGATCTTCAACTTCTGAAATCGGAATTCAATGATCCTATTTGTTTTGGTGATACCCCCTCCTGTTCAGTTTTAGATAATTTTGGAGTAATTGATCAAATTAGTGCGGGGAATTTCGTTTTTTATGATTGGACACAGTTTAATATTGGTTCATGTGATATTAATGAAATTGCAATCGCAATGTATTGCCCTGTTGTAGCAAAATATCCAGAACGAAATGAACTCCTGATTCATGGTGGAGCGGTTCATTTTTCAAAGGATTCTTTTCAGGAAATAAATGGAGTTCCTTATTATGGTATAGTTGCTGAAAAATTAAATAAAGGTTGGGGAAATCCAATTGAAGGAAATATTCTTAAATCAATTTCTCAGGAACATGGAATTGTATCATGTACCACTTCCTTTTTTGAAAAAATGGCTGTTGGTGATTTAATTCCTATTCTTCCCATTCATTCTTGTCTTTCTGCTGATGTGATGGGTGAATATTTTACCCTTGATGAAAAGCATATTGACCATATGAATCAAAAAGTATTTAGATAGTTACTGATATAAAAAAGGCTCCCTAAGGAGCCCTTTATCTATTTTTCTATTCCGGGTAGATCTAATTTAGTAGGTGATGAACTTTCCCATATAAAAGTTCCCGCAGTTACTTTTTGAGGATAAACCTGATCTAAATTATTAGCATCATATAACCTTCCATTTTTCATTACATGTGATATAGTATTCGTATTTCGGAGGTCTACTAATGGATTACCATCTAAGATTACTAGATCAGCTAATTTCCCAGCCTCAATCGACCCAAGATCTCCATCCAGACCTATTGCTTCTGCGCCAATAATTGTAGCTACTCTAATAGCATCCAAATTATCCATTCCACCCGAAGCTACAGACCACAATTCCCAATGGTAACCTAGCCCTTCTAACTGTCCATGACTACCAACACCAGCTAAAGCACCTGCTTCAACCAACTTGGTCATAGTTTCACCATGTTTCTTGAACACATGCTCGTCATCACGAAACCAACCTGGTCTTCGTCTAGTATTATTTGCAAGTACTGAGTATGGAGTGTATTTACTTAGTTTTGGATCATCATAAGGGTTTTCGCGGGAGTAATAATAATTTTCAGCCCATGGTCCACCATAAGAAACTAATAAAGTAGGTGTTACCGCCATTTTAGCTTCTGCGATGGTCTGAACTACATCATTATAAATTGGGTAGATTGGTAGTGAGTGCTCATGTCCTGGGTATCCATCAATAAGCTGAGTCATATTTAACTTCCAATCAAGTGCACCTTCAGTTGTTGGCATGATACTTTGCTCACGAGCTGCCATCAAAATCCATTGACGTTGTTCTCTGTTACCAGCAAGGTACATTTTGATTGTTTTAGTATCATAGTACTTGCTGTATTGCTTCATTACATCTTTTGCATGGTCGAGGCTTTTTATATTGTAAGCCCAATATCCAAGTCCGGGACCAGTAGAATATACTCTTGGCCCAGCCATCATTCCTGCATCAACCATATCTGAGTAGGTTAAAACATCAGTACTAGCTGTTTGAGGATCCCGTGTTGTCGTAACTCCATAAGCGAGGTTTGCTGCATAATTATAGATTTTCTGCTTGTGTATACCCCAATTTGGCCACATGTGTGCGTGTGTATCTACAAATCCAGGAGTTATAGTTTTACCACTCATATCCATTACTTCTGCTCCTGATGGTGCTGTAATATTAGTACCAACTTGAACGATTCGATTATTTTCAATCAAAACATCTCCACGTTCGATCACTTCATTACCATTTGCTGTAATGATACGTGCATTCTTTAAAAGAATAGTTCCTACGGGAATATCTTTTTCATAGGTAACTTCAATCGAAAGCTCTAAAGGCTGATATTTAGTGTCTTTTTTATCATCTTTTGATTTATCCTCAGTCTCTTCATCTGAATCTGTATCACCTTCTTCAGTGTCATTTTCATTAGCTTCTTCTTTCTTTTTCTCTTCTTCTATTTTTTTAGCCGCTTTTACACTGTCTTCAAAAATTTCAGCATCATCCAAATCATAGATAAAATGACCATTTCCAATTGACCAATGAACTTTGCTTGCATCCCAACTCCAAGTCGGAAATTGTCCGCCAATTTCAGTGAGTTTTTTTGAAGGAAATTGTGCATTTGAGGCGTTTGCGACTGAAATCGAAGGGGTATCTCCACCAGTAACTGGCACAGTTACTACGTAAACATCGTTATTGATTAATGCCATAGCTTGATCTCCGCTAGGCGCCATAGTAATCATGGAAGCACTTGATGGAGGATTGCTTTCTTTTGCGAATTCATCTTCAGGATGTAAGATATCCATTGGAGTTAAGAAATTGGGACTTTCCTTAATCTTTGTTTCAAGATCACCAAAAGGAGAGTATGTTGTAATACCAGTTATTTTAACATGACTTTTTTCATCAGTTCCATCCCATCGAAGAGAAACTAAGGTTCCTCCCATACTAAAATGAATTCGATCATTTTTATCTATAAAATGTGGATTTGATCGACCTTCAGAGGGAGCAATTAAATTAGAAACTCCTCCTTTTGAATTAATCCAAATTATATCAGAGCCTGAGCTTGGAGATCCAGGTCCAAATGCATCTTTATAGCTCTGTTCAGCTGCTTTATAAGCAACAATTCGATCTCCAGTTTTATTAAATACGGGAGATGTATAAATACCTCTTTCTGATGTTAGTTTTGTTGGATTTAGCCTTCTTGCATTTGGTTCCAAAGAATAAATAGCTCCACCCTCTCCTTCATCCCAAGTTACATAAGCTAGCTTCTTACCATCTGGAGACCATGCAGGCATGGCTTCAGTGATTGGTGTATTTGTTAAACGTTTAGGTTCTCCATCCGGAAGTTGTTGAACATAAAGATCATTAAGTACAGTAAAAGCTAACCAATTACCATCTGGGGATGGTACTACATCCCTAATTTGAGTAGCAATAACTTCTTTTTCATCGCTAATTGGATATTTGAAATGTACAGCAGGACCTAACTCTAGTTCAGTTTTAACTGTAAAAGGTATTTCTGTAGCATTTCCACCACTTATAGGAATTCTATTTAATTTCCCACCATAGAAAGCGATAATACTATTATTATCTGATGTGAATGACATTCCAGGTAGAACTCCTAAAGTTGCCTGAGATTCCATGTCATCTCT
>TARA_R110000868_G_scaffold133663_3_pt1 | contig 13642 bp, 19 predicted proteins | sample TARA_R110000868 | Tara Oceans TARA_R110000868 (sample SAMEA4397489) | marine metagenome | biome: Polar Biome; feature: [SRF] surface water layer (ENVO:00010504); material: water (ENVO:00002006), including particulate matter (ENVO:01000060) such as... | depth 5 m | reverse complement strand
TTCTACCGGTGCAGGAGCCGCAGCGGCTTCCTTGGCGGCTTCTTCTGCAGCAGCTGCTTTTTCCGCTTTCTCTTCCAGACGCTCGGTGGCTTTTTCACCGGGCTTGCCCTTGTTCGGGTTGTTACGCGCTTCACGTTTCAGCAAACCGGCGGCATCCAGGAAACGGGCAACGCGGTCCGAAGGCTTCGCGCCCTGGTCGAGCCAATGCTTTGCACGTTCGGCGTCGAGAACAACGCGCTTCTCGTCATCCTTCGCGAGCAGCGGGTTGTAGCTGCCAACGCGCTCGATGAACTTGCCGTCGCGTGGCGCACGGACGTCAGCGACGACGATCTTGTAATAAGGGCGTTTCTTGGATCCGCCGCGAGACATTCTGATTGCTACTGCCATTGTAATAAACCTTTCAAAAAAAACTAAAATTCAAATTGTTGCGATTATTTCTTCTTGTTCAATAAATTTGCCAGATCCGGGGGAAGCCCGCGGGGAGACATGTCGGGGAGCCCTGGCATGCCGGACATGCCGCCGCCCTGACCGCCCATACCGGCACCAGCGGCTCCGCCGCCACCGCCAAACATCGACATCAGCCCCTTGATTCCGCCCATCTTGCGGATGCGCTTCATCGCCTTGGCCATTTCCTGATGCATTTTGAGCAGCTTGTTGACGTCCTGCACGGTCGTGCCGGAGCCGATCGCGACCCGCCGCTTGCGCTTGGCGTTCAGAAGCCCGGGCCGAACCCGTTCTTCCCTGGTCATCGAGCCGATAATGGCGTCCATGCGGCCAAGCACTTTCTCGTCCATCGCGCCGCCAGCCATTGCTGCCTTGGCTTTCTTCATGCCCGGCATCATCGACGCCAGCGCACCAAGGCCGCCCATCTGGGTCATTTGCCGCAATTGGGTCCGCAGATCGTTGAGATCGAACTGCCCCTTGAGCATTTTCTCGGCGAGCGCTTCGGATTCTTCCTTGTCGACCACCTGAGCCGCTTTTTCGACCAGGCTGACGACATCGCCCATGCCCAATATCCGACCCGCCACGCGTTCCGGATGGAATTCTTCCAAGGCGTCGATTTTTTCGCCGACGCCGACAAATTTGATCGGCTTGCCGGTGACCGCGCGCATCGACAGCGCCGCACCACCGCGCGCATCGCCATCCATGCGGGTGAGAATGACACCGGTCAGATCAACCTGGTCGGAGAAATTCTGCGCGACATTGACCGCGTCCTGACCGGTCAGCGCATCGACGACCAGCAGGATTTCCTGCGGTTTGGAGATATCGGCGACCGCCTTCATCTCGTCCATCAACTGCTGATCGACATGGAGCCGTCCGGCAGTATCGAGCAGCAGGACGTCAAAGCCCTGCAATTTCGCGGCCTGCAAAGCGCGTCTGGCGATCTCGACTGGCTGCTGTCCTGCAACAATCGGCAATGTCGCGGCGCTTATCTGTTCGCCCAATACCGCCAGTTGTTCCTGGGCGGCCGGACGGTTGACGTCGAGCGAGGCCATCATGACCTTCTTGTTGTCCCGGTCTTTCAGCCGCTTGGCGATCTTCGCCGTCGTGGTCGTTTTACCCGAGCCCTGCAGACCAACCATCATGATGATGGCGGGCGGCGCGACCGACAGTTCAAGTGCGCTGACTTCCGACCCCAGCATTTCAGCAAGACCATCATTGACGATCTTGACCACTTGCTGGCCCGGGGTTACCGATTTGAGCACCGACTGACCGACGGCCTTCTCGGTGACTTTTTCGACGAAATCCTTGACCACCGGCAGCGAAACATCGGCTTCGAGCAGAGCGATCCGCACTTCGCGCATCGCGCCGCGAACATCTTCTTCCCGCAGCGCACCGCGCCCGCGCAACTTGTCAAAGACTCCGCCAAGGCGGTCGCTCAACTTATCAAACATGTTCCCGCCTTTCCTTCTTCAAAAGGCCAGTTTCCTAGCCAACGCAAAAAGCGCCGGTGGGCGAAACCTCGCTGACCGACGTGTGAGTTTTTCGAACTCTAAACTGATTTGGCAATGCATCCACTGCCGATATGGCGGTGCTGTTACTGCAGTTCGCGAGATATCGCAAGTACGGATTTGCACGAATGTGAACGCCTGTTAACCAGAAATTGAGAACTGTTGGGGCAATAGCCTTTCGGCAACAGTGGGAAGATATTTATGGCTCGACCAGAAGCCGACCAACATCTCAGATTGATGAAGAACGGGTACAAGCTATCCGTTGGCCGTGACGTGTTGACGGGCGCCATTGTGATTCTGGCAATTCTCATGTTCGCCGGCACTGGCGGCACGGTATTGTCCGATGCCATCAACTCTATTTCCGGCCACGCCAGAGCCGGCGACAATATGCTGGTATCGGCTTTCCTGCTCAATATTGCCCTGATTCTGTTTGGCTGGCGCCGCTACAAGGATTTGACCAAAGAGGTCGAAGAGCGGGCGGCGGCTGAACAGCGCGCCAACAGCCTTGCCGTTACCGATCCGCTAACCGGTTTGCTCAATCGTCGCACGATTGGCGAAAGAACTGCAGAAATGATCAGTATCGCGCAACGCAAACACAAGAGCATCACATTCATGATGCTCGATCTCGACAATTTCAAGAATATCAATGATGTCCACGGCCACGGCGCCGGCGATGCCGTGCTCAAGGAAGTGGCAGCCCGCATCTCCAAGGTCGTACCGCCGCAAAATCTGCTGGCGCGACTGGGAGGCGATGAATTTGCCTGTGCCTTCATCTTTGATCCCGAACAGCCGAAAATGGTCGAACGGATCGCGGACGATCTTATCGACGCTATCGCGACGCCAATTGTCGAGGATGGCGTCCAGCTTGTGGTTACCACTTCGATCGGCATGTCGCGCTATGATGTGGAATCCGAAGGCGTTGATGTGCTGATGCGCCGCGCCGATATTGCCATGTACAGTTCGAAAAAACAGGGGCGAAACCGCCATTGCTGGTTCGATGCGAATATGGAACAGGAACTGCAAACGCGCAGTTTGCTGGAAACCGGCATGCGTTTGGGCATCCCCAATGGTGAATTTGTACCCTATTTTGAACAGCAGATAGATCTGGCAACCGGGAAATTGACCGGCTTCGAAATGCTGGCAAGATGGGAATCTCCGACGCAGGGACTGATCTCTCCGGAAATATTCATCCCGATTGCAGAAGAAACGGCGATGATCGGCGATCTGTCGATGAGCATCTTGCGACAGGCGCTTAACGAGGCCAAGGAATGGGACGATTCGCTGACGATTTCGGTCAATATTTCACCGATTCAGCTGCTCGATCCCTGGCTGGCCCAGAAGATCGTAAAATTGCTGGTCGAAAGCGGTTTTCCATCAAACCGGCTGGAAATCGAAATTACCGAGAGCTCGCTGTTTGAAAATCTCAGCCTGGCGCAATCGATTGTCGGAAGTTTGAAAAACCAGGGCATCAAAATCGCGCTGGATGATTTTGGAACCGGCTATGGTTCCCTGGCCCATCTGCGCGCGCTTCCATTCGACCGGATAAAAATCGACCGCAGCTTTGTATCGTCGATCCTCCGCAATCCGGAAAGCAAGGCCATCGTGAAAGCAATAAACGGACTTGGCGAAAGCCTGGGCATGCCGATCACGGCCGAGGGCATTGAGGACAAGGAAACCGAGAATGAATTGCGCATCATTGGCTGTGCCAAGGGTCAGGGCTGGCATTATGGACGCCCTCTGACCATTTTGGAAACCCGGAAGATTCTGGCCGAACGCAAGTTGCTACCCGCTGGCAAACGTCCGGAACTGACGGCTGCGCCAGCAGATGCGGACAGCCCTGCCATCGATCAGAATGTCCTGCAGAAAATAGCCTAGGTCGGCCTGCCGTCACGGCCAGCTAGCCGAATTGCTGGACTCCCGCCAGCAGCATCCCTAAATCGCCAGTCATGACGACAGGACGCTTTCACAAAATGCATGGATTGGGCAATGATTTTGTCATCATCGATGCGCGCGCTGAAGAAATGGCCCTGTCCGGTGCACAGGCCGCAGCCATTGCAAATCGGCATAGCGGGATCGGCTGCGACCAGCTGATCATTCTGCGGCCGTCCAGCACAGCCGACGTCAGAATGCAGATTTTTAATGCCGATGGCAGCGAGGTCGAAGCGTGCGGCAACGCGGCCAGATGTGTTGCCAAATTGATCGGCGATGAAACCCGGATAGAAACGCAAGGCGGCATCATCATCGGTAATGCCACGGCCGATGGCGCCATTGTCGACATGGGCAAGCCGCATCTTGAATGGCAGTCGATCCCCCTCGCCTATGCCATGGATACGCTCAATATGCCGGTCGGCTGGGAGGATTTGCAAAATCCGGTTGCTGTCAATGTCGGCAATCCGCATGTGATTTTTTTCGTCGATGACAGCGCGACCGTGGAACTGGATCGCCTGGGTCCGATGATCGAAGTCGATCCACTTTTTCCCGAGAAAGTGAACGTCAATGTCGCGCACATCAGCGACGGCATCATATATTTGCGCGTCTGGGAACGCGGCGTCGGCCTGACCATGGCTTGCGGAACCGGCGCCTGCGCCACCGCTGTCGCCGCAATCAAGCGCGGCCTGGTGACCAGTCCCGTGCAGGTGGAATTGCCTGGCGGGTCGCTGGTGATAAGCTGGCAAGATGGCGAGCACATCCAGATGCAGGGACCGACGACCTATGTGTTTGCCGGTGAAGCAGACTGGGCGCTGTTCGGATGAGCGCACCGGAAATGATCAGCATGGGCTGCCGGCTGAATATCGCCGAAAGCGAAAACCTGCGCCAGAATCTGGCCGCCAACAATATCGATGGCGACAATCTGATCATCGTCAACAGCTGCGCGGTGACCAACGAAGCGGTCCGGCAGACCCGGCAAGCAATCCGCCGCGCCAAGAAAGCCAATCCCGAGAAAGACATCATCGTCACCGGCTGTGCGGCACAGGTAGATCCGGCGATGTTCGCAGCCATGCCGGAAACCAGCGCTGTCGTCGGCAATGTCGACAAATATGATGCGGCCAATTTCAAGCTCGGCCTGCACAGCAATCGTCCCGATATCCGGGTTTCCGATATCATGCGGATCACCGAAACCGCGCCGCATATGGTCAGTTCTTTTGCTGACCGGTCACGCGCCTTTGTCGAAATCCAGAATGGTTGCGACCATCGCTGCACTTTCTGCATCATCCCCTTTGGCAGGGGCGACAGCCGGTCGGTGCCTGCCGGCCTGGTAGTCGATCAAGTACGGGCTCTGGTTGACAAGGGCTTTCAGGAAGTCGTGCTGACCGGCGTGGATGTCACCAGCTATGGTCCGGATTTACCGGGACAGCCGACGCTGGGACTGTTGATCGAGCGGATCCTGAAACATGTGCCCGACCTGCCACGACTGCGACTATCCTCTCTTGACGGTATCGAGATCGACGATCGCCTGTTTGACCTGTTGACCGGAGAAGCACGGTTGATGCCGCATGTGCATTTGTCGCTGCAGTCGGGCGATAACATGATCCTGAAACGGATGAAGCGCCGGCACAGTCGCGAGCAGGCCATCGCACTTGTTGAACGGCTGAAAGCCAAGCGCCCGGACATTGCCATCGGAGCCGACATCATCGCCGGTTTCCCAACCGAAAATGATGCGATGTTTGCCAACAGCCTGGCGATAATAGATCAATGCGATATTGTTCACGGCCACATATTCCCTTATTCGCCGAAACAGGGCACGCCGGCGGCAAAGATGCCGCAGCTTGACGGTAATGTGATTAAAGAAAGAGCGAAAATTTTGCGAAAGACTGTCGCTCGACGCGCGCAACAATGGCGCCAGACTCTGGTCGGCTCCCGACAGAATATACTCGCGGAAATGTCCGGAAGCGCCGGCTATGCGGAGAATTTCGCCAGCGTCCGGCTTGATGGTTCGGCAAGCAGGGGACAGATTGTTGCGGTTGAAATCACGGGCGTGCAGGACAAGCAATTGATTGGCAGGATGGCAGCGTGACCGAAAAGAACAGTTGGAAAGATCGCCTGTTTGGCGGGTTCAGCAAGACATCATCGCGGCTGACCGAGAATCTCGCCGGTCTGGTCACCAAGGCCAAGCTGGATGAAGCGACGCTGGATGACATTGAAGACGCGCTGATCATGTCGGACCTTGGTCCGGCAACCGCCGCATCGATTCGGGAAAAGCTCGCCGTCGAGCGATTCGAAAAAGGTCTCAGCGAGCACGCGGTGAAGGAAATCATCCAGCGGGAAATCGCCGCCATATTGGAACCGGTCGCGATTCCACTGGAGATTGATGCCTTTCCCCGTCCGCAGGTGATTCTGGTGATCGGTGTCAACGGCTCGGGCAAAACGACCACCATAGCCAAATTGGCGCATCTGTTTCTCGAACAGGATTATGGCGTGATGCTGGCCGCCGGCGACACGTTCCGCGCGGCAGCGATCGGACAGCTCAAGATCTGGGCCGAAAGACTGGGCGTCCCGATCATCAGCGGGCCGCAGGGCGGCGACAGCGCCAGCATTGTTTATGAAGGCGTCAAACAGGCCACCGCGACCGGGATCGACGTGTTAATCGTTGATACAGCCGGGCGGCTGCAAAACCGCAGCGAGTTGATGGACGAACTCGACAAGATCCGGCGGGTGCTGGGTCGGCTCAATCCGGCAGCACCGCATAATGTCGTGCTGGTGCTGGATGCGACAACCGGACAGAATGCCTTGTCCCAGATAGAAGTATTTCAGGACGTGGCGAAGGTCACGGGCCTTATCATGACCAAGCTGGATGGCACCGCGCGCGGCGGGGTGCTGGTGGCGGCAGCCAAGCAATTTGGCTTGCCGATCCACGCCATCGGAATCGGCGAAACGGTCGAAGACTTGCGACCATTCAAGGCCGAAGATTTGGCCGCAGCCATAGCCGGGATAGAAAAATGACCGAAGCCACCGCAATCGAAGAAATTCCAAAAGAACATCGAGGGCTGAGTTTCGCGCTCGATTTCGGGCCGCTGCTGATATTCTTTCTGGTCTACAAGTTCGGAGCGCCGGAAGGCAGTCCGATTACCGCGGCCATCTATGGCACGATCGCGTTCATGATCGCCATCGTGATCGCGATGATCGTATCAAAATGGAAGCTGGGCAAGGTTTCGCCGATGATGTGGATGTCCGCCATTCTGATCCTGGGATTTGGCGCCCTGACCATTTATTTCAACGATCCGCGCTTCATCCAGCACAAGCCGACGATCATCTATGCCGGATTTGCGCTGATATTATTTGGCGGTTTGCTGCGCGGCAAAGCGATGCTGAAAAGCCTGCTGCAAGCCGCGTTCGAAGGGTTGACCGACGAAGGCTGGCTGAAATTGTCCCGCAACTGGGCGATATTTTTTGCAGCAATGGCCGTGATTAACGAGGCGATGGTTGCGACAATGAGTTTCGACTGGTGGCTAACCGTAAAGGTTTGGGGCGTGCCCGCGGTATCATTCCTGTTTGCGATGGCCAATATCCCGATGCTGATGAGATATGGCTTCTCGGTCGAAGAAAAGCCGCGCCCTGACGATCAGGACGCGGCTTAAACGCGTTTCGGTTCGGTCGTTCAGCCCTGGTCGGCGCGGCTGATGCCGTCTCCGTCCAGGTTCAGAGCAACAAAATCCCAGTCGATTGCATTGTCGAGCAAGGCCGACACATAATCCGGGCGGGCATTCTGGTAATCCAGATAATAGGCATGTTCCCAGACATCGAGCGTGAATAGTGGTTTGACACCATGAGCGACGGGTGTGTCGGCATCGTGATAAGAGGTGATTTTCAGTTCATCACCGTCCAGAACCAGCCAGGCCCAGCCACTGGCGAAATGACCGGTCGCTTCGTCCTTGAACTTGGATTTGAATTCGTCGATCGAACCGAAACTGCTTTCGAGGCGATCTTTCAGTTCTCCGGTAATTTCCTTTTTCTCGGGTGACAGGCACAGCCAGTAGAAGCTGTGGTTCCAGACCTGAGCTGCGTTGTTGAACAGGCCACCTTCGGCTGATTTGATGATTGCCGAAAGCTTCTTGCCTTCGTGATCCGTGCCTTTGATCGCGTCATTGGTCTTGCTGACATAGGCATTATGGTGCTTGCCGTGATGATAGTTGAATGTTTCTTCGGAAATCAGATCTCCGAATGCAGTTTTTGCGTAGGGGAGCGGGGGAAGTTCGAAAGTCATATTCTCTTTTCTCCATTTTTTTGAGATACGGTGGGTCAACGCATGAATAGCGGAAAAGATGCAAGGACAATTGTTGCTTTGGCTGTCACATTCGCTGAATCATTCATTTTTTCGTGACATCGAGAGGTTGCGAGCATAACATTGGCTATTGATTGGAAACATATCCTGGGGGGGAATATAAAATGGCAAAATTTTTTGGAAATCTGAATGCGGTGATGATCGTCGGCCTGATTGCCGCGTTCGCGCTGATGTTTGGCCTGGATGGCGATATGGTCACCGGCAATGCAATCGGTCGCTGGCTCCACCTGTTCTTCGGTGTGCTTTGGATCGGACTGCTCTATTATCTGAACTTTGTTCAGGTACCGCTGATGCCGACCATTCCGGACGAATTGAAACCCGCGGTCGGCAAGCATATTGCGCCGAAAGTGTTGTTCTACTTCCGCTGGGCCGCCTTGCTCACGGTAATCACCGGCCTCTATGTCGCCTGGGCAAGCGGCTGGGTTCATCAGGCGATGACCTTGCAACAGCCATATACATTGATCGGCACTGGCATGTGGATCGCGATCATCATGGCGGCCAATGTCTGGTTCATCATCTGGCCGAAACAGAAACGGGTTCTCGGCATCGTTGAAGCCACGGCCGACGAGAAAGCAGCGGCAGGCAAGATCGCGCTAATGGCCTCGCGCACCAACGTACTGCTTTCGCTGCCGATGTTCTACGCGATGGTGAATGCCAACGCAGGATAAGACTGGAAGAATTGGAAGCATGTAAAGGGGGCTTTGCGGCCCCCTTTTTCATGATCCCAGCAGATCGTGCCTTTTCAGCGAATGGCGCAGCTGATCATAGGTCAGGTTGAGCGCCTTGGCGGTTTGCCGCTGATTATAGCGCGATTTCGCGAGGGCGGCTTCCAATATCTGCTTTTCATAGGCTTCCACGGCCGCTTTCATGTCGTCGACAGCATCGAAGGAAGGTTCGTTCGCAACCGGCTCCACGCTGTACGGAATAGCGTCTCGGGCTGGTGATGGCGTAGGCTCGGCTTCGGACCTGGCCTTGGTCTCGCGCGGTTTCCAGGGCGATTCAAAGGGATCGAACACCACATGGTCGACCGGTCTGCTATGGTCATTCCATTGATAGACGGCACGCTCGATTACATTGCGCAATTCCCGGACATTACCCGGCCAGTCGTGACGGTTCAGCGCTTCGGACGCGAGCCGGCCAAAGCCGGGCCATGTCGGCCATTCCAGCTCGGCTGCCATCCGCCGGCCAAAATAGTCGGTCAGTACCGGAACATCGCCTTCTCGCACGCGGAGCGGTGGCAGCGTGACCACTTCGAACGACAGACGATCGAGCAAATCGGCGCGAAATTTATTCTCTTCCGCCATTTTCGGCAGATCCGCATTGGTCGCGGCAACGATCCGGACATCCACGCGCTGCGGCCGTGACGAGCCGATTCGGGTGATTTCGCCATATTCAACCGCCCGCAACAGCCGTTCCTGCGCGCCGGTGGACAAGGTACCCAGTTCGTCGAGAAACAAGGTGCCACCATCGGCTTCCTCGAATCGCCCTACCCGCGCCTTGGTTGCACCGGTGAAAGCGCCAGCCTCGTGACCGAATAATTCCGCCTCGATCAGGGTTTCCGGCATCGCCGCGCAATTGAGCGTGATAAACGGTCCATCCCAGCGCATGCTGAGGCGGTGAAGGCGTTCGGCGATCAGTTCCTTGCCGGTCCCCCGCTCACCGACGACCAGCACCGGACGGTTGAGCGGTGCGGCCCGGCTGGCCTTTTCCACCGCGTCAAGAAAGGCGCCCGATTCACCGACAAATTGACTTTCGCGTTCCATGACCAAGATATAGTGTCAATTCCCATTAAATAGCAATTAATACTATATCGAGCGGACCGAAAAAGATAGATTATTGTTATTATTCAATAGGTTGATAGAGTTGGCACGGGTTCTGCAATGTAGGGTTCAGATACCAAATACACGAAATTCTGGAGGAAACCATGCCCGCACTGAACAAAATGAGCCGCACCGATATTTCCGCGATCATCTCGATCCTGCTGTTTGGCGTAACGATTTTGATCAGCGCCGTCGGACCCGCACAGGCCGAAGGCACCATGGCTTCCGACAAGAACGATTCCCCTTCTGTCAGCTTCGTTAACCTGGGTTACCGGGCATGACAGACAAAATGGCCGGGACCCCTTCTTTCCCCCTTGCCGAAGTCAGGTCCCGGCCACCTTTTGAAATTCAACAGGTTGATGTAGAACAGGAATGGGGCGACGGCTCGAACAAGTTTCAAAACAACCACAGACGCAACCGGAGTATGTACATGGCAGGTATTTTTTCAAGAACGCGCGACATCATCGCCGCCAACGTTACCGACATGCTGGACAAGGCCGAAGACCCGTCCAAAATGATCCGAATGATCATTTTGGAGATGGAAGAAACCCTGGTCGAAGTCCGTGCCTCTGCTGCTCGCACGATTGCCGACCAGAAAGAAATGCGCCGGCATATCGACAAGCTTGATCATCTGACCGAAGACTGGGGCGAAAAAGCGCAACTCGCGCTGTCCAAGGATCGCGAAGATCTCGCCAAGGCGGCACTGGTTGAAAAACGCAAGGCTGCTGACATGGCGGACCAGTTGAAAGCAGAAATCCAGGTGCTGGACGATTCGCTCCGTGCATCGGAAGGTGACATCGCGAAATTGCAGAAGAAACTGCAGGAAGCCCGCTCGCGCCAGAGCAGCCTGGTCAATCGTCTGGAAAGCGCCGAAAATCGCGTGAAACTGCGCGAAATGTACAATGGCGAAAAGGTCCATGATGCTTTCTCGCGGTTTGAATATCTCGAACGCCAGGTGGATTTTGCCGAAGGCAGGGCCGACTCGCTCAGCATGGGCGGAGAGCCACAGAGTCTGGAAAATCAGATCGCCGCGCTGGAATCCAGCGACAAGGTCGATGAAGAACTGGAAGCCATGAAGGCGGCCATGAAGAAAGGTGACGCATAATGCAGGAAGAACTCATCATCATTCCCATCGTCATGGGAACCCTGTTCATCGGTCTGCCCTGGTTGATTTTCCACTATGTCACAAAATGGAAAACCGCAGCAACGATCACCAATGAAGACGAAAATCTGCTGGAAGAATTGCACCATATGGCGCGTCGTCTCGACGACCGGATGGAAACCATCGAGCGGATCATGGCAGCGGACAATCCGGATTGGCGTCAATCTGCGCTGCCGACCCCATCCGCAGACCCTACCCCAACGCTCGAAAATTTTGACGAGCTGCTGAAAAAAGAAAGGCACCCATCATGAGCTCCTCTCGCACAAAATTCTATCTCGACAAGAAACGCGCCAAATGGAGTGGTGTCTGCGCCGGGATCGCCGATTACACCGGGATTAACGTGGCCTGGGTGCGGCTGGCAGCGATTATCGCAACCGTCACATTCGCCTTTCCCTGGACGCTGGTCGCTTATTGGATCGCAGCAAAGATTTCCGAGCCAAAACCGATGGGCATGTATCTCAGCGATCCGGAAGACACGAAATTCTGGCAGGGTGTGCGCCAGTCACCGCGCCGCACCACCCGCGATATCAAATCGCGCTTCCGGGAAATCGATCGCAAGCTGGCCGATATGGAACTCTACTACACCAGCAAGAATACGACGCTGTCGAACGAAATCGAAAATCTGCGCTAAGCGGCTGAACAGGGAGACTGAAAATGGATTGGGGAAGCCCGAGTTTTGTAATCGCGATTATCGCCATCAGTACCGTCGGATGGATCGTGAACAACTGGATCAGAGCCAAACATGGCTATGAACTGGAAGATGAATGGGGTGGAAAGACCGGAAAATCGGCAAAAACCAGCCCGGACGAACAGCGCAAGATCGAATTGCTGTCCAACGAAAATGAACAGCTGGTTGGAAAGATCGACCGCCTGCAGGAGCGACTTCAGGTCCTCGAACGGATCGCAACCGATCCGGCGAAACGCACCGCAGACGAAATCGAAGCCTTGCGGGAGAAGAACTGATGGACCCGGAAAAAATTTCTTTGCTCACTTCTCTTGCTCCGATGATTGCAGTTGTCACCGCCATCGCTGTCGGCGGCTGGGTGCTCACCACCTGGATGCGGATCAAGAACGGCTATCCCCTGGAAAACCAGTGGGGAAAGTCGGTTTACCCCAAAAACGACCGAGAAGCTGTGGAGCGGGTCAAATTGCTGACCAACGAAAATGCCGAACTGCGCGCAGAGCTGGGTTCGGTCAAGGACCGGCTCGCCAATGTCGAACGCATCGTCACCGACGACAGCCACCGGCTGACCCAGGAAATCGAGCAATTGCGCGACAAGCGCGCGAACTGAGGGGGAAAACGATGCCGATTGAATATATTGCCCTGATGATCCCCTTTGCAGGCATGGCGATCGGTGTCTTCGCAATCTGGACCAACCATCAACAGAAAATGATGGACAAGCAGGCAAAAATTTCTGCTGAAAAAGCGGCGCAATATGCGGTCGGCAACAATGAACTCGAACAACGTGTGCGGGTGCTGGAGCGGATCGTCACCGACAAGGGCTTCGATGTTTCGATGCAGATCGAGGATTTGCGCGAGACCTCTGAAACAAAGGAACTGAACTGATGTTTGACGAAATCTGGGTCTTGATACCACTGGCGCCTTTTCTGCTGGGTGGCCTCGCCATCTGGACGCGGCATCAAAGCAAGATGGCCGAAAAATACGGCCATCTTCCTAAAGGCATCGATCCCGATACAGACCGGATGCGCGAGGAAATGAAATATCTGAAGGAGCGCGTTGCCGTGCTCGAGCAGATTACCACCGATGGGCACAGCACCAAGCAGCTGGAAAATGAAATTGAACAATTGCGGGATCGCTAGACCGATCAATTTGGAGGAGACAGGTTATGGGTTGGCCCGAGGCAGTCGTTGCCATCATCATCATCGTGACAATCGGACGGGTGATGCGTTCCAAATATCGCGCCGAACACGGCATATTGGAGGATCGCAGGGGGAACGCAATCGGATCCCAGGCCAGGAACGAGCCGCAGACCGAACGTCTGCAAGAGGAAGTAAAATATCTCAAGGAGCGCGTGGCGGTGCTGGAAAAAATCGCCACCGACGATCGCGGTGCCCGCGACCTTGAAAACGAGATCGAAAAATTGCGCGACCGCTAAGCCGGTCCGGAAAGTAGAAGGACAAGCATGATGCAAGAACCTGCTTTTTACATGATCACCGCGGCCTTTTCGCTGATCGGTCTGACCGTTGTCTCGCTGGTGAGCCTGCGCGGCTGGCGCGACTGGATCGCTCTCAAGTCCCGGGAGATCGAACAGCGGCGGGAGGATAATCCGCCCACGGCTACCTCGCGGATCGAGGTTGCCGATCTGAAAGAACGGATTCGCAAGCTGGAAGCCATTGCCGCCGGGGTTGAGCTGTAACAATCCAGATCAGAATCGCTTTCGTGCCGAGCGCAGTCGAGACACCCACG
>TARA_R110000868_G_scaffold64543_3_pt1 | contig 13648 bp, 5 predicted proteins | sample TARA_R110000868 | Tara Oceans TARA_R110000868 (sample SAMEA4397489) | marine metagenome | biome: Polar Biome; feature: [SRF] surface water layer (ENVO:00010504); material: water (ENVO:00002006), including particulate matter (ENVO:01000060) such as... | depth 5 m | reverse complement strand
CGGTTCATGGGTAAATAAGCTACGTGGGCACGCAAGGATGTCAGCTTGTTGAATTTTCATGGTTGACATCCCGTCACGTCATGCTATGTTGTCAAGGTAACGCAAGGAGAACCCCGTGAATAACTGGAAGGTTGATCCCGCAGCGCCTCAAACTGTTGAGGGCATGATTTGTTGGCTGGCAGGCGTGTGCGACGGCGCACATCAGCATGACCAGCAGGGCTTTTCCGGCGCAGACACTGAGTTCGGACACAGCTTGGCGCGGCGAGCTCAGCAAGGTCGCCCCTTTACGCTGAAGCAGGCCCAGGCTGCGCTCAAGATGGTCAACAAGTACCGTCGCCAGCTGGGCGGGGCTGCGGTGGTTGCTGCCTTTCTCAAGCAGCCGATTTTTCGCAATCCGCCCATTGACCCGCAAGCTGCCACAGCGCCTACCCCTGCGGCTGAACCCCAAACTGATCGTGTGCTTTCCAGCCAAGACAAAACCGCAGTGTTCAAGTTTCGCTATGATGCCGCACTGGTTGCTGCCATGAAATTGCTTCGTGGTCAGCATCGCGATCAGCGTTTTTATGCAAGCTGGGATCCTGCCTCCAAGACGTGGAGCGTGCCGGTTAACGAAACTAGCATTTACATGATCCTTGAAGTAGCTGAGCAGTGGTGTTTTGCTGTGGAAGCACGGTTTTTGGAATATCGCCGACGGGTTGATGCCAATACTGCATCCAGCCGCATGATGCTGGGTCTCAACGGCGGCCAAAATATTGTGGTTGACGATGGCATGATTCAGATTGCTATCAAGGATGCTGCTATTCTCCAGGAGTTTGAACATGCTTTGGGCCAATGAAATGCTTGACCGTAATACTGTTATAGAGAATTTCCAGGACATGCCTACCCCGCATGGCGCACGATTTGATGACGGACGAAGGTGGTGTGGCCGGTGCAATAAGACCGTCCTAACATGTGCACCTGTTACTACAAACAGTTGGGCAGATAAAATGTGCCCACGCTGCACAGCAATCTGGCCGGAATACATGGATCTCTATCAACTGTGGGCCATGATGGAGCATGATGATGACGATGTAGTGTTTGTGAAGTATATGAACTAATGCCAGACATTGTAAACTTCATGGTCATTAGGCAAGATGACAACGGTGTCCAATATGTTGTAGCCGACAAACTCACACAATATGAATCTGATCTTTTGACTTGCAGGCTAAGTGCCCGCGGCCACAAGCAAATGTTTTTCTCACGCAGTTGGATCACGCAGGAGCAACGAGGAAAAATACTCAGGATCTAGCCTACCTGATTTTGCAGGTAATTTAGGATTTAAAGAAAACCCAGTGGTTAACCCCACTGGGTTTTCTTTTGTTTAAAAATAGGGTGGTTGAACCGTTATAAATATCAAACACAGCACGAGCATGGCATGGCATCAACATACAACCGTCTATTTTATGGTTACAGCACTGTAGAGACCAACGTTAAAAATCAACAGTTTGTTGACTTGGAACTTGTTAAACGCGATTTATTAAATGCTTTTTACACTCGTCCCGGCGAGCGAGTTATGATGCCAACTTGGGGCTGTGGAATCTGGAACTTGCTTTATGAGCCTTTTGATGACCTTACTCGTCAAAGTGTTGTGGATGAAGTGCAAAAAGTAATAAATGGTGAACCCCGCGTTCAAGCCAACAGCATTGCTGTAAATGCATTTGATCAGGGCATTCAAATACAAATAGATTTATTTTACGTGCCATTCAATGTTGTGGAAACCTTTTCCTTGAACTTTGATCGTCGCACAGCAGAAAGTTTTTAAGTAGAGATACACATGGCAGTAACCCAACCACAACGTCAAAGCCAACTTTTCTATGCCCAAGATTGGCAAGTTATATATCAAACTTTTACTGAAGTAAACTTCGCAGCTTATGATTTTGATACCATTCGTGCTAGCATGGTGGATTACATAAGACTCACTTATCCCGAAGACTTCAATGACTGGATCGAAAGCAGCGAGTTTGTGGCTATTATTGATCTCCTAGCATATCTCGGACAGAGTTTGGCGTTTCGCATGGATTTGAACACTCGTGAAAACTTCATTGAAACTGCCACTCGTCGCGAGAGCATCATACGCTTGGCTAGAATGCTCAGCTACAATGCGCCTCGAGCCCTGCCCAGTCAAGGGTTGTTAAAAGTAACCACTGTTATTGCCAATCAAGATTTATATGATGCAACAGGACAAAATCTCAAAAATGTTCCCATAACTTGGAATGATCAAAATAATCCCGATTGGTTGGAGCAGTTTATTTTAGTTGTCAACAGCAGCTTGAACAGCAACAACTATTTTGGGAATCCTGTGAAAAGCGGCGTAGTAAATGGCATTGCCACAGAACTATATGAAATCAACACTAACAATAACGGCAGCAGTGTGTTTCCCTATAACAGCAGTGTGGCAGGAAGCAGCATGGATTTTGAGCTGGTTAATCCTGACTTTACCATTGCTGATAGTTCCAGCATTGCCACTGCAACAAGTGGAACATTTTTTGAGCGCGCACCTAATCCTTTGAACAGTTGGTATCTTGTCTATCGCAGCGATGGGTTAGGCAACACCAGTTCAAACACGGGATTTTTCCTAATGTTTAAACAAGGCTTGTTGGGATTCACAGATTTCCAATTGGACTATCCAGTGGCCAATCGCGTGTTAGATGTAGGTGTAAATGGCATCAACAACATTGATGTGTGGGTGCAAACTGTCGACAGTCAAGGTAATGTGACAAAAGATTGGACTTCAGTAAGCAGTGTAAATGGATTCAATGTCATCTACAACAGTTTAAATCGCAATATCCGAGACATTTACAGTGTTTATACCCGAGATAGTCAAGGACAAGATCAAATTTCAATAAGATTTGCTGATGGAAACTTTGGCAGTGTGCCCACGGGATTTATTCGTGTAACTTATCGACAAAGCAACGGTCTAGCTTATCAAATACGTCCTGTGGACATGCAAAATATGTCTTTTGCTTTTACCTACAACGACAACTTGAACAATAGCTATAACTTGGTGCTAACAGCCAGCTTGCAAACCACAGTTGCCAACAGTCAACTTCGTGCAAGCAATCAGCAAATCCAATTGGCAGCAAGCCAAAACTATTATACACAAGATCGCATGGTCACGGGAGAAGATTACAACATATTCCCCTTGACCAACACTCAGGCGCTGAAAGTCAAAGCCATTAATCGTACATACAGCGGACAAAGCCGCTTTCTTAACATAAATGATCCCACTGGCACTTATCAAAACATCAAGCTAGTAAGCACTGACGGCATTCTTTATGACGACGTGGGAACCAACCAAGTGCAAGTGAGTGTGGCTAACACTCAAAATAGTCTGGCGCTGGTATCTAATTATATCCAACCCATGCTGCAGGGTAGCCAAGGACAGCAGCGAATAGCACAGGAACTACGAGATTTTTATTACAGTCGTTATCCACGATCCAACTTGCAAAGTCAGGGCACCACTGTATGGCAAACTGCCACTAGCAGCAGTCAAACAAGCACAGGGGCCTTGTATCAAGCAAATGTTGCACAAACAGTTGGCAGCAATGTTTCCATAAGCAGTGTTTTTCACGTTGTTGCGCCGGGAGCCTTATTTTATGTTAATAACACATGGTGTCAAGTCACTGCGGTAAATCAACAGGGTGCCGGCATAAACAACACTGGCTTGTTAAGCACTAGCCAAGGGGCCATAAGCATCGCTCCCCCACTAGCAGCTAATATTGTGGGATACACGCCCACAGAAATAGTTCCATCCTGGAATCCACTGTTTAACACAACAGAAACTCAAGACATACAAACAGCCCTGGACAGAAAAAACCGTTTTGGTATTCGCTATGATTATCTAAATGCTCAATGGAAAACTATTACAAGTGGCAACATCAATCCCGGTGCTTGGAATTTGACCAACAGCGGAGACACAACTAATACCAATCGTGACAGCAGTTGGTTGTTGTTGGCAACATATAGTGGAACTACTTGGACATTTATAACTCGAGCACAACGATACACCTTTGAAAGTGTTCGAGATGTTAGATTTTTGTATAACACCCAATATAAAACCATTGACATAAACACTGGTGATGTCAAGCAAGACAGCATCACTGTGTTAGATATAAACACAGCACCACAAGATCCCACTGTGACAACGCCTGCTCTGTCATTAGGCCAAAACTATATTTGGAGAATACTGGGCCAGGACATTTACCCTGATGGTTATGTGGATAATACTAAAGTGTATGTTTCTGGTGAGAATAATCCCCTGGGCTTGCCCTTGAATCCCAATCAATATGACATAATAGTTGATCCCGAAAATATTGCACAACGCATGATATTTTGGACTTTGGTTCCCAGCAGTGATGGATATGAATACTGGCAACCACGAAATATTCCAACCACTCGCATTTACACATTTGCCAATCAGTTACCGCCCGCAAGTGATCCCAATTGGATTCAAGGTGAAATAGCTTATGTTATTACAAGTGGTAAATTTTATAGATGGACAAAAAAAGGCGCTGGTGGAGAATTAACCGATGTTACAACCACCTGGAAAACAAAGATTGGACGTCGGGGTTTAAAGTGGATTTATGATCATTATGCGCCCAACGAGCAACGAATTGATCCAGCCATAATGAATATTGTGGACATTTATATTTTAACAAGCACTTATGACAGTGATTTAAGAAACTGGGTTGCAACTAACGCAGCCGCAAACACACAACCCACGCCTCCCACAAGCGAACAACTACGAAGTGTGTTTTCGGGATTGGAAGCATATAAAACCATGACCGACCAAATAGTATGGCATCCAGTGAAATACAAAGTAATCTTTGGAAGTCAAGCTCCTCAAGAACTACAAGTGAGATTTAAAGTAATCAAAGCAGCAGGAACTTCGGTAACAGACAATGAAGTCAAAAGTCAAGTCATCGGTGCGTTGACTGAATACTTTAGTTTGATTAACTGGGACTTTGGACAAAGCTTTTTCTTCACTGAACTAGCTGCATATATACACATTAGATTGGCTCCTGTTATAGCCAGTGTGGTTATAACTCCTTTAAATACGCAAGCACAGTTTGGCGATTTGTTTGAAATCAAATGTCAACCAGATGAAATATTTATCAGCAGTGCTAGAGTGACTGATGTAGATATTGTTCAAGACTTCACCAACGCAACATTGGGTACAACACATGGCTAAACGCAAAATTATTGAGTTACTTCCTCAAGTAAATCAAACAGCAGCATTAACTAAGTTTTTTAATGCCACAGTTGATCATTTATTTCAACCTGAAAACAGTGAGTTTTTAGCCGGATATGTGGGAAGTCATCCAGAATACTATAATCCCGAAACAGATTTTTATATTCCGGAACCCACCAGCGATCGCGAAAAATATCAACTAACACCCACAGCAGTAAGCCGTGATTCTCAAAGCGGTGAAGTGCAAAATATTTTGTTTTATGATGACTTGCTCAACAAGTTGCGCCTTCAAGGTGCTTTAACTAACACGCCCGAGCGCTTGTTTGACAACCGCTATTACAGTTGGAGTCCTCCAGTTGACATAGACATGTTTTTAAACTGGACTCAATATCGTTGGGTTCCCCAAGGTCCTCGTTGTATTGATTTGTTGGATCCCACAGATTTTTACCAAAACATACGAGCTCAGGCCAGCTACACTTATACAGGAAACTATGCTATTGCAAATGTCAACGGCAGCTCAGGAACTTCACAAATAGGTTCTGTTATTTTCACAACAGGGTTAAAAATACGGTTTACTGCGGACAGTCGTCCTGAATACAACAGTCACAATTGGATAGTGTGCAATGTTGGGGAAAAAATATTTCTAGTAAACGACGATTGGGCAAGTGATAGCAGCGGAGGCTTGAGAGTTTTTGTAGATCAAGGCCCACAATATCATGTGCAGGAACGCGGCGCTGCCAATGCTAACAGTTACAGTGTGATTAACAGATGGTTTCATTTAGATGTTCTAAATATCAGCCAAACTTTGGCTGTGGAAACTGTGCAAAATCCACTAACTGAAACGTTTGCCTTGAGTCCGCGCCGGCCTATTTTGCAATATTTACGAAATTTAGAGTTGTGGAATCAAGGTAGTTCTAGTCGCGGCTACATAAACTTCACAAGCAATGCTGCTGATTTTATTGCAACATCCACGGGGTTAGCCAATCCCACGATTGATGATCAAGCTTTACAAGATGGTGATTTGATCTTGGTTGTTAGCCAACAAGATCTTTTAGCCAACAATAGAATTTATCAAGTAAGTGGGTTGTCCACGATTGGGCAATGTGTGTTAACTGCACAGCCTCGCTCACCAAGTGACAGCAGCACACACGCACAACTGGGTGATCAAGTTTTGTTGGTTACTGAAAACGGTGCTATGGAGACATGGCATTATACAGGTGAGTCTTGGACATTGGGGCAAACAGCCAGTGATGGAAATCGTCCCGTTTGGATGCTTTATGATGGTGTTGGCGTTGCTTTAAATGATCAAGGGGCATATCCTGGCAGTACATTTGTCGGAAGCTTGTTGTTTGGTTATCAGACCAGTGATTTTCGCACAACAGATGCTTATTTGGGTATAAGTGTGGAACTCAATGAGTTTGGTGATTGGGTGTTTGAAAACTATCAGCAAACACAAACTTGGACTTATTTGAGAGACAACATTGCAAGTGCCATACAGGGTTGGAAATATTCGCGTGTGGTAGGTGATGATTTTGTAGTTGACCAATACATCAATGGCTGGTTCCAAGCCTCTAACTACAGTCGGCAATACCTTGATTTGCAATATGTCATGGATCAAGGCACATTATTGGGGGTTGGTGAACAAAACAAAGTATTTTCAGGTTTGGCTTTTACCAATAACGATTTAACTATGCCCACGGGTGTGGAAATCCCCCTTGATACAACCAACAACGTTCCCACTGTAAACGTAATTAGGAATCGCCAAGGCCTTATCACACAGTTGTTGAAAAATACAGATTATACCGTGAAAAATACCAATGTCATCTTGAGCAACAGTGCTCAGGAACAAGATCGTTATTTCATAAGCGTCTGGAGCAACAATCAAACGCCTACTACTGCACAAGGTGTATGGCAAACTCCCTGGAACTTGGCTAGAAATCCCAACAACCAAGATATAACATCAATCACCCGGGGCGAATATTTGCAACATTTTGCAAGCATGATTGCAAACCAAACCGGGTTTACTGGAAATAGTTTGGGATTTAACAACTGGAGAGACACTGCAAGAAATCCCAGCCTTGGTGTTTATATTTTACAACACACTGCCCCTATGTTGAAACTAGCTGTTTTAAATTCAACCACGCAGACTGATATCAATGCTATTACAGGATATACTGATCCACAGCTGGTTATCACTTGGGCTGACAAGCAGTATCAAACTTTTTACGGTCGTTTCGTCAATGCCTTGTTCAACTTGCAAGCTAATCAGGGATTTAACTTGAATCAAAGTCCACAAACATGGATAACGCAAGCTCTGCGACAAGTAAATCTTGGAAAAACTAGTCGCAGTGCATGGGCCAACAGTGGATATGATTTAACTGCACCCTCAGGTAGCTACTGTGAAAGTCAAGTTACTAGTCCCACTTGGATTCCAGCAACTGGTGCACGGTTGGGTTTGACAGGTGCTTTTCAGCCTCGTGTATTTGTTGATACTACTCAACCCAACAGCCCCTTGGTAATTCAAACACATGATGGTGCTGAAATAACCCTGATTGACCGTGATGGGTTACCCCTGGCTGCTATCATCACAGGGGCAGCAGCAACCAGCAACCCTGAGCTGCTGAGTTCGGGTATCGCAGCAGCTTGGTTGCAGTTTGAACTCAACCTTTACAACAACTTGCTGCCAAAATACAGCAATCCCGACAATCAAGTTACTTACAATATAACCACACGCTTGGCTGGCAAGTGGCGTGAAAATGACTACACCCGCGCAGACATAACAAAAATACAACGGCCACTGTTTGAACGGTGGGCTGTTGCAAGCCAAGTTAATGTAACTGCCAATACAAGTTTTGACTTAAACGATCAGTTTAGTTGGAACTATCGCACAGTGCCAGACCTAAATGGACAGCCTGTGCCAGGTTATTGGCGGGGTATGTATCAATGGTTTTATGACACTGATCGCCCTGACATTAGACCATGGGAAATGCTGGGGTTCACACAACAGCCTACTTGGTGGACTGAAGAATATGGTGATGCTCCTTATACCAATGGTAACACAAAGCTTTGGCAGGATTTAAGTGAAGGATACATACGTCAGGGAAATCATGCAGGCTATTGGCCTGCATGGACACGTCCGGGGCTGCTACAATGCATACCTGTAGACACACAAGGTGGTTTGAAACCTCCACTAGCTGCGGGCATTGTGCAATATTTGCCAAGCGCCGCGGCGGCTGCCAGCGACTGGGATTTTGGCGATGGTTCTCCAGTTGAACAAGCTTGGAAGAAAAGCCAAAGCCGCACATTTACACAGGCTTTTATTGCATATTTGACTAAACCTGCAGAATTTGTTGATATCAACTGGGATGTTGCACGAACAGAAATACTATTTGCTGATACTCCTTGGCCGCAGTTTGTTTACACAGATACCATGACTAGAAAAAGCAGCAGTGAGTTTATCACACATAGAGAAAATCCCAGCTTGCTGAACCTTCCAGAAAACCTTAGTGAATATCAAACACAGACTTATTTTGGTAGTTGTGGGTTGCAGCATTGGTTCAGTGAATACTTGATTAGCAAAAACCAAGATGTAACGAACTATCTTGGCAATGTGATAAGAGGAACAGACATTAACCTTGCTCACAAGTTTGCTGGTTATGTGCAAAGTGACACACTACGAGTGTTAGTTGATAGTTTTGGACAAGTTAGCTACAACAGTCGTATTGTTCCTGCTGAAAATCGCACCGTCTATCTTTATAGAAGTGGCAGCATTGGTGAATATACATACAGCGGTGCGGTAGTACAAAAAGTGCCAGGAGGTTACAAAGTTTTTGGGTATAACAGTGCTGCCGGCATGTTTACTGTGATTCCACCTAATACGTCGGAAAGACGTCAAGTAGAAACTCTAGGAAACATACGTGTCACTTTTTATCAACAAGGCAAGAACACAACAGAAAATGTTTTTTATGGTACAGTTTTAACAACTCCCCAGCAAGTGGTTGATCTGTTGACTGGATATGGGCGTTGGTTGGCAAGTCAAGGGTGGGTGTTTGAGAGAATAAACGAGGACAACAGCAAAATAATAGATTGGCAGTATAGTGCAAGAGAGTTTGTCTATTGGTGCCAAGGATCTTGGGGCAACGATAACTTCATTGCTTTGAGTCCCGGTAGCAACCAAGTGACATTGCGCCGGGATCAAGGTCAAATACAGTTTGTTCCCGGGGCTATAAGCGGAGTTTACCCTGTGCTTAATAAAACTGGCAATCCCGTTGTGGACCGCAACTTGGAAACTCTGCGCGAAGACACTGAAATAACCATAAGACCCATTAACAACGACACAATATTTGCAGCAAAGTTGTTTGTAAACACTCTTGAACATGTAATCATATTAGACAATATTACTCAGTTTAACGACATAATTTATCAACCACTGTTTTATCAATATCAACCTAGAGTAAAAATCTACACTCAAAGAACACGAGACTGGACAGGTAGACTGGATGCTCCGGGCTATTTTCTTGTTCCTCAAACCGGTAACACTTGGGCTTTGACCAGCAACTTTGATAAGACTGCTAAAGATTTCACTAAGTTTTTCAATATAGATCAAGCAAAACCCTACAAGGTAAATATCAACGGAACTGTTGCACAGCAGGAGCAAATTAATTCACAAAGTGTGGTATCCGACGCTAAGTTAAATCGCCTGGCCAAACACCAGTTTAGCTATCAGCAACGTGATTATCTACGAGATTTGTTGCTGGAAGATGCCACAGAGTTTGAGTTTTTTCAAGGTTATATTCGACAAAAAGGAACCTTTAACAGCTTGGGCACAATACTTAGAAATACTGGGTTGATTCCACAAACCAGTAATTTTGAATATTTTGAAGAATATGCTTTGAGACTGGGACAGTTTGGTGGTGTTGCTGTCAACAACGTTGTTGAGTTTTACTTGGCACCGCAAGATGTAACCAACGCCTTGCAGTGGATTAACTTGTTCAGTGCAGTGGATAGGGATATACCCGGAGATGATGTGTTAAGTATCACAGCTGGTGACAGTCGCATTGTAACACCGCCCACCAGTTATGTAACAACTAGATTTCCACTGCGCATAAGTTATCAACCAAATCCTGCAACTGATGTGCCCACCGCAGGGTATGTGCAGCTAGCTGAAACAACATGGCAGGTATTTGATCAAACAGCCCTACTGGCTCTTTGGGAAGACAATTTTGACACCCCACGTCCCGTTGCTGTAACTGACACTGTTTGGCAGTTTTCCACTGAATCAGGAACTTGGACTGCATGGGCTCTTTTGGATACTGGATTAACTATAAGCAGAACATTAAGCAGTCAAACCACAGCAAGTCCCACTACTATATTTGTCAATGAACCCCTAACACTTGTTGATACTGACATAATTGTGTTGCAGGGAGTACAAACTGTTGCTGCGTTGCAAGGAACTTTCACAACAAGTTCTGTGGATGTTCTTGCAAAAAGCTTTCAAGTAGACATAAGCACGTTTGAAAACGGACAAGGTGGGCGCATCTACAAGTATTATCCCATACGATTTACAACAGTTGCCGAACGTGATGCGTTTGTGCCCACGGCGCCTTTGCCTCAAAGTTTGCGTGTGTTTGTGGATCAAGGTGATCAAATATCTGGAGCATGGACTGTATATGCCAGGATTGGCACAACCTGGTTGCCCATACGCAATCAAACTTACATGGTTGACAGCGAACTCATGCAAAGTTGTGTGCTGTTTTCCAGTGGGTTTGATCAACCCAGCACAGTGCTACAGTATTTTGATCCAATTCAAGGTCAAATACCCAGCCTTGCAGAACAGGAACTGGTTTACAAAAGAGAAAACGATCCTGCGCAGTATAATAAAAGTCAAGACAGTGACACTCTCTTGCAAGACGATCAAGCATGGGGCGATGAACATCTAGGAGAAACTTGGTGGGATTTGGGCAGTGTGAGATATATTGATTACCATCAAGGTGATTTGAAATATCGCATACAACACTGGGGGCAACTGGCCCCCGGAGCAGAAATATCTGTTTATGAATGGATACGCAGTCCAGTAGCGCCAACAGATTGGGCCAATTTGGCAGCAAGCGGGCAACCTGTTACCCAACAGGGAGAAACTTTCATACCCAGTGGTGAAGTATATAATCCCCAGGCACCCAGCTGGGGTGAACAGACAATTTATACTGCTGTGGGGCGAGCACAAATTTGGTATTACTTTTGGGTCAAAAACAGCTCCATGCAACCTGCTGCTAAGTGGCGCAGACTGACCACACAGGAAATCAGCAGTGTTATTGAAAACACTGGCAATCAGCAGATACCCTGGTGGGCAGCTATTGACAGCAACAATTTGTTGGTGGCAAATGTGCGAAACAAGCTTGAAGGAAGTTCAAAAATACTGCAAGTAAACTGGCAGGACAGCAGTCAAAACTCCACAGTTAATAGTCAATGGCAATTGTTTAGACCCGGTGACAGTCGCAGTGCAATTCCTCCGCAGTTTTGGCAGCGTTGCACAGACAGCTTGTTGGGATTTGATGGTCTAGGCAATGACGTTCCTGACTATAGACTGGCTGCTTCTCAACAAACAGGCACTCTGATAAGACCACGTCAAAGTTGGTTTAAAGATCCTGTAGCAGCAGGTGCTAGTTTTGTTGCTGCGGCAAACACCTTGATTGCCAATCTGGACAGACCCTTGGTAACTGATCCCAATAAAACAACTTGGCGTGATTATTTTGAGTCACAAGAACCTCTACCTGCCAGCACTGAATATGATTTTGTGTCAGCCACTGTGGCAGATAGAGAGTTATTAATACCAGATTTATACTTGGGTGCCAGAGTATTAGTAACCAGTTTGCCTTGGACTGTATATCAGTGGCAAGGGGTTGCATCTTGGACAGTGTTGCGCTATCAAGCTTGGAACACACAGTTGTATTGGAAATATGTCGATTGGTATGCACAGGGCTATAACTCAACTAGCATAATATCTCAAACTGTGCCCCTTATACGTGATCGAGATTTTCTCGATGGCGCCACAGCAGGCTTAGTCAAAGTCATAAATGATGGATCCAGTAAATGGCAATGGTATGAATACAGCAATCAGCAATGGGGTCTGGTAGCGCAGCAGGATGGCAGCGTGGAAATTCTGGCCAGTGTTTATGACAACACCCTCAACAACTGGTGTTGGGATCAAGCTGCTTTTGACACTACATTGTTTGATGCCAGCCCGACGCCTAGCTTTCAGGAAATCATTCAGGGATTGCTGGGGGTTGTGTTTGATGTTCTTGAACAAAACACTTTGTTCACCAGCATGCTGCACTATGTGCTAAGTGAACAGACATTTGTGGATTGGTTGACTAAAACCCGTTATGTTACTTTGCGTGGTTTTGGCGTGCCTTTAAGCACAACTGTTTTGTATCAACAGGATGAAGTTGATAGCTTGTTGGCTTATATAAATGAAATCAAACCCTATACTGCTAAAATCCGAGAGTTTATAAACAGCCGCACCTTGTTGGATTCTGCAACCCTGCGATCCACGGATTTTGATAAACCTCCCTTGTTGTTGCCCACCGGAGATACCTTGATATTAAATGCCAACAACCAGCAACAAGCTGACTACATGGCTGCTGACACTCGCTATAAAGATTGGTTGGCGCAATACCAGTATCAAACTTCAAAACATCTAATAAGACAACCAAATATACGAGTGTATTTTGATCGTGTTAGCAGTGAAGCTTATGGTTGGGATTATGTTTGGGATGATGGTACAGGATACAGCAAAACCAATACAGGAGAAAATTGGGGCGCCGCGGCGCGCATACGCAACGATTATCGACCGCAAGCTCAAATGCCGCCCATAAGTGACATCAAGGAACTTCTACAAGCTCAATACAAGGGCGAAATAATAGGTACATTGCCTTTAAACTGGGGCGCGGGCTGGAACTCCACACCTTGGAATCACTATACTGGCTGGAACAGCAACAGTGACAGCATTTATGATTATCTTGATGTGTTAATCAGCGGCGGGGAAATACCTGAATACGACATATTCACTCCTGATTCTGGAGGTAGCAGCAGCTTTAACTTGAGTTATATTCCACAAAGTCCCGGTCAAACTGTTGTTTGGATAGATAGTGAAATTGGCATTTATGGACAGGATTGGATAATACCCAACTGGGTCACTCAAGCTCAGCCGGTTGCACCGGGAACTGGGTATGTTGTAGGCAACAGGCTGTTAATAGAGGGCGGCACCAATCTTTTGCCAGCGGTAGTAGAAGTATCAAATGTTTCTGTTAGCGGTGGAATTTTAGCACTCACAGTAGTTGATACCGGTGCATGGGATGTCTGCCCGCAAACACCTTTGGCTTTAATACCGCAGCCCTATACTGGTGTTGTGGGCACAGG
>TARA_R110000868_G_scaffold36278_7_pt1 | contig 13652 bp, 16 predicted proteins | sample TARA_R110000868 | Tara Oceans TARA_R110000868 (sample SAMEA4397489) | marine metagenome | biome: Polar Biome; feature: [SRF] surface water layer (ENVO:00010504); material: water (ENVO:00002006), including particulate matter (ENVO:01000060) such as... | depth 5 m | reverse complement strand
CAGCTCCAGCTCCAGCTCCAGCTCCAGCTCCAGCTCCAGCTCCAGGTCCAGCTCCAGGTCCAGGTCCAGCTACATCACTGTTGACGTTATCAGGTGTAGTATTCGAAATACCAGCCGCCATATCTATAAAACCACTAGACGATGCAATAGCCATAGCGCTGTCTACATACGTCTGAACACTTGGACCAATATCCTCGCCGTTAGGGCCGGTAAACGGATACTCCGTACCATCAGGGCGCGTGTAATAATGCTGAACATTACCTTTCTCATCCACCCTAACATCTGTAAGAGAACCCCCCTGAGCCTCAAACTTCGCAGGATCGCCAGCAGCAGTGCTCATTGATTTAAGAATTTGGGGGTTAGCCTTAAAAAAATCTACTTGATCCTTAAAACTGCCATTAACAATTTCAGAATTCATAAAATTTATGTTGTTGCCCAACTCCCTAGCGCCTGTCAGACGCCTTTCTTCGTCTTGGTCTCTCTGACGACGCTCCTCACCCGCCTCATACGTATCAAGTTGTCGGTTCTTTATCTGTCTATCAAGAACACCGGCACCGATCTGTTGAAAACCTCGTAAGCCTGCGTTTAGCTGCGCGTAATTAGTTGCCATACTAAATCCTAAATAAACATCATCATCATACCAGCAAGAGAGCCAGCCAATTGAGACTTGGCCGCTGAGTTCTGCGCGGCAAGGTTGTCGTTAGTATTGTTGCGCTGTGTAGCCATCTGAGCAGCCGCACTCAACGAACTCATAGCATCGGCGCTAATACCGCGCGACGTATTAATCATCTCGTTACGCAGACCTACGTTTCGCTCGTACTGAGCAACCCTAGAATTGTTAACAAGCCCGTCATAGTTTAAGCCGCGATTCATAGCAGAAGAAGTCTGCTGATCTCTAGCATCTAACGCGGTATCAGTATAACCATAGCGTTTGCGTTGTCTCTCGTTTCTACGAAGACCTCGACTAAAGTTTTTATCAGCGTTCTGCTCGGCGGTATCGACTAAATTTGTAGATCCCACCTCACCAATCAACTCCTGATTAACAGGACGAAAAGTGTCGTTGTAGTATTGCTCTTGCTGGTTACTAACAGCAGACAGAACTTTATTAGGGTCATTAACAGCGTCTGCGGCACTAACGCGGTTAGGGCCACCAGAAGTGGCGAAGTTAGAACTACCTGGGCTCATAGAGTCAGGTTGAAATGCCTCGGCATCACGAAACCCTCCCATAGCCATTAAAAACCTCCTGGTAACATACTGGTGTAACTAATACGGTTACGCCTCTTACTTAGGTCGGCACCAGACGGCGCTTTGTTATTAAACCCGGGAGCGTTCGTCTTAGCAAGGCCCTGCTTAGTCATGCGGAAGCCCTCACTACGCAATGCAGCGCCTGAAGCAAACCCGCTAGCAGCGCTCAATACTGCGTTAGTCTTAGCATTACTCTTAAGTATCTGATTATCGACCTTGTTCATAGAGCGGCTACTCGCATTAGCAGCTGCGTTACGAAGACCGCCACTAGAAGTAAGAGCAATGTCGGACCCAAGTTTTGATACCCCCAACCGTTTAGTATCACGCATGCTTTGAGCTTGAGAAGCACTGTCTACATCTTGCGTAGTAGATGCTCCGGCTATTGTATTACCAAACTCAGCCACGTCGCGATTACTACCACCAGACCCGACAACGCCACGTAAACCTGCGCGTTCTGAAATCGCTAAATCAGCAGAGGCCCTTCCACCTATAAGATTAGTATGATCGAGACCAGCATCCGCTACCGATTGTTTCTCTAAATCAAGATACCCATCGTCAATACGCTCATTCCAACGACCCGCCGCTTGAGCGGCCATATCTTTTTCTTGACTGGATATCTTTTGTTTGGGAGCGCTACTACTACCGCCCATAAGTTTTCTCCACAACGTGGGAAGCTATACTGTACCCACTATCACTTTTAGCTATCTTCTGAGCCCAACCTTTTCGCTGAACATGAAAACGGACAGAATCATATCTGTCCATCGCTACGAGCTTTTCAACTTCACTATGAACTTCATCAAATAAACCAGGAATGTTATCCAAATGGCACATCTCTATAAATAAAGTACGCTCGCCTCGAAACACATCTTCGATCTCTATAAGTACAAGCATCCCTACCGGCTTATCACCATCAGTGACAATACAAAGGATTCTGCCACAACGCTCATACAAAACATCGTACATCTCTTTTGAACTTAAATTTGAGTCATAGCCCTTGTCCTTTATAGACTGTAACCTTTGAACACCTTCTTCCCTAAAATCACTAATATCACGCTCATTAAGCGTATAGAAGAAGTCAACCGCCATAACTCATTACTCTTTTTTTAGCTGTGTTATCTAGTTGGGCTTTGGATTTCGCACCCTCAATAGCCATATCAAACCTTTGCTGATGTAAACCAGCAAGAGTAATGTCTCCCCACAATTGTTTTGTATCTTGGAAAAGAGTACGAAGAGCGCCGTCCATAATAGCAAGCTCGTTCTCCTCGAAGAAAGCATTGTCTATCTTAGTAGCAGCGCGTGTAGGTTTGAGTACAACGGCCCCTTTTATGGCGTTCGCAGATTGAGAACTGGGGATCGGGGCTACAACCAAAGTTTCTTGTCTGAAAAAATATTTAGACGGCGTTGAAGCCTCCGTTTCCCAATTAGGGACATCCGCATCAAGCAACGCCTCAGAAGTAGCATCAAGAGGAACCCCGTCGTAACTGACGCGATTAACTTTTGAGATTCTGGTTCCAGAAGGGAGTCCGATGTCGTAGTACGGGTCATTAGCTTGTGCTGTAATACCATCAAAGCAAAAAATGTAAGACTCAGATTTTTCGCAAAATTCTTGTATAGCTTGACGCAAAACCCTAGTCAAATAAGGAAGAGGTGCGTCAGGCACCTTAATTTGTAACTCTTGCGCTAAATCCTGTAAGACTAAATCAGCCATTGAGTATACTATCCTCCGCGAGAATCTTACCCGTAACTAATTGGGTAAACTGCCCGTACCAAGTACTTGCAAGCTCTCTATTAGCAGCCGCGTCCATGTCTTGAGATATGCCGTAGTATACTACATACGCTGTCAGTGCTGGAGCATAAATATCGTCTAGCGTTATAGCATTACCAATAGCCGAAATATCAGCTGGGAGTGCAGAATGAATAACCTCTACATGCCCCGCCACAGGCGGCCACACTAAAAATTCTTTATCATTACGGGGGTCTTTAACAAAATGAATAACCGAGGTAGAAACAGCAGCAGACTGCCAAGAAGGGTCAGCCATATCCATTGCGCGCTGTTCTACTTCAGTAATAACCCTGCCCGGAGTTGATCCAGCAGATCCCATATTACGTGTAATATCAATAAGTTGAAGCGCATCAGCCGGTAGGCTAACACGAGTCAACGAATTAACGTCAACAGTAACTGTTTGAGTATATGCATCTGGTTTAATAGAAACGCAAACGCTCTGACCTTGATTAAGTCCAGAGAGTAAGGTTGCTTCAGTCCAACGTTCTACTACGTTCGAAGTATCTTGTAACAGACGTTTAGCATCATCGACAATAGTTTGTGCAAGTATCGCGCCCATTTAAGACCTCTTGAGTTAGTGAGGGCCGAGGGATCTTCCCCGACCCTTACTAGCATCTATCTTACTGAGCTACGTTCATGCGGATTACGCCGAAGTCCTGATCATCGCCATTAATGGCGCTGTAGAACTGTGGCTTAAGGAATCCCTGAATCTTGCCTATGGAGATACCATTCTGGTTACCATAGTCAAACTCATCTTCTTCCCAACTCGCATTTCCGATATCTGCAAAGCCTAGTGCCTGAGCACCACATACTAAAACGGCTGCGCCAGTAACATCTGCATCGGCACCCCATTTATAACCAGCAGCACCAACATTAGCTGATGTACCAGTAGTACCGCCTACAGAGTTGTAAACATGCCGATACTCGTGGATAACCAAGCCATCAACCATAACACTAGAAGTGCCACTAAAAAGTGGGTTCTTACCGCCGCGAGTATAACCGTGACGAATGTTCTGAATGTAGCTAGGGTCCAACTTCAGTCGAGACATAGTAGTAGGAGTAACAAATACATGATACACCTCTTCTCCACCTGGGCCTCTAACGCCACGTATATACTGTTCCTTAGCGTAAGCGCGTACTTGCACCAAAGCCTCATAGGACAGTAAATCAGTAGCTTCGACAGTACTAGTACTTCCTGTTACTAGTGCGCTCGCAGAATCATCCCAGTTAACATGGCGAGCACTTGAAGGTGCCGCAACATCAGCTGCGTACTCGAGATCAGACAAGTTCTTGCCGGTAGCAAGTACAGCGCGGAGAGCGCCATTAGTCTTTTTCGTATACGCTTCACCCGCAAGGGTAAGGAATGCCAACTGGTCAAGACGATCCGACATCCAATAAGCCAACTTATCACGAGACTGCATGCGAAAGTTAACAATAGATTTTTGATCAGCCATGCGGCCCGACAAGCGGTTAGCATTTCGCAACTGGTCAATTCGGATGACTTCTTCACTCAAAGAAAGAGCTTCTTCTTCGCCTTCCTGCGTGTAGTCGCCTGTGATACCGTCACCTTCCAGATCAGGAATCAATGTAATTACGGCACGAGCGCCTTTCTCGGACTTTTTAAGTTCCGTAATGCGTTGTACCATTGAGTTTGCGCCAGAACCAGAAAACTGATTCATGAAGCTTAAGTTCCGTGCTGCCTTCCAAAAATCCTTCGACCAAGCCGTTTTTTGTTCAGAAGTCAACGCGGCAAAATTAGTTAAAGCCATCTAATTCACCATTTTGTCAATTAAGTTAAAAAAAAATAAAGTTAATTGAATGCGTATCGCTTACATTCTTTGCGCCCAATGCCGCTTGGGAAACGATTGGTGGACTTTACCGTTGTGCCTTACGAGGCTAAATAGTGACATACGAATACATGTATATCAAGTAACTAAACAAAAAAAGCCGCCCGAAGGCGGCTAATACCCACGCCTAAAGAGGGATCAAGCAACATCTCCTCTAAGGCGTTGTAGTTCTAATTCGGAAAGATCTTCAAACTCTGACTCCGACATCTCTGAAATAGATGGTAACGAAGCTGATTCTGTAGTCAAAGACTCTCCACCAATTTTAGCTGGCTGCTTGTTAGCAGCCTTAAGGTTCTTTTTAATAGTAGCCGTCTTCATAGACGCCCTTTTACCATCAGCAACAGAAGTATCGGGAGCAGTTTCAGAAGGCTCAGTGCCCAAAAGATCAGGGTAAAACCTAGCAGCTACAGTAGTTGTGGCTTCCGCCAATGCTTCAGACGCTGTATATCCCTCAGTACGCAAGGCATTAGAAATGCTCTTAACACGAGTGACCATAGACTCGTCATACAACTCAATATTGTCTGGGTTTATAAAACCGTAATCAGTTTCAAGAACAACAAGCTGCGCGTCAAAATCTCGCTTAGCCTGATTCTCGTTAACAGCCTCTCTAACAGAATCTCGCGCAGTAGAAGTAGCACGAGACATCATCTTGCCATTAAGCTCAGCCTGCTTGGCAGAAGCATCTTTTGAGTTGCCGTCTAGCAAAAGATCATGAATAGCCTGCTGCTCAGTGACAATCTCTTCTTGAAAAAGAATATCGTCTTTCTGTTGTTCAGCTACGCTAGGAGCAACTTCGCCATTTGCAGCAGCGGCCTCCATAGATTCGAGCTTTTGGGTAGCTGCTTTTAATCTATTGTTGACTTGATCAAAACGTGAGCGCGGAATCATAGGCGCTCGTTTTGTAGTCTCCTCAACTACTTCCTCGGTTTCGTCCGTTTCTGCTTCGGAAGTTTCTGCCTCAACGGTCTCTGCGCTAGAACCTGCTGCATCCTCGTCTGTTTCAACAACCTCACCGTCGGCAATTTCAGAAACCGCGTCTGGCGCATCTCCAGCTGGAAGTTCGACTTCGTCCATGTCGTCAGAAACTTCTTGAGTTGCTTCTTCAACCAAGTCACCACGATCAATCTCAGCTTCGTCTGCTTCAATCTCGTCGCCTCCAAAATACGGGTTATTACCGTTGTCGATGGCGTCATCTATTGTAGTGTCTTCTTCATTCGATTGCTCTTCCTTCATCTTTACTTCCTTTTAGGCGGGAGGTTAGTTCAGTTACGTCAAGCTTATTAAGAGCTTGTAACGTACCCAGTTTTTCACGGAGGTCTATGCCCCTCTTGTCTGCTACATCTTTGTACTCAAGTCCACGTTGCTGCAATTCTGGAGAAGCAAGTGTCTCGTCTGTCTTAGCCTCATTAAGCTCTACTCTAGACATAAGCTCAGATGCTGCTGCCAGTTTCTTCTCGACTTCAGCCTCCAGATCTCTGATCTGCGCTTCCATCTGTCTATTCTGCATCTCAGCCTGCTCAGGACTAGGCTCGCCCATTCCATCAAGCTGCTTAACTTCTTCTGCCACTTCCTGCTTATGCGCCAAGTTACTGTACTGCACAACCCGATACCCAGGAATATTAATACCCACATTACGAAGATTAAGAGCTTCAGCAAACTGTGTATCACGAAAGTTATCTCTAGCAGGGAGAGTGCCTATAACAATATTATAAGAGCCTTTAGTTACGTCGTTAATAATAGACCCATCAGGTTGGACCTGATTAATAGAAAACTCGTCCGTCTCCTGAGAAGTAGCCATGTCATTGACATAATGGACTATACGCTCATCTGTGTAAAAGTCCTGAACTAACTCAAGTATTTTACGGGCCAACATATGGCGAGTTCGGGAGAGGTTATCCAAAGGAACTTGAATTTGTACCTGACCGCGCTTCTCCTTCTTATCAAGCGCAACACCTGATACCTCGGCACCCTCTTGACCAAGCATAGCATCATTGATGCCTGAGATCTCTTTTAGATTCTGCGCCGACTTAGAACTAATACGGTCTATACCAGTAGGTATAGTATTCGGTTTGATCTTCTCAATACCGCCCATACGTCCGGGATTTACAGTAATAACTGTACCCGTTTTACTTCCACTCTCTTTCAGGTCGTCCGCAGTCATGCCATGAAGAGCGCCAACCTCAACGATATAGCCACTGTTAGCTGTAGTGTTCACAATATGCAGTTCTTGAGACGACAACTTATTGTACTGCTCCTGTGGAGACAGTAAGTTCCGTACCATGCCAAAGGGCTTGCCACGTCTAAAATACGCAAAATAAGGGATTATGCTAAAGGTCTTGTAGATCGACCACTCGTCATAGAGCACGAACTGGTCTGCAGTTATTCGCCAGCGAACACGCGGCTTGGTACTCTTCTGGATAGACGCCTTAAAATGCGAGGCAAGCTTCTCGGCATTCTCTTTGGTGGTCTCAGGAGGTAAGTCGCGCTTGACACCAGTAGCTGGGTCAATAAGTGAATAGACCGTAGTGTTCTTGTAGAACTGACGCTCAATGACTCGAACCTTAATGACAAACCCACGAGTCTCCTCGTCAGTAGCGTCGGCCCAACCCTCAACAGTCTTCTCATCGGTATCACCAAATGTATTCTTAAGGCGGCGGATGCTCTCCTTACCGAAGTCGCCGTCCTCCTCACTAGTGACACCCTCTAAACTAGTACGGGCAGGCTTACCGTAATTGTCCTCAATCTCATCAAGTGATAACCACCTAGCTCTATAGAACTCTTTCCAATCACTAGGGTCATAACTCGAAGAATCGGGATCAGGTATAATGTCCCCGCCATCAACAGTACTAATCTCGCATTCACCACTAATGTTATCATCAAAGTTCATACGAACGTCATAATACCCACGCTCTTCAATCAACCCATCCGAAAACACCTGTGTCTCTTTCCAATGAAGCTGGTTAGCATCAGCAATAGCCATAGCAAGTTTAGTAAGAGCTACCGCAGAATCCTGTGCCGCATCTTTAGCAGGTTTGTAACTAATGTCTACACGCCTGCCTATCTGCTCACCAAGAACAATATTGACAGTAGACAGAATCATATTAATAGTTAGAGCGGGTCTACCTTCAGCATTTAGCTTCGACAGGTCTTTAGCGTCCCACTGTTCGCCCATGTAATAGTCATTACACTTCTTCTTGAGATCAAGGTATTCTCTATGCCCTGAATCGTAGGCTCGCATAAACATGCTAAACTGCTCTCTGGCAGTAGCGTAATCTTCACCTTTGGGTTTTTTAGTGCCAGCTGTCGGATCGACTGCCTTAGTTAGATCAGTTTCAGTTTGCAAGACGTTTCCCAGGAGTTAGACGTACCAGCTATCATTAAACCCCAAACGGGGTACGATTTTCAAGCATTTCTTAAGACGCGCACGTCTAAGCCCCAGCCCCGAACCTCTTACCATCAGACACGATAAGGTTGCCCCCGCCCCTACGAAGAAAGGTTCGGCGATAATATTCGCGGCTCGGGGTTCGGTAACGTACATCTAACAAGCCGTTTTGCTCTACATAAATATGAAAGGACTTACAACTCATATTATTGTTTTTGCACTTCTCCCAATGAACACAACCTTGGCAAGGGTAGGGTTCATTAAAAAGTTCAGTGGCAGACACCTGTCGGGGTATCATCCCTCCTCACCAGTGCAATCAAGAAGCTCAGCCTTAACTTTATCAAGTATACCTAAAATCATGACAAGTGGCATACCCGCAAAAAGCTCAGTAACAGAAAGATTCCAAAGCTGACTTTCCAAAGTGTCGGCACCTAATAACAACGACTTAACATCGTTAACCGGCATCGGGAGGACATTACTAGATTTGTACTTCTTTTTACCGTTTTTAATTTTAGAAGCCATTATGCCCCCATAGCTGATGAAGAAGCCAACTTGTTTCGCGATATTCCATCTAGCTTATCTCTCCATGAAGGTTTTTGCTCTTCTTGCTCCAAAGCAACTGGAGAGAAAAGCATAAGCATCTGGCCAATCCAGGCCAAAGCGTCAACTTGGTCGTCATGAACCCCAGAAGGGAAAGACAACATCTCTTGAACAAAACTAGGTGTCCAATGCTCTTCGCGAGGAATAAACACCATACCTTGTCGCATACGTCCCTGAATAGGTCTAGCTCGGGCTTCTTTATCTCTTCTACCAGTCTTAAGGGCGTCACGCTTAGGGTCAAACGGAAAGTCCCACATCTGGCGTTCTTCAATTCGTTTCTGGAGTAAAGGCCATATACTCATAGATATCTGCCCGTGCTCTATACCCACTCTCTCAGACTTCCATGTAGAATGCACATCTAGCATAACATCACATATCTCAAGACCATCCCAACGACCACGCATAACCTCAAGTATCCAAATACGGGCAGCCTGATCTATGCCTACAGTAACTCCAACCGTAAAATCGTTGGACTGCCCTTTGCCTATAGCCAAATCCCAAGCTGTGTACTTAGACATAGACTCAAGCGGTGGGCGATCTTTTGCGTCATAATACTTAAAATGCTTTTTCTGGAAATAATCACCCGCGTCACTAGTAGGCTGCTGTTGGTAAAGAGCTTGCCAGTCACGAGGGCCTACCGCCCTACGAATCCTTCCAAGAGCCTCAAGATCATAGCGGGATTCATGAAGAGGGTCTCCCTTCTTACGGTATTTCTCATCTTGCTCAGCAACAGCAGGATAAACAACCACGTCCCACTTATCGCCCCCAGTCTTCTGCTGCTCAAGAAGCCATCCCGCAAGATCGTCATGATGCCATCTAGTAAGAATAACCAGCACCCCTCCACCAGGCGCAAGACGTGTATAGAAAGTAGAAGTGTACCACTCTTTCTGGCTCTGTCTAACGTTCTCAGACTCCGCTTCTTCCCTGTTCTTGACAGGGTCATCAATGATACCAATGTGCATACCGTTACCAGTCAAAGGACCAGATACACCAGCAGCCATGTAAGCACCACCAGCAGTTGTCATCCACGACTCAACAGACTGGGAATCCCTACTTAACTGCGTACCTGGAAACAACTGCGCGTAATTCGGCTCCATAATAAGAGAACGCACCTTACGCGAGAACTTCAATGCCAAAGGTGAGCCATAGGAGATAGCCATAAGCTCGTGCTGTGGGTAATGTCCCAAGTGCCAAGCGGGGAAATTTCTAGAAGCAAGTTCGCTCTTGCCGTGACGAGGAGGCATAAACAGCATAAGACGTGGGGATTCTTTACGCGCAACTGCAGCAGAGAATGCCTCAAGCTGCAGGCATATATCCTTGTGTACCCATCCGGCATCGTAAGTAGGGAGAAACCTTTTTACAAATGGAAGCAAACGGCGGCGTGACAGCTCACGGCTGAGTAGCTCAGTCTGAACGGCCTCTTCATTAGTAGGCTCAATAACATTAGCCCCGCTCTCTTTTGCCTGCTCTAAAAAAGCTTCTTTATCAGCAGCTTCCTTAGAATGCTTACCAACACAATGGTTACATACACCCTTATTAGAATTGTAAAGAGTGGTAGGCTGATCAACCCCGCAGGATTTACATGTAAAAAGCTCAATCCCCTTCGACATTGTCAATTGCCTCCTTAACCACTTCAAACTCAGCCTCTACAATCTTAGGCAACGTAAGAAGGTCAGTACCCAACACAGCCGCAAGCTGAGCATCAGTCATACTGGCTAACTGCCTTTGACTGACCTCACCCTGCTGCACAAGGTTAATATCAACCGTGTGAGTGTTTTGATCAGGGTAAATACTATGCATCTTACCAAGCTCGCGAACGCAAGACACCTTTTCGCCCCCAGTAGCTGACATGTGGTACGTCTCAAGTAGCATGCCGGTAAGCATATCCTTGTCTATACGCACATCATCAAACTCTCTGCTTTTGAGAAGCTCAATAATCTTTACCGCAGAATCTGTCCTAAGATAACGTTGAGCAGCATCTCTATTCTTATACCCAGCCTGTTCTGAAGCAGGGCCAATAGCCATGCCCCTAAAGTAGTGCAGTATAAGTTTTTCCTGCTGACCAGTAGGCTCTTTAATTTCTAACTCTGGATAACAAGACCGGATGTACTTAACATCACCATCGTTAACAATAGCGCCCATCAAGGCTCCTCAAGCTTATTGTGCATGTGGGATGCAAACGTTCGAACTTCAGCATCAGTAAATCTATTTTTACAGCAATTATACATATACGCAACTATCTCAACATTTCCTGAGATGTAGCCTAGACTAGGATCAACTCTATCAAGAGAGGGGGAAAAGGGGCTATTTGTCTCATGCCTGACAGGACACACAAGCCGGAGAGGTGCGCCGCTACGAGCACACCTATAGTTGTTATCAAAAACTGCCTTAAGGAGCTCTTCATGGGATATGTTAAACGATAAATTGTTAGAAATAGCCCTACGCTTAGCGCCCTTAACTAAATAGTATATGCGGACTCGCCAATTAGATCTTTTCTTTTCTGTAGTGGTAAGGGAATACGTACCATCTAACTTCTTATATGCCATATGCCACGGAGCTTATCACACGCCTAAGGCATTGAAAAATAAAAAAATAAAAAATAAAAAATAGTAAAGGCCATCCCTGAGGCATATCTCCCCCTAACCCCAAAAGAACCCCACCCATCCCCGACATCCCCCCTTCGAGTAATGAACCTTGTCATCGGCACTGGGACCCCTATACGCATATGCGAAACCCCAACCACGGCCATAGCAATAGTGAAACAAGGCTCGAGGCTCGTGCACACATGCTACTAAGATTGATACACAGATGTTTGTGATCATATAGTCAATTAGATTATGTGACACCAACTTGTACTGGAGTACATCGCATGACAGATTCAACCGTAGCATCAGACGTAGCATTCGAAGCAGTAGTAGATTCATTTGACCGTATGTCTATAGACGAGCAGCTAGAAAAAATAGCTAACCACGGGCATGTAGTAGTGGACAACAATGAAATGCCTGAGTTTGCAAACATAGATGGTGAGTGGGTCAGCTTCGACGCATTGGGTGAGTGGTTCGCCAATCACGAAGATCAGTATCAGAACTATACGATCCTTGGCGTAGACCTTAACGAGGAGAAACGAAACGAAGACTTTGATCGTCAAGACAATATAATATTCGCACTATCAGCATTGATTCTAGTAGTACTAGTAGTTATCCCCTTCATAGTTTTTGGAGAAGTATAATGAGTGTATTTAATCAAGACGTAATCGAGTTCGACCAGTCATACCAAGGCCACTGTGACGAGTTCACAAGCCCATCACCTGAGGATCTGATGATCGCGGCTGAGGAAGAAGAAGAGCTATACGCACCAGTGGTAATCAAGAAGCGTGTAGTCAAGCAAGTCATTACAACACCAAAAACAGTAATTCAACCAATCAAAGTAAGGAATACCGTTATGAACACAGTAGATAATTTCACATTCATTGTTGCAGCAATCACTCGTATGGCAGAGCGTAACGTAGCAGCGGGGAAATCCGCAGCAATGCCAGCATTCGCGATCCAAGTGCTCGATCTAATGGGCCACGGGCATTCACCAGCAGCATCTATAATCTTAGTCACTGCCGAGCGCATGAAGACGGCTGAGGTTCTTAGACGTCGCGGAGACAAACACCTAGTGACTGAGAAGCCAGAGGCTGTAATGGGCTTCATGGAACAAGCCATGAATCAGGTGTGCTGGTCTGCAAGATCGGTGAATACAATCCAAGAGCGTGGCAACCCATTACAGGATCTAACAGACCTAGCCAACGGTTACGATATCCACACTCATCAAGACGTGCCAGAAACACTTAGCGCTGACTTCGTTGGAGATCGGTTAGCCGAACTTGGACTCCCTAACCTATCAACTGAAGCCGTACAGCGAACCGTTGAAGACGATTTCAACACTCTAGCAACAGTCCACAGCCAACTGCTCGCAGCAATGAGCTACATGGTCGACGTGATGCCCCTTGCCTTCTACGTACAGAAAGAACAACGGCCTGAGGGTTGGGTGGTCACCGCTGAGGCTCACAATTGGGATGACGCCTTGAAGCTCATGGAAGGCTCAGTCGACGAGCTATCTAAAGAGAGCTCCAACGGACTGATAGATTTGGCAGCCAGTATAGATAGTATAGCCTCCAAATCCACGGGCATCGACCCCCTGACCGCTCCACTTTACGTGCCTGACCCTAGCCAACGCGATGCAGTACATGGCAAGGCTAAGCCGGCAGTACGTAAAGGATTCTTCGCACGAGTGTTCGGCAGCTAAAAACTCCAGTGTAGTACCTAGGGCTAGCGGTTCGCCGTTAGCCCTTTTTTTATCGGAACTTAAAGCATGAGCAAGCTCACTGTCTCAATCTCGTACCTCGACTCCAGGGCTCGTACCTCGCCCCCTATCTCGTACCTCGACTCAACTCGCAAGCTCGCCCTATCTCGTACCTCGACCACGGTCAAAAGCGGGGCAACAGCGGGGGCTTTGATGGGGTTCGAGGTTCGGGGGTAGTGGACGGGCACGGTTTGATGGGGAGAAGCGGCTATAAGCCCAGTACATGGGGCCTGTAGAGCATGTGGACAGAAAAGTGGACGGGGTGGTCGGGGAAGCACTTTCGTGCCCGTCCAGGCTATAGCCACAGCACATGCTGGTTACAGAGCATTTGGACGTGTGGTCCGGCATTTCGTCTAAGTTTCCCTGAATATAATACAAAGTCATTCCTTACTTTCTATTTAGAGCTACCAAGTAAGGAATTTTAAGAGTACTAGTCCACTAGAAAGAT
>TARA_R110000868_G_scaffold95713_3_pt1 | contig 13655 bp, 27 predicted proteins | sample TARA_R110000868 | Tara Oceans TARA_R110000868 (sample SAMEA4397489) | marine metagenome | biome: Polar Biome; feature: [SRF] surface water layer (ENVO:00010504); material: water (ENVO:00002006), including particulate matter (ENVO:01000060) such as... | depth 5 m | reverse complement strand
CAACCAGCGTTACGGCGCAGTCCAGCAGTGGCGCTGGTTTGCCACGATTGAGGCACGGGAAGCCGCCATCGCCAAGTACCTCGCTGACGCCAACAAGCGCGCCACCAAGTTTTCCGCTGGCCTTGCCACCCCCCAAAAGTCCTACGTTGACGTATGTGTTGACCTTGGCCGCCATGACCTGTTGGAGGATTGATTTATGCAGATCATTGAGACGTTCCCCGCCCCTGAGACGAAGGCCGGTCACCTGTTCTGGTTGCCCGCCTATGTTCGCCTCTCCAAGGAGGTCTACGCCGGGTTTCTGAAGACTGGGGAGACTTCTGAGGCCATGCGCTTCGTGGGCAACTGTAGCGCCCGCTGGGGCATCTCCAAGCGGTGCGCCGAAGCCATGCTGACCGGCGAAGCTACCCACGAACTGAACCCTGAAACCGTAACCATCAAACGCACCATTCGGGAGGAATAAACCATGATGATCAATGTCACCCAGTATCCTGTCGCCACCATGCCGCCTGAAGAGCGGGACTTCCTTGGCCTCATGGAATTGGATGAGGCAGAGCCGCCCCTGAGCCGCGAGGGAGCGTTCAACTTGATTGAGGGGCGAGTGTTTCAAGTCATGTGGCCCGACGATGATTTCCCTTGGTAACACAAGGACATAGTACCAAAAAACAGAATTCCAGTCCATGAACTTGTTGTGAGTTTGTGGACTGTTTTTAATCCACCCGCCTTGATGAGGAGAACCAAACATGACTAGCGAAATAGACAAGGTCACTGTCAATTCAGCCATCTACGCCCTGCGCGAACTCAAGAAATCATTTCGCGGGTTTGACTGGGGCAACCAGACGCACGCCTCGCAGAATGCGTTAATCCGCGCCATATCTTTGGCGATTGATCACGGCGACACACTGAACGAAGCCAGAAAGAAAGCCAAAGCGCGTTAATGCCACAAGAGGGCTTGACGGCATCACCAATTGGTGTATGAAGGGTGCATAGGCCATTTAGGCCCCCAACGGAGATTATCATGACCACCAAGCTCACTGTCGGATTTGACGCAATCTGGAACTGCTGGATCGCCTATGAAGGCACCAGCCCCGAAGAAAGCCACGCAGTTGGCGAAGGCAGCACCCGCGAGAACGCCATCGCTGACTACTGGCACAGCCGCCATGACGGCAAGACCGCATCCATTCTCAGCCCCTACGATGCTGGCAACGACTGCTGGACCCTGACTGACGGCACCTACGTCGTTCGATTTGACACCCGCGCAGAGGCAGTGGCCTACGCCGAAGCCGCCCAGTACATCACCAGCCCGTTCGTGAAGGAGGTCTGACATGAACTACTATCGCCTCACGTTCAACCGCGTCACCACCCCCAACCCCGACAAGGAACCTCTGCGCCGCCACTGGGACTGGTACGATGTTATCTGTCTCGCCAAGAACCGCGCTGAAGCAGTGGATCACGGTCAGAAGATCGCGGAGGACAGAAACGTCAAATTCGTGGACGCCATCAAACTGCTGAGGGCTGTTGGTGCCTGTTACATTAACCGCGAACCAGCATTTCAGAAGATTACCCCATGAGAAGGGGCCAGCACTGCGCACACCTCCAGCCCGATTACACAAGGCTGGAGGATGCCTTTTACATCAGCCGCGATCCTGATACACATGAAGTGTCATGGCCGCCTACGCGCATGATGGATGAATTGAGAAGGCTTGGATTAGTAGATGCAGACTGCCGCGAGGACCGCATGGAAGCTCCGGGAACGTCCCGTTGACTTCGCGGATGATGCCGCCAACCTGATCATCCAGCAGGAAGTAGAAATCACCAAACTCCGATACGCCCTGACGAAGATCGCTGAAGGCAACGATCCGTTAACCGTCATGCGGAGCATTGCCCGTCAGGCGCTGAACAAAAAGTAAATGGTGCTGGCGGGAGGAATCGAACCCCCGACCTACCGCTTACAAGGCGGTTGCTCTACCAACTGAGCTACGCCAGCGTTTTGTTAAAATATGACTTTCATGAACCTGAAAGCGTTGTCCTGATACCGGGCGTATCGCAACTGTTCAGGGGCAACAATCGTTTCGATCTTGACCGTGTTAGGGCAGGCCATGATTTCAGTGGTGTTGCTGGCGGTGTTAACATCCGCGATACTGATGCACGGGGCTATCAAGATCGCCACGACGATCTTACTCACCCGCCTGTGTCCGGTTGTACTGGGGCCTCACAGTAAGCCCTTCAGCAAGCGCGGCCATTTCACGGCGCTCATAATCAAGCGGGTCAATATCGTTCTGATCAACCGTTGTGACATAAGGCGCACTGTTCCCAAGCACGCGGGAAACCGCCCTATCGCGCTCCTCAAATGCCGCCCTGATATCCTTCTCCAAGGCGTCAGTGGCATCCCTCAACAGGGAAACGCCCTTCAGCAGGGCCATGCAAGCGTCACTGGAGAACCTCTGTTCGCGCGACAGTTCCTGTTGCATGTCAACAATCGTCTGGCTCAAGTGCAAAAGCGTAGTCATCACATCCCTCCGTTATAGTCTACATCATTGCCGCTGGTTACGCGGTTAATGGCGTCATCAATGAGTTCCAGCACCTCATCAATAGCCATATCATAGCCCACATCCCGGTCATCGAACGGATATGAGATGTTCTTGCGCTCAACCTCCGCCCTGAGCGCGACCAGCGCCAGCAAGGGGGTCACCTCTGTCGGAAGCCGCTTCCTACCAAACAGCCTGCGCAGCATTTAATTCACCGATTGATTGGACGGCATGATCGTAATTGCGTTCATCAGGGCATCGACATCCGGCGAATCGTCCGGGTTATCGTCGCAGATTGCAGTGATCGCTGCGCCGCACAACTGAATGGCGGCAATTAACAGGGCAACCCGCACCACTGTCGGCGCTTCGCCAAACTCATGTGTACCGTTGAACCTAACTCCCGGCTCCCCATTGGGGAGAAGCATGAGGCCGATTGTAGCTACTTCCTGCACGGCAATCTCCTAATTCCCCTAAATCATATCACAGAAAACCCCTCCCCCGGAACGATTTCCACAATTTTTACATTTCTTGCATCAGGGGTGTTGACATCTATCACCATTTGGGAGATACAGGCTTTACGAACTGAGGCGCAGTGCTTCAGTCCCAACCAACCACAGGAGACTACCATGAACGCTTTTTCCCCCATCGCCCGCCGCTTCGGTCGTGGTGCTATCGCCCTTCAGGCCCAGCGTGGCGAGGCTCTGTCGTTTGAACAGATCAGCCAGTTCGCCCCGACCGTGTTCGCTGAGAACGCCCACTCCAGCCGCTCTGAGCGTTTTCAGGTGATCCCCACCCACCAGTTGCTGGGCGGCCTCGCCAAGGAAGGCTTCCTCCCGGTCAAGGTTCAGGTCGGCGGTTCGCGCGACCAAGAGAAGCGCGCGTTCACCAAGCACCTGATCCGCTTCCGCCGTCAGGACGATCTGGCTGGCACGCCCAAGGTTGGCGACAGCCACCCGGAAGTGGTCCTCCTCAATGCCCATGACGGCACTTCCTCCTACCAGCTTCACGCTGGCCTGTTCCGACTGGTCTGCCTCAACGGGCTGACGGTTTCTGACGCTAACTTCGGTCAGATCAAGGTCGGCCACTCCGGTCGCAGCGTGCTGGACAAGGTCATCGACGGCACCTACCGGGTTCTGGATGACGCCGTGCTGGCCCTTGAACAGGCTCAGGAGCTTCGCGGTGTTGAACTGTCGCGGGACGAACAGCGGATATTCGGTGAGGCCGCCCTGCGCATCCGCTTTGACGATGAGACGCTGCCCAACATCCCCGGTCGTGAGGTTGTCCGGGTCCGCCGCGATGCAGACGCCTACAGCACCCTCTGGCACACGTTCAACCGCGCTCAGGAGAACCTGATCCGTGGCGGCCTGAACTACCGCCACACGAATGAGGAAACCAACCGCGTCTCCTACCGCGAAACCCGCCCGGTGCAGAATGCAGACGGCGACCTGAAGCTCAACCGCGCCCTCTGGCACCTCACTCAGGAGTTCGCCAAACTCAAGGGGCAGGCGGTGGCCGCCTGATCAGGCAACAGGGTCTGAGACTGAGGGGGCCAATTCGGCCCCCTTTTTCTTGCGCCACCTTTTCCCGGGATTGAGCGCAAAGTAAACAGCGGGACCGCTAACACCGATCCTGCGTCCAATTTCGTGATACGCCATCCCAAGGGCGCGCATCTCTGCCGCCAGACTGTGCCATGAGCCACGGGGCGGCTTCTGTAGTTGTTCGGTTTCGGTTCTGTCCATGTTCTTGGTTAATACCGAATTCCGGGTGATTTTACAATTTTGTTTTCCACAGCAAGTTAATGCTTGCAGCCATCACCAATTGGTGTATTAAAGGGGCATAGGCGGTCGCGGTGATCGCCCCCAACACGGAGAACCAAGATGACCACTTCCAACACCCTCGCTGACCAGATCGGCTCCATCGACGCCCAGATCAAGGTTCTGGAAGCCCAGCTTAAGACCCTGAAGGATCAGGCTAAGGCTTCGGGTCTGGACCTGATCGAAGGTCAGGTGTTCGTTGTTTCCATCAGCAAGGACATCAAGGCCACGCTGGAAACCGCCAACCTCAAGAAGGAATTCGGTCAGACTTGGTACGATGACCGCTGCAAGTTGCAGGAAGTCACGACCGTCCGCATCAAGGCCCGACCGGAAGCTCTGGCCGCGCTCTAACAACCGGGGGCTTCGGCCCCCTTTCCTTTTTCGTCTAAAACAAGAGGGATATTTAGACCATGAAGACCAAGCACACGTTCATCATCTTCTACGAAGATTGGACCCGCGAATATCGCGCCTACAGCGACACTATCGGCCCGGAGAACAGCCCTGTCGAAGTGGGTGAAAGCCCGCAGGACGCGCTGGAACGCCTGATCGACACCCTGTCAGAGATGGAAAAGAGGAGCGAACCATGACGTGCAGTGATTTCCGCCAGTGGCTTGAAAAGGGCCGACAGAATGGCGTCAGCGAACGGGAACTAGCCAAGATGTTGGGCTGTGGAGTTAACTCCATGACCCGGTGGAAGTGGTACGATCCGCCCTACTACATTGGCCTCGCCATTGCCGCCATTGAGGCAGGGCTGAAACCGTGGAAGCAGTCATGCCGGTAAGCACGACAAAGATGTTCAAGGAACTGGAAGCCTTCCTTGAGAAATACGGCATCACCGTCAAGAACTGGGAGATGGGGAAACGACATCGCAAGGTCTGGGTGACGGATGGGGCCAAAACGGCACTGATCGTCGTTTCAGTCTCCCCATCCGACCACAGGGCTTACATGAACATAGCGCAGTCCGCGCGTAACGCACTGAGGGAGGCCCGCTAGGGCCTCTCTTTCGTTTAGGCTATAGGGGTAGCGGCCACCCCCATGAAGGCCCTCCAGCGCGTGACGCCCACTCAAATATTGGCCTCTGAAACCGTCTCCACGAATATCCGGCTTTCCCGGTCGTACTGGAGCAAGAATTCGCCCAGAACGCCTGCATCAGGCTGATACCTGATCTTGGTAATGTAAATGCCGGTGCTGGTGCTGATTGCCTCATCCCCAATCCGGCCAACCGTGACCCCAATGTCCGCCTTGTTTGACCAGTGGGCGCTGTCGCTGATGTCGCCCAAGCCGATCTGGTCAGGATCGCGGCCACGGGCGCTCTTGTCCGGGTGCGCCACAACGATGATCATGACATCGTAACGCTTGGCAAAGACCTTCAGCTTCCGAATAGACCGCCCCACATACTCCGTGCCAGTCTCATCGCGGGTGCGTTTGTGGTCGATTTCATTCCAAGGGTCGATAATGCACACCCTCATGCCGTAGCGGATGACCGCAGTTGCCATGCGATCCAGCAGCCAGTCCAGATCGTGGTCAACATCCTCCTCCGGGTCAGGGGCGATGAAACAGAACCGGCGCTGGAGGAACACTTCGGGCGGCAGGCGCGCGTCCGGGGTTGCCGCCACCATGCGCTTCCTGATGAAGGTATTTGTTATCTGGTTTGTTACATATGGCTTGATCCGCATTTCAAAGCTGGCGATCCCCACGTTCCAGCCGTGCCACATGGCAAGCTGGGTAACCAACTGTACCGTCCATGTGGACTTGCCGTGGCCCGGAAGGCCGGTCACCACCATGAACGCTGGTGTGTAGGGCATCAGATGCTGATCCAGCCCGCGCCATCCTGTCGTGACTGTGGCGATAGGCGCTTCGTCCGGGAGATCGCTGTAGCTGTAAACGCCCGATACTGGAAAGGGCTTGGCGGAGGTTATGAGGTCCATGACCGCCTTCGGGCCTTCTGCCCCCAGAACCTCATTAAAATCCTTGGCGGTTCCGGGGTAGGTTACGAACTTGCAGCGCACCCTATCAAGCCGCCTCACCAGTTCCTTCGACAAGCGAATACCCGGCTCATCATTGTCCGTTGCAATGATGATTGTCTTGATCCTAGACAAAAGCTCCCAATCGTTCAGAATGTAAGCGTATTTATCATCATCATCAGGGTCGATATCGTAGGTATTGTCGGGAACGGTAATTAACTGGCCCTGAGCATCGCGTGCGGGAGGAGCGCCGTCTGGGACGGAAACGACGAACGGATATCCCGCCGTAATGACCGCCAAGGCATCCATCTCACCCTCAGTAATAACCAGCGGGTGGCTTCCATCCAGCAGGCTGGGGTCTTGCAGGATGTCGCGGTTCCACAAAACCTTCTTGCCGCCCTGCTTCTGCCAGAACCGTTTACCGGGCGCGCGATACTTGGCATTAACTTCTACGCCATTCTCAAGGTACGGATATACAAGAATGCTTCCGTTTTCGTCAGGCTCAACGCCAGTTGTTCCGCGCTTCGCGGAGTAGAGCGCCATACTTGTCGCCACCTCCACGTTGATGTTGCGGCCTTCCAACCATTCCAGATGTTTTGCGCTGATCATCATAAAACCTCCCGTCCGTATAATTACAATTAAAACAACGAATTCCTAAACCACTATCATCCACCCTTACCGACAAACAGGGATCGTGCTTGTGCTTGCGACCGCTACTGCACTTTGGGCAGACGGTCTTGAAGCTGCGGGTTGGGGAACCCCTGAATTCAACGCCCAACTCTCTGAGGATTTCCGCCGCCGATTTCATTTCCGCTTCTCCGAAACCGGCTTCAGAATAGGCTTCCGCATTGGGCTTTTGGAAATGAAATACGCATCCATTTCACGCCATTTGAACTTTAACCAAGCTTCCAAAATAGGGGTGTTGATCTTAATTCCATCGTAGCGCATTTGCTTGCAGTGCATGGCGTACTTCTCCGCCGCCTCCACAATCCGATCCAATGTAATGCCGCTGGAAAGCTCTGCCGCCAAAATTCTCTTTGCCGCCATACGATCAGAGACAATGCCCTTGTACTGGTTAATTACCGCATCAAGGTCTTCATCGCTGATCGTAGACGCATCTCCCGCCTTTGTAGACTTGTACGCCTTGATAACCTCTGCGCTTTCTGAATAATCGCAATTCCAGCGTTCGTCGTTAAGCCACGTTGAGGCCATAGCCACAAACTTGGGGTTTTCACCCTGCATGTAGGCAAAGTACTCGCCAACCGAAGTTAACAGCTTTTCCTGAGATGTTGTCTTCCGGGCCTTCTTGTAGGCCGCCATCGCTTTCTTGCGGGGATTGTTTGGGCGCTTTGGATAGGCCGCCCAAAATGCCTCAAAATCGGCATCGAACGATATATTACTATCAGTATTTTGTATCTCTTCAGTACTTGGTACTTGTAAGTCTTTAGTATGTTCCTTGTTTACCGTAACCGGAGAAGCCGCATCCGGGTTTTCAGGAAACGGTAAATCAGCATGAGGTTCATCGTATACATCGTAACTGATGGGACCAAACTGGCCGCCCTCATCGCGCGTCTGGGAGACAACGAAATACTTGGCGGAAACAAGCTCACTGATAACCCTGTAAGCCTTGTCCTTGCCCCAGCCAGAAACCGCCTGAATATCCTTTGGGCGGACAATCCAGTCTTCTGGCTTCGTTAACAAATACCACAGGCACCATCTCGCATCAGTGGACATCCCAGTGTCCACGCAAATTGCATTTGAAATGGCGGTAAATTTGTTTTGAAGGCGTCTTCTGAAGATCATCTGGATACCTCAAGATTTGGCTTGCCCAGATGTCAGATGCACAATATCTTGTGTGTGCATTAACAACTGAACGTGCGCTGTTCAGTTCCTGAAACGCTCTGGACGGCAATCCGGGGCGTTTCGCTTTTATGGTCCCGAAAAAGTCGGCGGTTATTATGCCGCCGACAAGTCTTCAGGGTGTGATCCGCCACGGTCTGGATGTTTGACCGCAAGCGAACGACCATCATCTGCCCGCCGCTTCTTTTCGTCAAGAAGCTTTTGGCGGACTTTGTTCACGCCATGTATGATTGTGCTGTGATCCTTGTGGAAAATGCAGCCGATTTTCGTGTAGCTCATCGCAAGATCAATGCGCAGGCGGTAGAACACTTCAAACCGCGCAACAATCACATGGCGCTTGCGGGACTCGCCCATGATTTCTTTCGCGTCAATGCCGTGCTGCTTGGCGACAGCGTGCATGATCCGCATCCAGCGAATTGCGCCAGTCTCATTCAGAACAAGGCCGGGGAGCGGCGGCAGGCGCGGGGAGTTCATCAACTCTTCCGCCATCTTGTAAATCTGGCTGTGGTGGCAAAGGTTTTCGATGTCGGAAACTTTGAGCGCCTTGAGGACAATTTCCCTGTCAGCTTTTTCCGAAACCAATCCGGGCCTTTTTCCCTGCGGTTCTGGTTCTGGCTTCGGCGTAGGCGGCGGCAAGCTTCTCACGGGGCGAGGCTCCGGTATCGCGTACCGCTCCATCCGCTTTCGCGCTTCTTTGTACCGGGTCTTTAGTTCTTCTAGGTAGCTCATGATCCCCCCTCACCGGGTATATGTTGATACGAACTTCTGGGCCTGTTTCAACCCATTTGCAGTAAAGCGCCTCACATAGACAGTCATCCTGAATAATTCCGGCATGCTGTAGAAAGTCTTGAATTGCTTTTGTTGAGATGTTGTCTAAATCTCTTCGCCGTTTATCTGGGCGAAGAATACGAACCATAATTTTATACTTGCCTAATACTGTCGGTATATTTTGTTCCTTAGCTATTACCATGCACTTACTTAGCCAACTGATGTATTCAACCGACCGATACATCCGTCCTTTTCCCATCCGCCAAAGACGGTTCACAGAAGGCGGTCTTAAGATAACGATTTCCACCATTTTGTCTGGCCCGCCCATTTCAAATACGGGAAAGCATTGTATGTTAACGCCGCCCGTAACGCAATGGAGAAGATATGTTCAATCCCGTATTCGCCGCAGAGGATGTCGTTAAAGATATCAACGCATTGCTGGCAGAGTTCCCGCAGCTTGCAGACGATGAAGAGCTTCTCCGTGACACACTGGAGGGCAACACGCGCTTCAATGAGATCATGGAACGCTTCCTGTCCGCCATGCGTGAAAACGAAACGCTGGCTGAAGCTGTATCTCAGCGGGTCGGCAAGTTGCGCGAACGCCAGACAAGGCTCACGCATCGCGCCCAGTTCTACAGGTCGCTCATGCACCGCCTGATGGAGCGGGCTGGCATAAAATCCATCCCGCTTCCAGAGGCAAAAATTTCTGTGGTAAACTCTCCTGAGAAGGTGATTGTCACGAACGAAGCTGCTATACCAGATGAGTTCATGCGCATTACGAAGGAGCCGAATAAGGCCGCCATCAAGAGCGCACTGAAAAGTGGAACTGTAATCTCTGGTGCTACGCTGTCTAACGGCGGCACAACAATCCAAGTGAGGTAATTATGGCTAAAGAACCAATCCCCCAAGAAACCTTGACCCCTGAAGCGATCATCCTCCGCGCCATGAACGCGGTCATGAATGAAGTGGACTATGTCCAGAAGAAGGGCGAGAACGACTTCCACGGCTACAAGTATGCGACTGAGGCTGATGTCTTGGACCGCCTGCGCCCTGCGATGGTCAAGCATGGCCTGATCCTGATCCCCAGCGTTCAGCAAGTGTCATCCATTGACCAGCACGGCAATACGACAGTCAGCATCCACTACACGCTTGCCCATGTCAGTGGTGCTGTGTGGCCCACGCCGGTCATCGCGGCGGGCTGTGGCAATGACCGCAACAAGAATGGCGTTGGCGACAAGGGCCTCTACAAGGCCATCACTGGTGCCAACAAGTATATGCTGTTCAAGCTGTTCCAGATCGAAACCGGAAATGCAGAGCCGGAAGATTCGGAAGGCGACAGGCAGCGTGATGCCGCCAACACTACCGCGCGTCAGTTCTATATGGAAGGCGGCAAGATCGCCATCAGCAAGGCTGATACGGCAGATGATCTGCGCAAGTGGTGGAAGGATGAAGAAGAGAACCGGGAAAGTGCCGGTGTCATCCGTGGCACCACTGAGTACAAGGAACTTCACACCGCTTTCGTAACGCGTGGCAAAGAACTGGCAAGCAAGGAGTAATTACAATGGGGAATGTTGTATCTCTTCATGAAGAAGATGAAAATTTTGCTCTGTATTGCGATTTAATTGCGTATGAAAAAGAGTGCGTTGATGACGCTCGCAAATGGTTATCTGATGAAAGCATGCAAGCTGAAGCAATTACTATATCTGGTATAGTTGATGAGTTTTTGAGTATTGCAAACTATGATTTATCCGAAAAAGAAATGCTGGTTGTTCATATGCAATCAATAGAGACGCAAATTTCTGAGTGGACATCAAGCAACAAAGTGGAAGTAATAAAAATTTTGTCACAGAAACTTGGGTTTGAAGCAACCTTAAGGGAAATGGAGTAATTACAATGGCTGAGTATGATAACACCAACAGCGGCGCACTGTTTGAGAACGAAAAGCGCGCCAAGGAAAGCCACCCGCATCTGCGCGGCTCCTGCACCATCAAGACGCCTGATGGAGAAGTGCTGGAATTCTGGGTAAGCGCATGGCAGAAAACCAGCAAGAAGGGTGATGACTTCTTCTCTCTGTCGTTCCAGTTGAAGGACGAACAGAAGTCGCAGGAAGAAGCCCCCGTCAAGAAGTCCAGCGGCCTCTTCAAGAAGCGCGATGAAACTGGCGACAGCAAATCATCTAAGACAGTTGACGAAGAACTTGATGACCAGATTCCATTTTGAGGTGTAATTTCAATGACTTATGAAGAAGCAGTGCCTACGGAGAACACCGAAACAGCATCCCGCGATAACGACATCTGGGATGTCATGCACTACAAGACAGACCGGAAGGGGCGGACTAACTGGCTCAAGATTGGTCGCGCATGGGCAAAGCCTGATACTGACAATATCACGCTCAAGCTGTTTGCCCTTCCCGTTCCCAATTTTGAGGGAGAGGTCATCCTGAACCTTGTTTACAGTGAAGGCCGCAGGGCTGGATGAGCCGTCTGGTAACAGATGAAATGATGGAGGAGGCGCTGAACTATCTGGCGACCTCCTCCGAAATCATTGCGTCCGCCAGAGCGCAGCGTCTGCGGGCTGAGTTCAAGCGCAAGCGGGTCCGTGCCAAGCTAATTCTGGAAAGCAACCAGTCATCCGCCATAGCCCGTGAGGCATGGGCGGAAGCACACGCCCTGTATCATGAAGCCTGCGAAGAAGAAGTCCGCGCTGTTGAGGCGGATGAGTTTGCCCGCGCCGACAGAAACAAGGCCGACACTATCATTGCCACATTCAGGACAGAGGAAGCCACACGCCGTGCTGGCTCTGATTTTAGCTAATGCGAAAAAGACCGCTGACAGAAAGATTGTGGGAAAAAATAAAAAAGTGCAACCCTGATGAGTGCTGGGAGTGGACCGCTGGGATCACAAATAAAGGTTACGGAACAATAGCAGTTAACGGAAGACCAAAGCTTTCTCATCGCGTTGTATTTGAGGAAGTAAATGGTTTCATAAATGAAGCTTTGTGCGTCATGCACACTTGCGACAACAGGAAGTGCTGCAATCCGGCGCATTTGATCCAAGGAACACTTGCAGAGAATAATAACGATAGGCACAGAAAGGGTCGCACTGTTCCCCCTCCCGGCCTAAAGGGATCGGCTAACCCAAGAAACAAACTTAACGAACAGCAAGTAATCGAAATATTTTTTGCCAGCGGTACACTTCAAAGCATTGCAGATGCTTATGGTATAAAAATGCAGACAGTTCACGATATAAAAAAGGGGCGTAACTGGGGCTGGCTAACAGAGGAAGCCACGCGCCGCGCGGGCCAGAGTTTTAGATAATGTTTACTGTTCATCTAAGTGATGCGGAAATCATGTTCTGCAAAGTTGCGGCGGGAATGAGAACGATTACAGCCCGCGCTGCAAATGTAAAAGACGCAAGAATGGGCGATCTTTCAGGTCTTCAAATGGATGAAGATGGAATGATTGGAGAGTATGCATTCTGCAAAAAGATGAACATTTTCCCTGACCTCATTCCCGGCCCTCGCAGTGGATCACATGATTGCATTTTTATGGGCAAGCGGATTGACGTTAAATCTACGCGCCGTGAAGATGGGCGGCTCCTATCTACGCTCAAGAACAACGACGATGTAGATATTTACGTTCTTGCAATCATTGTCGAAAACAAAGTTCGGTTCCCCGGTTTTGCGCCCAAAAAAGAACTTTGCTTAGAGGCAAACAGGGTTCAGCTTGGGCATGGGGTTGGGTACGGGATGACTCAGGACAAGCTTCGCTTATGGAAAGAAGAGTATTGTGACTGAGGATGTCGGCACAACCCCGCGCAAGCCCCTTACCACACGCCGCAAGCTGGCGATCTGGGAGCGTGAGAAGGGCCTCTGCATGCTTTGTGGATGCCGCCTGATACCCGGCAAGTTCATCTATGAGCATGTCCGTGCGCTGGAGCTAGGCGGCGATGACGAAGACCACAACATCCGCCTGACCTGTATTCCATGCGCCGGGGAGAAGACCCGCGACGATCACAGCAGGGCCGCCAAGGCCAAGCGGGTGAAGAGCAAGGCACTGGGCCTTAAGAAAACGAAGAACCCCCTGCCGGGAAGCAAGGGGTCCAAGTGGAAAAAAAGAATGGATGGCACTGTTGTGCCACGGGATTGATTACTGATAAAATACGCCAACGGCACCAGAAGCAGCAAAAGTTCCAGACGTTGGAAGTATCTGAATGCGCTCAAGAGCGCCGGGGAGAGTAACCACCCCACCACCAACACAAGTTTTTGTTACCGCTCCAATAGTATGTTCGCAAATCCAAGACACGTCGTTGACAACAGATAAGCGAATTATTCCATTTCCAACGCTTCCGCCAATGTTAATAATGAAGCCTGTAGTATCAGTAACACTGGCCGGTGTTGATCCAATGGAAGTTCCAGTGGATGCATAACCAGATGAAACAAATCCAGCACTTGTGCCAATGCGCACAAGAGCATCTGTTGCTGTAGAACTTCCGTCCATATTCCCGACCGTCATTGTAATTGACTTTGCCCAAGACGGAATGCCTGTGAACGTATTGCCGGGGCCAGCAAACGTCTGCGTCCCAAGAGAGCCAATTGCAGGGTTGTTCCAAGATGGCGCGGAGCCTGAGCCGTTCGATGTCAGAACCTGATTTGCAGTGCCGTAGTTAGCTCCAGCGATGCCGATCTGTCCTGATGCACCAATGCGAAGGCGTTCGGTATTATTT
>TARA_R110000868_G_scaffold74337_5_pt1 | contig 13665 bp, 24 predicted proteins | sample TARA_R110000868 | Tara Oceans TARA_R110000868 (sample SAMEA4397489) | marine metagenome | biome: Polar Biome; feature: [SRF] surface water layer (ENVO:00010504); material: water (ENVO:00002006), including particulate matter (ENVO:01000060) such as... | depth 5 m | reverse complement strand
GTTATTTAAAAAATTAAAAAAGTAAATTTTGGAAAAGATAATTTTTATAGAGGTAACGCTAGCTAATGCTTCTCCCTCTCACATTATGGTTCAAGTTTCTAAGATAGTAGATTTTTGGGAATTAAGAACTGGTAAGTGTAGTATGCTTTTAGGTGGGGAAGAGGTTCTTATCCTAGAAGAGACTTACGAGGAAGTAGTATCACTTTTAAGTTTTAACTCTGCGATAAGTATTTATAGCCTAAAAAAGAAATAAATGACATTAGAAAATTTTATAAAAGACTTAGTGTGTAGGAATTCTCTCATACGACTTTGGTATCCCAATCCAAGTGATGACGGGCATAGTATTGTGGTTTACGATAAAGACTGGGATATTGTATCTATGGAATGGGAGGCCTTGAAAGGGGAAGGAGCATTTAAAGATTATCTACAGCATACTGTTGTAGGTGTATCTGATATTTATATGAACAAGAGCCCGTACGTAGAGGCTATTAACATTGTAATCAAAAAGAAATAATATGGATGATTTATTACAAATGATTTTCCCTGAAGGAGAAGAGAGGTGGATTAAGGTTTTATATGTTAATCCGAAAGAAGCTATGAAGCATTTAAGACTAAATATTAATGGCAAATTTAATAACAACCTAGGTTTTGAGGTTACAGCTTTAGGTGCTACATCCGAGTATGTTCCGCAAATAGAGGCTTTGGCCCAGCTTAAAAATACTTTGGAAAGAGATCCGATGTTGTACCCACACTCCGATATTAGAGATAGGGTAGCGATGCATATAGACCAGGCGATATTCGACATATTAAAGAAAGTGCAATTAACAAGTAAGTAGTATGGAAGAATCGATAAAAAGAATACTGAGTAAGTTCAAAAACGGAGAAGAGCGGTTTAATACCTCTCCTTTATTTCGTGCTGTAGTGAGTTCCCTACTAAGGGGCGCGGATCCGATTTCATTGTTAGATAGTCTTATTGAAAGATCTGACGAATCCCTGGCAGCTAAGATTAGCGATCATACGGAAAGAATTATAGTAAATACACCACATCCATCTATAGAGTATTTGGACCCAGTTAATGTGGTCCCCAAATGCAGGTGCAAAGGATTTCATACGTGCAATTACTGCCTACGTAAATACTAGACAAAGAAAAAGCGAGGAAATTAATCTCTCGCTTTTTTTATTTGTGTTCAGTATTATTCGACTCACATTTATGTCCTGCTTTTACTCCGCAAGTTAAGCACCTGTTATTATTGGGGTCATTTACCCTATCGCAAATCGGCTGTTCAGTTTGAATTTGAAAGGGTTGATTTTTATTTGTAGAACAACTACATCTCCCGTCTTTTCTTGTCTGTTCGTCACAAGCAACGTAGCATTTTTTTTCTGTGTTATCTGCTCTTATCATTTTTTTATTTTTGATTATTAAAAATACTACTTTTGATCTGAGTAAGACGTGCTCTACAGACTCTGGTGAAGCTCCTAAAAATATGTTTGCTAAAATTGCCACTGCATTATTTAGCATTTTTCCCATCTCTCTAGTTTCCTTATTATTCTCTTAAGCAAGTATATCTCTTGTACTAGTGCGTAATTTGCTGTGTCCTTACCAAGCTTAACTCTAGTGGCATCAGCCAGGTTGCTTTTTAATTCGTTCAAAGTATTTCTATGACATCTTTTCAAAGATGCGAGTTCTTTGCTTTCTCTGCGCCTTGTTTCGCGCATTAAAATAAGTTGTACGATAATAATTACAAATGTAAATGCGGCTATCTTTAGTGCTATCATAATGTTTGGTTTGAAAAAAATCCCTTATCTAAACTAATGAATAAGGGATATAAAAATAAATAAATAAAATAAAAATATTAATACAGTACGTGGTCCATACTCAATAACATCTGCGATACAGATGATGCATTTACCAACGCAGCTTTTGTTACTTTTGTAGGGTCTAATATCCCTGCAGCTACCATATCTTTATACTCGTCAAGCTTGGCATCGTATCCGTAGTTAAAGTCTCCTGAGAGTACCTCTTTCATAACTACCGCTCCGTTTGCTCCTGCATTCGCGCATATTGTTTCGATCGGAGCTTGTAAGGCTAAAAGCAAAATCTCAAATCCGATTTCTTCTCCTCTGTTTTTAAACTCAGGTCTTTCGATCGACTTGGCAATCTTAAGTAGTGTCACACCACCTCCAGGAACTACCCCTTCTTCCATAGCCGCTCTAGTCGCGTTGATTGCATCTTCTATACGGAACTTTTTCTCTGCAATTTCTATAGGAGAAGATCCTGCTACGTATAATACTGCAATACCATTAGAAAGTTTTGCTATTCTTTCAGAAATTTCTGACTTAATAGTTTCTACTACTTCTAATTTCAACTCGTGTTTCAAGTCTATAATTTTCAAGGCAACCTTAGCCTCGTCTGTGTCTTCAGTGATAATTGTAAAAGAATCGGAAGTTACTTTTACGATCGAAGCCTTACCTTTCATTTCGTTAGTGGCATCTTCGATATCTAAGCCGAATCTTTTTGAGATTACCGTGGCTCCAGTTACTAATGCTAAATCTTCAAGATTCTGCTCTTTAACAGTACCATAACCTGGGGATCTAACCGCACAAACTTTTAATTGGTACTGAACTTTGTTACTGGCCAAGTCATTCAATGCCTCTGGTCCGTAATCGTCCGCGATAATTAATATCGTAGAGTCAGTGTTCTTAGTCTCCTTAAGCATATCGATTATAGGCTCAATTGTTTTTAGCTTACCTTCGTAAATAAGAATAGCGCAGTCTTCTAAGAGAACGCTGCTAGTATTTGTGTTGATAAACATATGTGACTCGTATCCAGCTTGGTACTTCATACCATCTACAGTGTCTACGTAGTTTTTATCGGTAGCACTATCTTTCACTTCTATTAATCCGTCTGCACCTACTTTCAAGAAAGCATCTGAGATTAATTTACCCAACTCTTCGTCGTTGTTAGCAGAAATAGATGCTACTTGTAAAAGTATATCTTTATTATCGCTAAGAGATGTAACGTGGTTTTCGATATCTTTTAGGACTAGTAATGTTGCTTTTCTAATTCCTTTTACAATATCAATCTGAGAGAATCCCGCTTCAATGTTCTTAAGACCGTTAAGAATAATTGCTTCAGCCAATGTTGTGGCCGTGGTTGTCCCGTCTCCTGCTAATGACTCTGTATTTTGAGATACTGTTTTTAAAATGTGCGCGATGTAACTTGCCAGCGGATCGCTGAACTTTATTTTCTTAGCCACGGTAACTCCGTCGTTTACTATGACAGGTAACATAATTTCAGACAACACCCCTACATTTGTACCCGACGGGCCCAATGTGCTTTTGACTGCTTTAGATAAAATAGTCACTGTTTCTTTAATTACGTCCCTTAGGTCTTTGCCAGAACTAATCGATTCTTGCATATAAGTTTGTTTTTTGTATCATTGTTAATTTTTCCCCGAAGAAGTTGATTCTTATTCCAGGTACTTCTCCTATCATCCAATTAGACCCTATTGGGTATTTTATCTCATCGAATGTATGTAATATCTTTGCTTTTTTAAAAACGCTGATCGCTCCTTGGGCTGTACCCGAGGTCTTCATCTCATTGTTTCTAGTGTAATAAGATTCTATCTCTTCTGTTGTCGGCTTTGTAATTTCTACGTAAAGCCAAGGCTCTTCTGTTTTATATTTGCTCATCCTCGTCAAAATCTTTATCGATATCTTTAATCGCTTCTACGTTTTGTTCCCACGTAGAGGTAAATGTTTTTTTATCCTTTTGCCAAGAACCAGAGAGATCTGGATATAACTCCAGAAGCTCTCCGTTAGCTAAAAGCTCGTCATATTCGTTCTTAGCTTTCATAATTATTACTCTACGCTGTTAACAGGCGCTTCAACTTTGCCAGGCCCTTCAGTTTCAGCTGGTCCTTGAGATACAGGTGATTCTAGCACAGATCTTAAAACTGCATTACCTTTGTCAACGTTAAGTTGGAAGATACCTCTTAACTCTCCTAGCATCTGCACAGCTGCACTACCAAGCTCATCTCGGTCTACTCTTACATTAGATGTACTAGCTTCCATATCGATGTTCTCGTAATACTCTGCTGCTAATTTAGTAGCTTCCATTTTTACCTTAGCTTTTTGTGTAAGCTTTACGTGAGTAAGCTTACTGAAGAAAGCATAGATGTCTGTTCTAACACGAGTAGAGTGTTTTTTCTCTACTTCTTGTACAATGTTTGTCATTGCGATATAAGTAGATAAAGGTACTAATACGTCTTTAGTTGGGTCTAGTGCATAATCTTTGTAATCTACTTTTTTGTTATTCTCTGCCATAATAGTTTTTATTGTATTGTTTTTAAATTTGTTTTAGAAAAAGTATGTCTCTGACATTGTGATGTTCGGGGTGCATCCCTGAGAAGGGTTTTAACGGTTTGCCAGCACATCGAGTTCATCAGAGTGAAATCCTAATCTCGGTTACAGGGATAACATACTTTTGATTATTTTTTAGAACGGTAAGTCATCTACTGGTTTAGCTACTGGTGCTTGAAACGCTGCTTTAGCTACTGGTGCTTGAGGCGCTGGGGCCGCTGCTTGAGGATTAGCTTGTTGCGGAGCTGCTTGAGCTGCTTGCGCTGGTCCAGGAGATTGTGCTTGTGCAAATTTAGTTTGGACTCTAGCCCAAAGAAATTCGATTTGCGCTACTCTAGAAGTTTCGCTTTCTCCTTTAGCATTCACAACTTGCTCAGTATCAGGTAGTCCGTTTTCTCTTTTGAAAGCCATTTCAGTTTTTATACCTGCATCTTTAATAGAGATACCTGCATTGTAACCTTTAATTTTTTCTCCGTTGATGTCCCACTCAGTTGGAATAGAGTAAGGTCTGAAGTTCAATTCGTTCGCTTGGTTTACGTTTAACAATCTGTTAAGAAAGTTAGCGCAAATTTTTCCGTAGAAGTCTGTGTTGATTACGCTTTCGTCTCCGTCTGCATCGTGCAAAGTAACTTTTAAAGAAGTTCCTCTGTCAAACTTATCTTTTTCAACGCTCTCAATTAATCCTGAGATGTCTGTGTAAAAGATTCTTAGTGGGTAGTCTTTTCCGTTTTCAGTATCGTAATACTTGTTTCTCAAATCGACATTTTCGTTTTTAGTTCTACGCGCTTTGATGTCAGATAAAGACATTTTTTCGTAACCCTCTGGTGCTTCTTTTCCGTTTGCACATAACATACCATAAGATATATTGTAATAAAATTTCTTTCCTGTGGAATCGCTTCCGCCATTGTTTGCTGCCATTTTCTATTTTTTAGTTATTATTTATATGCAAATATAGTGCTTTATTCCGAACTGTGCAACTTATCTTCAAAAAGTTTATCCATTTCTTCTATAGTTTGTTTTACCGTATACATTAGGTCTTCTGATACCATAACCTCTACAATATTGTCAACATTTTCTTTATAAAGTATAATGTCTTTTTTTCTAATTCTAAATTTTTTTTCTGTAACTATGTAGTCTTCATCTCTGAACTCAAACGGCTCTATAAAAGGTTTGACAGGGTACTCTCCGTCTAAGTCTCTAGCTTTATCTAGTTCGGTTTCGTGTGCAAACATTAGTCCTTGATTGTGCTCTGCAATGTTGTGGTATCTCTCTAAGGCTTCTATTTTTACTTTGTAGTGTAATGCTGTAAGTTCTATCATTATAGTATTTCTTGTTTAATTAATAATTCTTCTACTTTTTTCCAATCAACGTAATCTCTTTTTGGTTTGTGATACTTGTCTAACCCTTCCTCTTCGTTACCGTGAGTAAAATAAGCTACCGTGTCTTCTTTGAGTTTTATTCTCTCCCTTGTAAGAGGGCAACCCAGGGCGGCATCATCTATGTACAAATGACCGAAAGCTTTTGGAGATTTAGTCCACATTATTTGTGTGGGGTTTGACTGGACACCATATACAGGTATCTTATTTCTTTCAAACCAATTGTAAGCTTCTTTAAGAGGCCCATCAGACCTCATAGTAAATAAAATAAGTCTGTGTCCTTTTTTGGTCAACTTAAGAAGAACTTCAGCTGCCCCTATTTCTATCCCTATGTTTGGGTACTCGTGCGTGGTACAAGTACCGTCAAAATCAATGCAAATATCCATATTATTTTTTGTTAATTACGTTTGCTTTATGAAACCTGCCTAATATGTTCCCATTTAAAAATCTCTCTTCTTCTAGCACACCGCTGCAGAATTGATGTTTACATTCAAAGTAATTCATCATATTTTCCTCGTGCACTATTTGTACTATGTACTTTGTGGCCTGGGCTCCGCTCTTTATCATTGCGAGAACTTCCTTAGAAGAGCTGTTATACTCTTGCCATTTCATTTCTGTCCTAATAGTCTGGTAGTAGTACCAAGCACCTTTTTCTTTCCCTATTTTTTGTTTCTTTCTTCTAAAAGCAGATTTTCCTAGCAGGGTCAATTGTTTTGCGGATGCCCTTTTAGATTGTACAGAGAAAAAGTTCTTCTTGCCGTAGTACTCGTAAGATTTACCCTTGTGGGCTAATACTATGCAGTATATAAAACCAAAAGCTTCTTGTTCTTCTTTTGGTAAGTCTTCTATTTTCTCTATTGTTTGTCCTTCGTAAATCCAACTCATAGTTTTATTGTTTATCTGAATACTCTTTCTACTTCCATTCTTTTAATACACTCCAGGGCGGTCTCTCCTTTTTTCATATTGTAGCTGCACCCTACAGTGCCGCCTTTCCAGCTTCCTTTTCTTGAGCCTACTTCTTTAGAGAAGTCTACGTCTATTGTTCTTCTTACTCGTGAAAATAAACTTGTCCATTTAAGCCAATGTGCTCTCCATTCTCGTTCCTCTATATAAACTTTAGTTGGGATCAAAGTTTTGTCTGATTTATCGAGAAACAAATAGTCTATCCTATATTGGCTGTTTTTCCACTCGTCTTCGTAAAAATCTTTTCTATCCCCTTTAACATCGTGCGCCCAAGTGTCGTTTTTTAGTAAGACTGAACTGCGCACCCAAGTGTAGGCCCAAGGGAAATCAAAGGATTTGTAGTTAGCCCACTGCCAGATTACACAGCTAGGGATATTTAGTTTTCCAGGAACGGGGTCTACGTGGTAGACATAAAAACCATAAGACGGATGCTCGGACTGGTCCTTGCCTGTATCGAAAGGTAATTTTAAGTATATGTCACCCCATCCAAAAAGTAAGAATGGCAATAGTAGTAAGTGGGCCCAACTTATGCTCAGTGTTACCAAGCTAAAAAGTAATACGGCTATAACTATTAAAGATGTAACATTAGTTAATATCCTCGGCCTCGGGTCAAAGTAGGAAAAAGGAGATATCTCAAATCTGAAATATGTTCTTTGGGGATAAAAGCTAAACCAGCTTCTGTCTTCTACTTGTTCTCCAAATCCTATTTTGAATCTAAAGTTTATATTCTCTTTCTTTTTTTCTTCTCTCAGCTCACTTGCTGGTGTCTGACATACTCCTTCGTTTTCCATATTATTGTACTGTTCTTAAAATGTCCTTGATTAGATTTGCGAAACTGTCGCAATCGTTTCTTAGATCGGTTACATTAGTCATACTCTCTTTGTAGAAAGCCCTTTGGTCTACAAATTCCTTGTACTTATCACAACCGCTGGCATATTTTTCTGCTGCAGTTATAGAACAAGTTTCGTAGATTAATTTTCCTTTTTCGTCTTTAAATGTCCCCTGGTGTATCGCCACGGCTATCCTAAACTTAATAGCTGTTGCGGCCTTGTCGTCTCTACGGGTCCATTCTTTTATCATCTCTACCTTGTACGGGCGAAGCTCTGCTTTTATATCGACAAATCTTGCTTGGTACTCTAGGAGAGTGTGTTTATTTAACTCTCCTACTTTTCTAAATTGTGAGAACGATATCCTATTGTCCTCAAAATCTTCTATTATATCTATAAGCTCTCTAGTCATCTAATAGTCCCATTAAGTATTTAAAGTCCTCTTCGTTTTCTTTCATATAAGTTACTACAGCTTTTTTACCATTTAACTTTACTTCCACAGCATCTCTGTTTGGGAAAGAGAACCAAGCACCACCTTGACGAACAATACCTTCTTTTATAAGAACAGTAGAGTACTCATCGTAGTAATTAAAACCTGAATCATAATAAAAGTTAATTTTAAAAATGTCTTTTGGATTGTAAGATGTAATTTTACTTTTAAGAACTCTGACATCTATTACGTGCCCTACGTTCTTACCTTCTTCTACGATCAAGTCTTTTTTAGTAAGGCTTATCATTAAGTTACCCATAGTCTTTTGCCAGTTACCTCTTGGTAAGTATCTAGGGTCTCCCATAGATCCTGGGTCTTCTTTAAAGCTAGTCAAGCCTAATAGAGTAGTTCTACGGGCCAAACAATTAGCTTCTATGATAGGCATCCTCTGAGTGTATCTTCTTGCCTCTGCAGCCATAGAATTCTCTCCCGCAGACTTTTCCTCTACTGATGTAGCGATGTAAATAGGAATAGAATCCATAACAATAATACCAACATCATCAGCAGTAGAGTAGGCTTCTATTGTATCTAGCATTTCTTCTAGGTTTCTACCTCTTATGATAATAAGTTTATCTTTATCAACTCCCATTCTTTCAACATAAGAGTCGTCTAAAGTCCCTTCTCCATCGTGATACACACCATACTTTCCAGAAGACTTTTGCTCTTCGCGTATAGCTATCAAGGCTAGTGAGGATTTCCCAGTACCACCTGGAGCTATAATAGAGTTATAACCACCTCGCGTGTAACCGCCATTAGTGATCCTATCTAAGGTAGGGCTCCCAGTTCCAGTGGTAGTCTTTTTGTAATAACCAACAGGTTGTTTGGAAGCTACCCTTGCTTGGTCTTCGTCCTTTTTACCTTTGTTTAATTTTGCTAAAACATCTTTAAGATTCGCCATATTTTTCGTAGTGCTTGTATGTAATTTTTTCAGTTATTGTACTCTCAAGCTCTGCAAATATACGCATAACTTTCGGATATATTCTCATTTGCTTTACTTTTTCTACTGGCTGATTGTCAAAATTAGTGTGGCACTGACTTAAAGTGTACATCCCACATAAATACATAACGTTATCATCGTTAGTAGCTAAGGACTTGAAGTAAGATTTAGGAAGGACGTGAGCTATTTCACTTACGTGCCCTAGCAAAAGGCTACCACATTCTTCACACACACATTTATTCTTTTTAATAATTTGTATGTGTTTCTGGAAAAACTCTGCGTATCCCGCGCGATCAGCTTTTCTTTTCTCTAGTCCTTTTTTCGAATACTTCATTATTTCGGCTCTAGAGCATTAGTTTTTATTACAGGGGAGAAAAAACTATTATCGATCTCTTCTTGCCCTGAATCCCATTCTACAATTTGTATCCTAACTGACTCTTGTATTTTTTTCCATCTGGAGATAAAATTAGCTGTTGTAACTGACGGTAACTCTGCTATTGGTATGTGTACTGGGCTAGTGTAAATTAGTCCTGTAATCGGGTTGTAATCGAATATCATATATTTGTATTTAGTTATTGTGCTCTGAATTTACTGTACTCCTTATTTAATTTCACTATCATAGGGTTCCTAGTTTGAAACTCGTCTCCTAGTGTTATAGCTTTTATGCCGTCTACTTTTTCTATTATAGTCAATAGATTTTTTAAACCTGTGCTCGATCCGATGTCTGATTGCATTAAGTCTCCATTTAAAAACATCTTACTACTTTTGTCTAATCTAGTTACAACTGAAATTAATTCGTGTAGTGTACAGTTTTGGGCTTCGGATAATATTACGACCGCGTTCTTAAAAGTATTTCCTCGGATAAAATTAATAGGCTCAAAAGTTATCTTCTTTTTTAAATCCTTAACTCGGTTAGAATCTGAGGATCCAAGTATAGAATTTATTATGTCATCAAAAGATTTTCGATATGCTTCTGTTTTATCTTTCGATTCTCCAGGCATAAACCCCATAGACCGCCCTACTTCTACTATAGGCTTCATAATAATAATCTTATCATATTCCTTAGATACCATATACTGCAATGCTGTGTACATACATATAAAATCCTTCGCGCAACCTGGAGGAGCAGTTATAATAGACACCTCGTTTTCTTGCAAGAATTTTGAGATTGGCTTTTGAATTTCAAATAGGTTTTCTTTGAATAGGTTTACTTTAGATTCTGTCATTTTTATTTAAGTTTAGTTGTTTCGTCTCCGCTTATTTTCTTTACCATTTTTCTACCCCAAGCATACTGAATCCAGGTTTTTGTATCATTAAAATACTCCCACCAATTTGGCTCCCACTTTCCAAAAAATACTATGGTCCAAGTATTAGGCTCCGCTCTTAGTATTCTGTGGCAATAGTTTTTAGGTAATCTCCTAGGCCTCATCCACTGTGAAACTACTCTAGTTAATATTTTACCGTCTTGTATAACCTCTTCTGTGTAGCTTCCGCTCAATAGGAAAGCGTAAGCGCTGAATGCGTGCGTATGAAATCTGTTCTGTAAAATAGTTTTCCAATTGTATATCCAAATACCACCGAAGAACTTATTTTCAAAGATAGTGTATTGTATTATAAATCCGTCTCCTAATTCAACTCTTTTTTTCTTAAAAAATATCATAACCTAATTTATATTAAAACGGAAGACCGTTAGTTACTTTTGGAACTTCTTTAGGAATTTTCAAATATTCTATAATTCCTTTCTTTAACGATTCACCCGCTGGTCCGTAGAAAGACCATTCGTTTTTTAAGTGCTTGTCGTACAACCAACTGCAGTAAGATTTAAGTCTTTCAGCATCCTTGCCTTGAGCTATGTCCCACAACTTCTTGCCTTTGAACATCCCAAATGTAAACTCAGGGTTTTCTTTTACTACTTTATTTTTGTCTACTTCCTTCTTTCCGCTTTCCATAAGACTGTCCTTGGTAGGTCTTCTTCCGCCTGAGATAGGGAAATCTGTAAGCAATTCATTTCTGTCATTAAATAGACCCCATCCGTAGTAAGGAAGATTTTCGTAGTGAAGACCTTCTACTCTTCCGAATCTTTTTACGTTACCTGAAAAATCAACTACCCTACAATCTTTTTTCTTATCGTGTATTCTCACACCTCTTCCAATTTGCTGGTAGAATAATGCAATAGATGCAGTAGACCTGGCAGTAACTATTCCGTCAAGTTCTGGGTGATCAAAACCAACTGACAATACATTAACGTTAAATACAACAGGTATTGTTAGGTCTTTAAATGCTTTTATAACATAATCCCTAGTCGCGGTGTCTATTTTGCTATGCACGACTGCGCTGTTTGGGAAAGCCTTGTAAAGTTCATTTGCTTCGTCAATAGTCGGTACAAAAACAAGTACAGATTTTCTGCCGTCCCCCAACATATTTTTTACTTCCTCAACAATTTGCTCTTGCAAGTTATTTGCTTTGTAATAGTCTTTTTGAGACTGAACTGTAAAATCAGAACCGTTACTATTTTCTTGTAGGTAAGTTTCGTCCGTGTCGTTTACTTGGTATAAAAGTTTACTCCAGTATGGTTTTGGCTCTGCCTTTACTAACTCACTTATTTGAGTAACATATCTAATATCGCTAAACATCTTAGCTCGGGTGCGGTTCATCATTTTTAATGTGGCGCCATTCATCCCGCCTTCTAAGTATAGGGCAGTGGCCGTAAGTCCGACAACGTGAGTGATTCCAATTTCTTTAAATAACTCTCTTACCTTAGAGCCTACTTTTGTAGACAGGTGAGCCTCGTCAATAATTGCTTTTGTAACACCTAGCTTTTTTAATTCTGCAGCATATTTTTTAACAGTACCTACAGTGGCATAAGTTACTCTTGATATTTTTCTACACTCCACAAAATCCCCATTATCAAGCTGAGCGTACTCAACACCTTTTTCAGTTTTTACTTTTAAGCTCGCACAACAAATAGTTGCAGTCCCGCCAACCTTAATAAATTTCTCGTAATTTTGAAGTAACAGTTCTTTAGAGGGTTGTAAAATAAGTATAGGCGCATTTACACGTTTAACAGTTTCTGCAACGTAAATAGACTTACCACCTGCTGTAGGCGATATTACTAATTCCTTACAGGTTTTCTTAGTAGACTGTAAAATGTCTACGCTTGCTTGTGTACCTGCTTCCTGATAATCTCGTAATATAAAACTCATATAAACTATGCTAGTAATTAAAGTACAAATATAGTGATTCCCAGTTACATACGCAAGTAATTATATACTTTTTTAAGGGATGCCATACTCTATTTATACTCTATCTTAGTAGTGTAAATCTATTTATGATGGTGGCCGCTACCTTGTATGCTTGATTTATTACTCGATACTTATATGAAAGATTTACGCTCTCCAGTGCCGAAAAGACAGAGAACCCCCAAACCCCCTTAATCAAGTACCCCTAAAGGTAACGTAGTATTAAAGTGATTTGGTTGTGCTTTTAAAGCTTACGCTCCCGCAGAAGGAAAAACCCCGAATCCTTATCTCTGCGTGTATTTTTTTGTTGGTACTTAACCGCCCCTTTTTATGTCTAGCGGTCTTCAGTGATATTATTTATTTAATCACCTAAAACGTACAAGTAGCAGGTATACTTATAACCTGCTCTCCTCTGGCGGTGTACCCGTAATAAATACAGGGCCTCTTCCATTTAGATCTTCCTTACGACCCTTTCCAAGGTTCCTCGTAACTTTAATGCATAAAAAAACCCACCAAGGATATCTGTCAAGATTAAATCAAAGTGGGTGGGTTAAACCGTGAAGGTTTTTTAATATTTTATTTTTGATTTAATATGCTTGACAAGGCGCAAATATACAACAATTTTTGTATTGTCAAAATTATATTAAATTATTTTTAATGTTTTTTAAATTTTTTCTTCTGCAGCTCTTTTTTCTAAAGCTATTTGAGTCTCTTTTTTGTGCTGTAACTCTCCAGCTTCTTTTTCTAGTCTTACCTTTTTTTCCCTAGCTTTTATTTTTGGTTTTAGGACTTCCAGAGCATCTCTGTAAGCGCTAACAACATCAATAATTTTACTTAGCTTGTACAGCGTATTGTCCAACATCTCTATACTTTCTAAGTCTACAGCAAGTTCTATCTGTTTAGAACAATCTGATATTTTAAGACTCCCATAAAATAACCCCCCGCCATACGACGCATTTTCTATAGAAGTAACTATAGAGGCATTAGAATGGTAACCTTCTTTATTTAAGAAGGCTCTTTTACTAAAAACTTGTTTATCTTTCATAAACGCAAATATAAACAATAAAAAAATCCCCACCAAATAAATGATGAGGATTGTTTTTTTAAAACGGGCACTATCTCGAAATTACTTCCTACTTCGCTAAGTCATAAAGTTTTTGGCCGAGAGGACTTACAGGAACTCCATTCCCCTTGATAGCGGTACGTGCCATAACCGTCAATTTCACGTTTTAATTCTCAACTTGCGTTAAGACTAAGTCCCAACCTAATTTGGCTAGATGAGACTCTGATTGTGCTTTTTTCATAGCGTTTTTTTCTGCTTGCCAAAACTTTTCGTCTTTCGTTTCCACAAAAGAGTAAGGAGCTTTCATTCCGTTCTTAACGGCCTGCACTCTCCAGATTCGTAAATTCTTCATAATTGTTAGTAATAACAATCATTGGGCATCTTATTCTCTTCATAGGCAAATAGTTT
>TARA_R110000868_G_scaffold91999_9_pt1 | contig 13666 bp, 13 predicted proteins | sample TARA_R110000868 | Tara Oceans TARA_R110000868 (sample SAMEA4397489) | marine metagenome | biome: Polar Biome; feature: [SRF] surface water layer (ENVO:00010504); material: water (ENVO:00002006), including particulate matter (ENVO:01000060) such as... | depth 5 m | reverse complement strand
TTCTAACACTCTTGCCGGAGATTGCAAAGGGTGTTTGGCCGCAGGACCACATCCGCCCTGCGGCAAACAGCACCCGGGCGGCTTTAGCGGCTCAAACGCTCAGATAATTGCTTATGAAAATGGACAATGGCCCCTTCAAACCGGCCGAATGTGAAGGCCTCATTGGCACCGCTGCCCAAGCCTTTCTGAATGGCCATGACAATAGCGCGGTCTTCCGCCGCCCCTGTCTGATTCACAAAAGCCGCGTCGCGCTTGGCGGCCTCCTCGGCGTCACGGTCGCCCATCGGCCTGTTGGTCATGGTGTAGCTCACCAGCCGCGTTTGCGTCAGCGAGATCGGCTCCAGCACTACGAGCGACGTATGGCTCGACAACACCGTCACTAGCGCATTCGGAAAGAGGTGGTAAACGAGCGTCACCATGCCGTCGACGCGACGTGCGGCGGGCTCGACCGCCTTCAGTTTGTTGATGCGCTGGAACGGATAGGTCACGCGTGAATGCGGTCCGAAATATTCGACCACATTCAGATTGTCGAAACCGTAGGGATAGAACGTGTCTGGATGTGCCGCCTTGATGTGATAGCCCTCGATGAAGCCTTCCATAAACACCTTCCAGTTGGCATCGATGATGCTCTCGTTCATCGAGAAGATGCGCTGGTCTGCTGCAATGAGGGGCGGCATGTCGCCGAGCTTCGGTGCGTCAGCGCTTTCGTCCTGTGTCACAAACACAAGTCCACTCACCTCTTCCACTTTCACCGGCGCGAGATTGTGTTGCGATTTGTCGAGACCGGGAAATCCATGCTCATCCGGCACATGGCGCAGTGTTCCATCGAGACTGTAAGTCCAGCCGTGATAGGGGCACGCGAAAGCCATGGTGCACCCTTGACCTTCCACAAGTGGCATACCGCGATGGCGACAGGCATTGCGGTAGCCGCGCGCTGTGCCGTCGCGTTCGCGCACCACGACAATGGGCACGCCTGCCGCCTCTCGCGCCACATAATCGCCTGCGTTAGGAATGGCAGCAGACGGACAAAAAGGTACCGGCGAGGTGCGCAACACGGTTTCGATTTCTGCCTTAAGACGTTCTTCAGAACTGTAATTCGCCACCGGTTCGCGCCACAGACCTTCACCGAGGTCGGTCGTCTTGTTTTCAATATGGTCAAAAATGCGCTGGGTCAGGCCCGCGTCGTCCAGAAGCACACCCATGACGTTCTTCTCCCCCGAAATAGTCTCGAAAACCCCTCTAACACAAACGGTTCCATATTTTTGAATTGACTTCAATTCTTTTTTAGAGCTCCATTGTCCCATGATAGCCAAAGCCATTCCCTTTACGCCAAAAGGCCAGGCCACCCGCGCCCGTCTCATCGGCGTGGCGCAACAGGTTGCGATCACAAATGGCGGGCATTTCGAATTGAGCGAAGTCGCGGCAGCGGCCGGCGTCGTCCCAAGCCTCGTCCACCGCTATTTCGGCTCCAAGGCTGGTCTCGTCACGGCGTTAGTCGACGAATTCTTCGCCCGCTTCCATGCCGAAGCGCTCGACGTTGAACTCGACGATATCGGCACATGGGCCGATCATGAGCGGATCCGGCTAGAGCTTGGTGTGCGCTTCAATTTTGCAGAACCATTCTCCGCCGTCCTCTATGGGCCTTTGGCGCGCGAGCCTGAAGTCGCCCGCAAGGAGGCCGCACGCATCGCGCTTGTCGTGGACCGCGCGGCGCGCTCGATCCACAAAGGTCAAAAGCGTGGAGAACTGCCCGCTCACATTGATCCGGGCCTTGCTGGTGCAGCCATGTTTGGCGCAATGCGTCAGGTGATGACCGAAGCTCTGGGTCGCCGTCCGCGCCCCTCGCCCGATGCCGTGATCGACGTGCTCTGGCGTCAGGTCTGCGCGTCTGTCGGCATCGATCCGAAAACTCACAAACCCGTCTGAGAACTACTCTTCGTCTGCACCATCGCGCTGACGACGGAAGCCTTGTGCCAACACATACATCTCAGCGCTGTCTGCGCGGCTCGCCTTAGGCTTCACATGGCGCACGGTGCGGAAATGTTGCTTCAATAGATTCAGCAATTCGTTTTCCGTGCCACCGCGAAGCACCTTGGCGCAATAGGTGCCGTTCTCGCTCAACACGTCGATGGCAAAGTCGAGCGCGGCTTCGCACAGCGCCATGATTTTCAAATGGTCGGTCTGGCGATGTCCTGTTGCGTGTGCCGCCATGTCGGACAAAACGACATCGGCTTCGCCGCCCAGCACGGCTTTCACCCGATCATCAGCGCCATCGTCCAGAAAATCGAGCTTCATCACCGTGCAGCCCGGTAACTCCGCCATATTACCCATGTCCACACCGATGACGCGGCCAAGTTTTGCGCCGCGCCCTTCCATCGCATGGGTGCGTGTCACCGAGACCTGACACCAGCCGCCAGGTGCCGCGCCGAGATCAACAACGCGCATGCCGGGTTTCAAAAAATGAAACTTGTCATCGATCTCAAGCAGCTTATAGGCCGAGCGCGAGCGATAGCCTTCGCGCTTGGCGGCCGCTACATAAGGATCGTTCAACTGCCGCTCAAGCCAGCGCACCTGCGAGACCGTGCGTTTCTTCGCGGTCTTCACGCGCACATGCAGCTTGCGCTCGCCCGAAGTCGGGCCGCTGGTTTTCTTATCGTCGCTCATTCAATCATTCATCCCAGGCATTCCGGACGTGCTATCGCCCGCCACATTACCTTGTTTACCCGCGCTGCCACCGCGACGGCGTCTGCGGCGACGGCGGGTCCGTCCGGCATCCGATTCCATCAGCGACAATAAAATGCCTTCGCGCAGACCACGGTCCGCCACCCGCAACCGTTCAGCAGGCCAGGCCCGCGCGATGGCTTCAAATATCGCGCAACCCGCCAGCACCAAATCAGCCCGCTCGCGGCCCACACAAGGGTGCGCGGCGCGGTCATCGTAATTCATCGCCAAGAGGCCACGCGTCACGCTCTGCACATCGTCCGGCGTGATCCATGTACCATCAACGCGGGTGCGGTCATAGCGGCGCAATCCTAAATGTACGCCGGCAATAGTCGTCACCGTGCCCGATGTGCCCAACAGATGAAACGCGCCGCCAAGGTCCGCACGCGCGCCATGTAGCCGCGTCACAAAAGGCGTCACCCGTTCGGCGACTTCGGCGACCATGCGCTCGTACACATCATGCGACACATCCACACCGCCGTGACCTTCCGCCAGCGTGACGACGCCGCAGGGCAATGATATCCAGTCTTCGATCTTGGGTTTGGACGGCGGCTTCGCCCTGCCCTCGCCAGCGCCCGTTGGCATGGCTCCGTCGTCGTTCATGCTCACCCAGATGAGTTCCGTCGAGCCGCCGCCAATGTCGAACACAAGCGCCGAGCGGCATTCGCGATCCAGCAGCGGCGCACATCCCGCCACAGCGAGCCGCGCCTCATCCTCGTTGGACACGATTTCGAGCGCCAGTCCCGTTTCGGACCTCACCCGCTCGATAAACTCCGCGCCGTTGGCCGCCGCGCGACAGGCTTCCGTCGCAATCAGCCGCGAGCGTGACACGCCGCGCCGGTTCATCTTGTCGGCGCAAATACGCAATGCTTCGATAGAGCGGTCCATCGCCTCTTCGCTCAGTGCGCCGCGCGCGCTCAGGCCTTCGCCAAGCCGCACAATGCGAGAGAATGCGTCGACCACCCGGAACCCCTCGCGCGAACGCCGCGCGATCAGCAGGCGGCAGTTGTTGGTGCCGAGATCGAGCGCGCCATAGACCGGCCCCTCCTGCGATGAGGTGGGCGGTGCGGTGCGCGGCACATTACGACGGGCGAGCCTAAGCGTTTCTGCGTGCGATTTTTCGTCAGCCCCGTTTGCAGACACTTGTTCCGCAGCGCTTTCGGGCGCGTTCGCCTGAGGTTTGGGGTGTTTGCCTTTGCCCTTGCCGCGCATACGGCGGCGGCGACGCCCTTTTTTGAGCATCGGCGCGGGCGTGCCGGTATCGGCAGCGGAAGTCCCGGAAGACTCCTTGCCAGCATCGGACACGGGTGGCTCCGACAGCCCTCCCGCGCCCTTGTCACCTTCTGGGCGCACGTCTTCGACCAAGACCCGGGAAGCAGCGAATGGCCCCGTTTTCACGGGACAGCGCCTCCGACCGGGCTCCTTATCTTTTAAGTTGGGAGGACTTTAACAGGTTGTCGCCTAGGGTAAAGGCGCTGGCCCTCCGCAAATCCAACGTCCTGACCACCGAAAGCGAGACGGATGGTTGACGAGCGGCTCCGGGCTGACTAGTTTCCGCGCGTCCAAGCCGCTCTGGCCTTGAGATTCTCCCCATAAAGGAGCCTCCTCAACGGCCCGCCAGCGTATCCGGCTTCAGCTTGGGGGATCGTCTAACGGTAGGACTGCAGACTCTGACTCTGCCTATCTAGGTTCGAATCCTAGTCCCCCAGCCAAGCACTCCGCTATTAGGTAGCAAACACACCTGCGCCCTTTGCATTGTGAGTAGGTGGGCGATTTTGCCATAAGCAGCCATCTTCTTGGGCCCACTCAACTGATTGCGGCAAGTCCGTCAACGTTTGCTGTTTACCGAACTATCTCCTCAGGATTCGAGTGAGACCGTTCATATCCGAGCGTCATCGAGACCGGTCCCAGCAAGCTGGAGAACCTGATGAACAATGTCGTCGCTTTCTTTGCCCGGAACGATTTGCCCATCAATGAGCAGAAGCCCCAAACCATGCACGAGCGCCCAGAGAAATAGTCCAGCGATTGGCAGCTCTGCCTCGGACATCCGTTTCTCTAGATTAGATTTCATGATGTTATAAGAGCGCTCCCGAAGATCGCGCAGCGCCTGGCTAAATTGCGACACTGCGGGGAAACCCTCTCCAAACATCAATCGATAGAGCGCAGGATTGGCGCGCACGAAGGCGACGTAGGCTTCACCGTAAGGAGCCAAAGCGTCCTTCCCGTCATTGGGTTCAACTGCCAAGCATTCGGCCATTTCTTGGGCACCTAGCTCTGCCAATCCAAGCGCAATTGCATCGCGACTGGGAAAGTGATGGTAGGCGGAAGGCGCCGAGACACCGACACGTCGAGAAATTTCCCGCAGGCTTAAGAAGGACGGACCACGTTCTTCGAGAACTTCTCGCGCCGCTTTGAGAAGCGCGTTGCGCAGATCGCCATGGTGGTAGTTCTTGATAGGTTTTTTTGACCGAACCGCCATGATTACGCTCCTGAATCTTTTAATCTTTACGGTGTTAGGATTGTGCCCTATAGAAGGCCCGATTGCAATCGCATAGGCGACTTCAGGAAAGAATTTGCATGCAGAATGGACAGCCCAGCCTTACCGCTCTAGGAGCGGCAATCCAACGAGCCGCGCACCAGACTTTGGATGACGCCAATATCTTTAAGGATGCTTTTGCCCGCATTCTTCTTGGTCGGGAGGCCGATGCCCTTATAGCGGCCGTTTCTGCAGATCCGGCGCATCAGCAGATGCGAATATTCATGGCAGCTCGCAGTCGTTTTGCCGAAGATTGTCTGGAGGCCGCGGTTTCGCGTGGAGTCCGTCAGGTCGTGATTTTGGGAGCTGGGCTCGATACTTTTGCGTTACGAAACCCTCACGCTACACTTGGGTTGCGAGTATTCGAAGTTGATCATCCAGCGACGCAAGCATGGAAACGTGAGCGCCTCGCCGAAGCGGGACTTACCACGCCTGAGTCACTGACATTTGCGCCAGTCGATTTCGAGCGTCAAAGCCTCGCCGAAGGGTTGATCGCCGCCGGATTTCAGGCAACGGAGCCCGCATTCTTCCTCTGGCTAGGGGTTGTGCCCTATCTCCAGCGCGAAGCCATCTCGTCGATATTTCAATTCATCGCGAGTACACCAAAGTCGGAAGTCGTATTCGATTACTCCGAGCCCCTCGAAAATTATTCAGCAGAGCGTCAGACGAACGTAATCGCCATGGCCGCACGCACGGCTGCCATCGGAGAACCTTGGTTGACCTATTTCGACCCATCGGCGTTGTCTACGGAATTGCGCGAACGGGGTTTTCAAGAATTGGAAGACCTTGGTCTCGCCGACATTGCCGTTCGCTACCTCGGCACTGGGGAGGGTGATGTAACAAGCGTCGCTGGCCCGCATGTCATTTGCGCGCGACGCACTGACTGATCTCCGGATGCCTCGTCAGCCTTTGAGAGCAACGCAGAGATGGTGGTTTGGCAACTACGCCAAATGCACCTCCTCAGCTTAAACGTGGAGTGTCCGACGGGAACATAAATTGTTCTCCGTCGGCACCCAAGACATGGATTTGAGTGCGTAAGATGGAGCTCGGTTCGCGCGGAACCGCATTCAATGCCTACGCGACGGAGAGATCGCACACTTCGCCAACCACCGGGACACATCGCTCTACCGGAAATACGACGGTCACTTCCGTACCGACGTCTGGCTTGCTGTTCACGTTGATCATGCCACCGTGCTGCTCCGCCAGAGCCTGCACAATCGAAAGCCCGATGCCCAAGCCTTCATATTTCCGGTTGAGATTTCCGTCGACCTGAACGAAGCGCGCCAGAGCTTTCGGAATATCACTCTCCGACATGCCGATGCCGCTGTCGCGCACGCTTATACAAAAGCCACTCGCATCGTTTGAAAGTTTGACGGTTACAGTTCCGTTCGGGACGTTGAACTTGATCGCATTGCTCACAAGATTGGTCAGTATCTGCCTGATCTTGCGCTCATCCGCCATAAGCATTGCCAGATTTTCCGGCGCATTAATCGAGCAGCGAACATCACACTTGTCGGCCTGAATTTTTGTCGATTTCAAAACCTGCGCTGCAACTTCGCGCACTTGCACTCTTTCTTCGAATAATATGTCGCTGCCACTTTCAACTCTGGACAGATCGAGAATATCGCTCACCAGATCGAGCAGGTGCACTCCGGACTCATTTATGTCTTTTGAGTAGGTCGTATATTTCTCATGACCGAGCGGACCGAACATCTCGAGTTTCATCACTTCAGAAAACCCGATGATCGCATTCAGCGGCGTTCTCAATTCGTGGCTCATGGTCGCAAGAAATTCGGTCTTGGCATGCGATGCCACCTCGGCCAGTCGAAGCGCGTGCCCCAGTTCGCTCGCTCTTGCTTGAAGAACTTCATTGGCGTCGCGCAAGTTTTGCGTCAACGCGTTTCGTTCGTTTTCAACCCGTCTGAACTTGAGAACAAATGCCCGAACATGCAGAGATGTAACAAAAATAATGAGCAGGTTCGACAATTCCATCGAGGAATGTATGATTTTCATGCTCGTCAGCACCTCATAAGCGAAGGTAGACAAGGCAGCAATCAGAACAACCAGTGCGTCTTTTTTCGCATGCTCGTCAAACAGCAAGGCTCGCAGCATTGTTCCGCCGAGAACGACGCAAATCACAACCCAGACAAGCTGGAACGGCTCTCGCAGCAGGGTTATTGACCCAGGCGGAGCAAAGGGTGCAACAAAGATCGCGACGGCACAGAAGGCGGCCGACATTGCATAGACCAGCTTGTCAATGAAGAGCACGCGACCATCGCGAAAAAGATAGCAGATGAACGCGTAATAGGCCGCCGCCATCATATAGAGCGACAGATACTCGATATCGTATTTGCGGGATTCTGAGAACGACGGGAAATAGTCCCAGATAAGATTACTGACAAAGAATGTTCGGAATGCCGAGGTTGCTGTCAGCGCTGCAAAAATGACATGACCGGTGGAATGATCATAAGAGCGGCCGACGATCAATGTGCCGACAGATACAATCAACAACACAAGGATTAACGCTGTAGGCAAAGCGCTTTCGCGACGCTGCATAGAATCCAAATGCTGCAAGTAGCCAATCTGGGGAACATCGACAATGCCCCCCTGCTTGTGAACATAATTTGCCAGTTGAACAATAATCTTGATGTGCCGCGCACCAAGAGGAAGCGTAATCACCGGCGCAGTCGGATTATTCGCGACCGAGTATTTCGCGTCGGTCGGATTGCCATTTGAATGAAGAAGGTACGGCTTGTCGTCCTTCCCTTCCGAGTTTTCCCTCAACGCATAGATTTTGTAAATGGAGCGTGTGGTGCCCATACGCAGCGCGAGAAACTTGGTTGTCTGAGGGAGCGCGACTTCGACGCAATAAGTAGCTGTCCCGTGACCGGTTGAGACATCCGAAGTGAAAGACGGGCCCCAGATATCGGGAAGCGAAATGGATTGTGCTACCGCCTTTACATCCGCCAACCGGCAATTGCTGTTGGCAAACTTGGCCGCGGGGATGATAGCGCCGCGATAAACGGTCCAATTGTCCTTAAGAGAAGTGTCTTCCGACAGACCAAAATGAGTCTCTGCAGAAACTTCACGCGCATTTTCGGTGGTTGCTGCGGACGCAAGAGTGACGCTGCCGACAAGGATTGCCGCCACGCAGGCCATGTGCCAAACAGCAATTCGGGCTGTCCACAAAAATGCATCCTGAAGCCGTTGCATCGGTGATGCCTCCAATCATCACCGGAAGCATCTCAAAATCGCATTAATTAATAGTTCTGTTTATTATTTGGATACCGGTCCTTGCTGCCGGATCGGTGTAAATCGGCGATCTGCGACTGGCCCATAATGGGCCAAATATCCGGCAATTACGCCAATAGCGGATCTATGTCGGCATGCTTGCGCAGATGACCGTCGCCTTCACGGCGTCGGACCCCCATTAAATTGTGGTCCGGCTCATCCATATCGCCGTCAGACCGGCGGCGAACACCCAATCATAGACCGCACAAAATGGCGGGTACCAGTGGGGAACTTTTGTCAGCTTTGAATGGTCGTGATGGACGAAGTCCCACAATCCGTGTGCCACATAGGCTACGGGTATCACCCATGGGTTGGCCCAGAGGCCGATCAGCGCGGCACCAAAGAACAAACTCGCCACACCAATCTCGATCAGAATTTGCCGCAAGCTGCCAAGCTGCAAGGCAAAGCCGACATAGATCGCGCCGATTACGGCGATGATGATGCTGGCCAGTTGCACCGATTGCGCATGCGAAATCAGCAGGTGGAGCGGCAGCGATGCGAGGCTCAGAACCGCGCCAATTAGACCCGCCGAATTGAATAAGCGTGACAAATTCATTTGCAAGTTTCCTGCGTGGAGGATCGCAAAGTAGAAATTCGGAATTTGCGATTAGGCCTCAAAGCAACAGCTCCACACCATAACACAAGCCGGTCACATCACCTGCCAATTTGCTCACTTATCCTGCCAAAGTGGCCACCCCGTCTGCATGTCTATGCGCCTTCGCGAAGGACAAACAGAAAGTTTCAACATGGCAGACATTCTCCTCTTTGATCGGGAGATGGAGCGCCAAATACTGCCCGACCGATGGAGTACCACTGCTTCGGGTTGTACCTGCCTGTTGCTTCCACGGTTCTCACCCGCGCTGACGCTGGGTCAACGTGGCGAACATTGCAATGGTCCGGCTGCCTAACTACAAAAGTGTTCAAAGACTTATCCAGGGACAGACCATGAAACTCATCAGCGATGAAATCCTAATTGATAGCGGACAAATCAACCCGACCTATCAGGGCGTTTATCCAGAGCTCGGCGGATTTGATCTTGGCAATCCGGCCTCATGGACCTCTGGACATCCCTATGCTTATTACAAACGCATGCGCGAAGAAGCGCCGCTCCACTGGTCACCGGGTGTCAAAGAGATTTCCGGTTTTTGGTCTGTCAGCCGGTACGAAGACATAAAAGCAGTAGAGCTTGCGCCTGATGTATTTTCTTCACAGCGCGGGAGCATCAATCTTGCTGTTGGAAGGCGAGACCAGTGGCGCCCGAAAAAACTGATACCGGCGGCGTTCAATTCGCTGATCAATTTTGATGCGCCCGATCACATGGAAATACGCATCCAGCAGAAAGATTTTTTTATTCCCGCCTATGTCGCGAAAATTCGCGAGCGTGTGGCCAAGAAGATCGATGAACTGCTTGACGAAATGGAACGCAAGGGACCTGTTGTCGACTTTGTGAAACTCTTCTCAGAGCAGGTGCCTCTTTTCACCCTGTGCGAAATGCTGGGCGTGGATGAATCAGACCGGCCCAAGATTGTCTACTGGATGCATTATCTCGAGATGGCATCTCAGTACATCGTCAACCCGCTTCAAGTCTTTCTCAAAGAGCCTTTGTTCCCGTTCAAGTTCTACAAGACTGTGAATGAGATGTTCGCCTTTGGTGAAAAGGTGATGGCGGATCGCCGCGCCAATCCGCGTGAAGACTTGCTGACTGCCATTGCGCAATCAAAGCTTCACGGCGAAGAACTAAGTCAGGAATATCTCGACGGTTCATGGCTGCTCATTATTTTTGCCGGCAATGACACGACCCGCAATTCATTGACAGGTACGATCGACCTGATGGCCCGGTTCCCAGACCAGCGCAAAATGGTGTTGGATGATCCGACCCTTATTCCGCGTATGTCCGATGAAGCGCTGCGGATGGTCTCGCCGGTAAAACATATGCGCCGCACTGCGCTCAAGGACATCGAACTCAACGGACAGAAGATCGCCAAGGATGAAAAAGTCGCCATGTGGTACGGTGCGGCCAATCGCGATCCTGAGGTTTTCCCAAACCCGGATGTGTTCGACATGATGCGCGATAATGTCGACAAGCACCTCGCATTCGGCCACGGTGTCCACAAATGTCTCGGAGCGCGCATCGCACAAATGCAACTACGCTTGTCATATGAGCGGATTTTCGAACGCTTCCCGAATATCGCACCGGTTGGCAAAATTGTTTACGCGCCGAATGCCCTCGTCAATGCCATGTCCAGTCTGAAAGTGAATCTCTATGGCGTTGGCGGCACCAGAGCCTCACAAGTGCCGGTCAAGGCATTCTGATCAGGTTCACTGCCAACACCCCCGGGCAACTCAGCCAAAAATATGAGTTCACCGCGGCCAGCGAAATATTCACGCCAGGTCTGATGTTGCGTTACTCTAACCCAAAGACTACGCAGCAAGCGACGGGTCAAAGGGGAGAGTGAAAATGGAAAACTGCTGGGGCGACGCAACGGAGTATGACTATGCGGCTCTCGTCGCCGGTCTCAATCAATATCTGAGACTGCGTGCAACACCTGTCGGCATGAAACGCTTCAAGACGCTAGAGGCCATGTCGCAAGTTGAAAAATTGCGTCGTCCGCCGGAAGGGGAGTTGCTCGCCACCGACCAGATCGTCGGGCAGGCCCGTTGGCTCGGTTACACCATTGGCATCACAATGGATAACCTGATGGGCCAACAATGCGGTGCCGTCGTCGGCCTCGCGCCGCGCGACGAAGAGTTTCTCAACGGCAAGCGCTTTCACGGTGTCTGGTACGGCGAATTGGACGGTAGCGCGGAGCATCAGCGCGAAATGTCTTGTGCGTCCTACGGCGACTATGAGGGTCTCGTTGTGTCACCGCTCACGTCAAAGCGTATCGACAATCCCGACATCTGCCTCATCTACGCGACGCCGGGTCAGATGATTACGCTGATGAATGGGCTGCAATATACCAATTACAAGAAATACTCATTCACCTGCGTCGGTGAGAGCGCCTGCGCCGATAGTTGGGGCAATGCGTTGAAGACCGGCGAACCATCCCTGTCGATCCCCTGCTACGCTGAGCGCAAATTTGGCGGCGTGCAGGACGATGAACTTCTCATCGCCCTGCCGCCAAAATTCTTGCCGCAGATTGTCGACGGGCTCGCGGCCCTCAGCCGCAACGGATTGCGCTATCCGATTCCAAATCACGGCCTCGACAAATCACCAATGGCAAGCATTGCCAAAAGCTACGGGTGACCATCGCGCATCACTTGTCCAGATAAGGCAGCGTATCCGTGTGGTGGCCGATCAGCTTCCACGCGCCGTCTTCCTTGCGGAAGATATTGGTCCCGCGCAGCTTCACCTTGGCGACTTCACCATCGGCATTTGTGTTTTCGCCTTCTTCATATTCGCTGATGACGGCTATGTCGGTACCGACCACGGTGTTCATTTCTGCGGGCTCAACCTTGCCGCCGAGTTTCAGTGCGGCTTGGGCTTCCCAGTTTTTGCTGATTGCTTTCCAGCCGCGATCATAAGTGCCGGTCGGCCCCATATAGGTCACGTCTTCGGCATGCGACCAGACATCCATCATTGGTGCGGCATCGCCCGTGAACAAGATGTTCAACGCGCTGTAAAACCCCGCGTTTGCCGCCAACACAGCGGCTTCTTCGTTGTCGGCGGCAGGCGCTGCCGTCGTCATCAGCGTGACCATCAGCGCAGCAGCGCTCACGCGCGGCAGTATTCCGTTACAAAATCGGTACATCGCAGTCCCCCTCTGTTTAACAGGTCCGGCGCGGATCCTGTCAGCGTAGCTGGATAGCCTGTTCTGCGCCTTCGGCGGTCACGTCAAAGACCGCCGCGCTGAAGTCGGGCGGGCCGCCGTGAGCCTCAGCATTGTTTGAGAAGGCGAAAGGTTCAGTCGGAATGCCGAATGTCTTGTTCATCTCGCCGTTGCTGTCGAGATCGTGAAAAGACTTAATGCCGTATTTGCCGGGAGCGGGCGCTTCAAGCGTCAGCGTGAGATCAGATGAGTTGGCAGCGAGGCGCGCCGCTACGATCTGCTTCTTGCTCTCCCACCCTGCTTCATCAAACAAAGCGACGATGACATCGCCCTTGGTGCTTTCAAGTCCGGTCACATGCACGGTGATAGTCGCACCATCAGCCCGCACAGGTCCGGCACCAAGCGTCAGAATGACGGCGACAGCCGCCATTCGCATAATTGTTTCATGCCTTGTAAGTCGCATCGGTCCCCTCCCCGGCCTTCCGTTTCTAACGAGCCTTGGTGCACAAAGCCTCTGTTTCGGCATCAGCCTAACCCCGAACAAAGAGGCCGACAAGATCGCTCACACTCTCTTGCGCAGCACTATTTCTGGGTGATGCCGTTGATTTCCTGCTGGTCAATCAGCCAACACGCTGTTCACGATCTTGCGGGCTTTTGCGGAACTCACGCCGAGTAGGCGCAAAATGCTTTCGCAAATTTGCCCTGTCACCTGCCTGTCCCGGCCCCCCTTCAGTTGCGTGCGCATGGCGACGGCGATCAGCGCCAAAATCTGATCGACGAGAAGTGAAGTCACTTCCACATCGAATTTTCCTTGCGCCACTCCGCGTTCCAGATCGGCGCGCAAATAGGCATCTGCATCGTCGCGCAATTGCGGCACATGTTCGTTACCACCCAGCACCACAGCGGCCCAATCGGGAGCCGCCACAACAATCTCGATGAACTGCGCCGTCGCCGTCACAACACGTGTCGGCCCGTCATCGATACCTGTCATATCCGCATCAAGCTTCTGGCTCACCTCTGCCACGATGGCATAGGCGGCTTCGCGCAGAATTGCGTCCTTGTCCTCAAAGTGATTGTAGAAAGTGCCGTTGGCGACATCGGCTGCGGTCGTCACGTCGGTGATTTTGAGCGCTTCCATACCTTTTTCGGCCACCACTTTGATGGCTGCGTCCACAAGGGCCGCACGAGTGCGCAGCTTCTTGCCGCTGCCGCCCGCCTGCTCGCGAAAATGTCCGTGTCTCAAACTCTGACGCTCCACCTGTTTTCATGCGCAATCCTAGCCTGTTTCGAGACTTGACAAAACTCATAAATGAGATATTTCTCAAAAATGAGATTACTCTCATTTATT
>TARA_R110000868_G_scaffold51823_6_pt1 | contig 13669 bp, 16 predicted proteins | sample TARA_R110000868 | Tara Oceans TARA_R110000868 (sample SAMEA4397489) | marine metagenome | biome: Polar Biome; feature: [SRF] surface water layer (ENVO:00010504); material: water (ENVO:00002006), including particulate matter (ENVO:01000060) such as... | depth 5 m | reverse complement strand
ATACGGCGTCCAGACCGAGATCTTCCGCCTCATCCCCGGCCTGGAGGAAGCGCAATTTGCCCGCCTCGGCGGCATTCACCGCAATACCTTCCTCAACTCGCCGCGCCTGCTCGACGAACAGCTGCGCCTGAAATCCCAGCCGCGCCTGCGCTTTGCCGGGCAATTGATCGGCGTTGAGGGCTATGTCGAAAGCGCCTCGATGGGCCTGCTGGCCGGACGCTATGCCGCCGCCGAACGCCTCGGCACGACGCTGGCCCCACCGCCGGAAACCACCGCCATGGGCGCGCTGATCCGCCATGTCACCGGCGGTCATCTCGATGCCGGCAAAGGAAGTTTCCAGCCGATGAATGTCAATTTCGGCCTCTTCCCGCCGATCACCCAGCCAACCGAGGATGCCGAGGGCAATCGCATCCGCGGCAAGGCCAAGACGCCGGCACGAAAGACAGCGATGTCGGAACGGGCGCTGCAGGATCTTGTCGTATGGCTAGGTCGTTAGTCGCATTTCAACTTGAAATAGAGAGATGAAGCATGTGGGTTTCCGCCAAACTTGGGGGAAAGTTACATGTTCCGATCAGCCTTCGTTGGCCTTGCGGCCGCTCTGTGTGTTTTCACCTCTGGCGCTGCCCGGGCGGACGAGCCACTACCGCTCTCGCTTTTCGCGCAGTTGCCCCACATGGACCAGGTCACCCTGTCACCTAATGGGGAGCGAATCGCATTTCTGAGCACCTATCAGGGCCGCCGCATCCTGGTCGTGCGCGCAGTCTCCGGTGGCGAGGAGCAGTTCGCCGATGTCAGTGAGGTTCGCCCGGGAGCGCTGCGCTGGGCGAATGACCGCATCCTGCTACTCGCAGCGAGCGAAGCCATCAATGACTCTCGGGTTCGCGGCATTGTCGATTATTCTGCCGTCCTTGCCTTCGATATCGAGGACGGGCTTTCCTTCGAGCAATTATTGCGCCGATCACCGCGCACAGGGCTCAATTTCCAGCTCGGTCGCATTCTCGGCATTAGCGCTGAAGACGGCTATGTGCTGATCCCCGCACTGGACGCAGGCAGAAATTACGATCTTCTGGCCGTCAACCCATCGGGCCGCGGTAGCCGCGTTGAGGCTAGTGGAAGCACAATCACCCGCGACTGGATCATCGACCGCAATGGCGATGCCGTCGCTCGCGTTGATTATTCCAACGCGCGTGACCGCCAGCGAATCATGGTGCGCGACGGCGGCGGCTGGAGTGCGATTCTCCAGGAGGATGGTGTCGAGCGGCCAGTCTATTCCGCGTGGGGTTTGACGGCAGATGGATCCTTGGCAATCTCGGCAAGCTTTACCCGAAGCGACCAAGCGACGACCAGCGGGCTCTACGCCGTTTCGCTGGAGACCGGCGAGATTACTTCGACGCTGTTTCGCGATGATCGCTATGACCTCGGCGAGATTTTGACTGACCCGTACACCAATCTGGTTGTGGGTGTGGCCTACAGCGATGTCTTCGACGAGCACGTCTGGTTTGATCCGGAACTCGCGGCGCAGCAGACCTTGCTCGAAGGCAATTTCGGCAACAAATCAGTGCGAATCGAAAACTGGTCGCGCGATCGAAACCTGCTGCTGATTTCCACCGAAAGCGGCGACCAGCCGCGAGTGTACTATCTCTACGACATTGCCCGCCGAAACGTCTCCGCGATCGGCAGCGCCTATGGCGACCTGGCGTTGGGTGGCTTGCGTACACGCCAGCACATCAACTTCCCGGCGCGGGACGGCACGTCGATACCGGGCTATCTGACTGTGCCCGACGGCGAGGGCCCATTTCCAACTGTTATCCTGCCTCATGGCGGTCCAGCCAGCCGCGATAGTGGCGGCTTCGACTACGAGGCGCATTTCCTGGCCGCGCGGGGCTATGCGGTACTGCAACCCGAATTCCGGGGCTCCGACGGCTATGGCAAGGAATGGGAAGAGGCTGGCTACGGCCAATGGGGCACGGGCCTGATGCAACATGATATCAGTGATGGCGCCCTCGCCCTGATCGAGTCCGGCATCGCCGATCCGGACCGAATCTGCATCGTCGGCTCCAGCTATGGGGGCTATGCGGCCCTCGCCGGCGCAACTTTCACCCCGGACCTCTATCGGTGCGCTGTCGCCATCGCGTCTGTCAGCGACCTGCAGGGCATGATCCGGTACAACCGTACCCGCTACGGCACCCAACACTGGACAGTCGCCTATTGGGACGAAGCGATGAATGGCGTCGATGAGGAACGCCGCGCATCCACGCTGCGCGACGCTTCGCCAGTTTTCCATGCCGACCAGATCCAAATTCCGGTCCTGTTGATCCATGGCCACTCCGACAGCGTTGTCCCGGTCGACCAGAGCCGCGACATGCGCAATGCCCTGCGCAATAGCGGGGCCGATTTCGAGTACATTGAAATCGAAGACGGCGATCACTGGCTCACCAGCGTCGAGATGCGCACGCGCGTGCTCAGCGAGCTGGAACGCTTCCTTGCCGCTAATATCGGCGATTAGCGCCCGGTCAGCGACAACCAGCTCAACCTGGCCTGCCGCGCCAGCAAGGCGCGTTCCGGCCCGACCTCGAACGGGTTTTTCGGCAGGCGGTCAAGATAACCCGGTGCCAGCACGACATAGCCGGCGGCGGGAACGGCTTCCATCGGCAGCTGCCCGGCGGCGCGAAACCCGCGCGCCGCATCCTCGGCAATTGCGCGCACGGGCTGGACTGCCGCCTTCGCCTTGTCCGGCCCGAGGCCCTGGGCGAGCATGGCGGCGGTGCCACCCAATTCGGTGAGGTAATCGCCCGCCACCGGTGCGCGGCCAATACGGGCGCGCCAGGCAAAGGCCCGCAACAGCCCCGTCAGGCCCCAGGCGCGGCCGGCATCCCGAACTTGCCCCTCCGGCAATTCGCCCTCACTCAGGATCAGGGCGAGGCGCACCAGCCGCACCGAGGTGCGGTCGACATAATCGATCAGGGCATCGAGATCGGCATGCGGCGCAGCGGTGATATCGTCGAAACGGGCATCGACCAGATCGAGCAATTCAGCCTCAGGCAGCAAGGCGGTCAGCGGCGCCAGCGCCTCGGTGACGGCATGGCGGCGCACTTTGGGTGTCTCGAGATAGAGATCGCTGATCGCCTCGCGCCACCAGGTCAGCTTCATCTCGCCGATCAGGCTTTCCGTGGTCGCATCGGCGATACGGGCGATCTCGTGATTGAGGGCGTAAAGCGCAAACAGGCGCGCGCGCACCAGGTCGGGCGCGAACAGCGCTGCCAGGCGCCTGTCCGGGTCAGCCTGCTGCAAAACCTGGGATAAATCCTCAGCGCTCATGCGCTCCTCCGGTGGACATTGGCGGCCAGAGGCCCATATGCACTCATATCATTGCGCAGCGCATTCGCCTGCGCCGCCCGCACCTGTTTTGTCACACTCGATTTTACGGAGATATACCCATGAGCTTCACCCTTCCCGACCTGCCCTACGCCAAGGACGCCCTGGCGCCGCATATCTCCGCCGAAACCCTCGACATCCACCACGGCAAACACCACGCCGCCTATGTCACCAATCTCAACAAATTGCTGGACGGCCATGAGCTCGCGGGCAAATCGCTGGAAGCCGTCGTCAAGGCGACCGCAGGCCAGGCTGACAAGGCCGGCATTTTCAACAATGCGGCCCAGATCTGGAACCACACCTTCTACTGGAACTCCATGACGCCCAAGGGCGGCGGTGCCCCAAGCGGCGAGCTGGCGAAACTTGTGACACGCGACTTCGGCTCCCTCGAGGCCTTCAAGACCGCCTTCGCCGCTGCCGGCGCAACCCAGTTCGGTTCCGGCTGGGCCTGGCTGGTCGCGAAAGACGGCAAGCTGGAAATCCGCAAGACCGCCAATGCCGAGACCCCGCTGACGGAAGCCGGTGTGACGCCGCTTCTGACCATGGATGTCTGGGAACACGCCTATTACGTCGATTTCCGCAATCGCCGTCCGGACTATATCGCCACCTTCCTCGACAAGCTGGTGAACTGGGATTTCGCCGCCGCCAATCTGGCTGCAGCTAAATAAGGCGATTCACGTATCGCCAAACGGGCGCTGCCCGCCTAAATTCCCCCTCGGTTGATCGAAAAAGAAGCACCCGAGGGGGAATACCCATGTTGTTACGTACCGTGTGGACCAGTGCGGCCTTCGCACTCTTGGCGTTGGCACCGGGCTGCGGTCAGGCAGTCCCGCCCGCCGAAGTGCATGTCGAGGCCGCAGCCCCGGTCGAGAATTTCGATGCGGCCGGACTGGCGCGTTTCGACGCGGCGATTGCTGATCGCGCTGCCGGCCAGGTCCGCGCCGGCTATGCCTCGATCCTGATCCGCAATGGCGAGACCCATATCGTCACCGCCGGCATGCGCGATATTGCCAGCGGCGAACCGATGCTGACCGACACGCGCGTCCGTCTGGCCTCGATGACCAAACCGGTTACGGCCGTCGCCGTCATGATGCTGGTGGAGAGCGGCGATATCGGCCTCGATGATCCGCTCAGCGATTATGTGCCTGCCTTCGCCAATACCCCGGTGGCGACCAGCTATGAGCTCGATGCTGACGGCAATATCCCGACCGTGCCGCAGGCCAGTCCGATCACCATCCGCCAGCTGCTGACCCATACCGGCGGCGTCGGCTATATTTTCGACAATGAGACCGCGCTGGGCCGCGAATATCTCGAGCATAACCTGTATCAAGGCACGGGCGATCTGGCCGAGAAGATCGACCAGCTGGCGACGCTCCCGCTTTATGCCCAACCAGGTGCGTACTGGATCTATTCCTATTCCAACGACATCCTCGGGCGGGTTGTCGAAGTTGCCTCGGGACTGGCCTACGAGGACTTCCTGCGGACACGCATCTTCGAACCGCTCGGCATGAATGATACGAGCTTCTTTTTCACCGAGGCCGAGCGCGCCGCCGCTGCGACGCTCTATGTCCATGATGATGAAGGCCAGATCCAGCCCGCCTTCTCCGAGAGCGATCCGGAATATATCCCCAGCTGGGCGTCGGGCGGTGGCGGCCTGATCTCGACTGCGACCGATTATTCGCGCTTCGCCAGCATGCTCGTCGGCCAGGGCACGCTCGGCGATGTCACCCTGCTTCAACCCGAAACGCTCGCCGCCATGACCACCAATCATGTCGCCGCGGCGCAAATGCCGGGAGATATGGCCGGGTTTGGCTATGGCTATGGCTTCGGCATTGTTCTGCCAGGCACCGAGGAAACTCCCGCCCGGGGCATTCCGGGCGATTTCAGCTGGGGCGGTCTGTACGACACGGAATTCCTCGTCAGCCCCTCAACCGGCCTGGTCGCAGTGGTCATGACCCAGGAAGTCCCGACCCGGAACATGCCCGGCGGCCGCACCCGCACCTGGTGGCGCGCCGCCGCCTACGACACCCTGCCCCAGTCGGAATAGCCGGCTGAGCCAGCACAAACAAAAGGGCCCGCCGGTCATCCCGGCGGGCCCTCTTCATTTCAATCCGGCGTGTCGGCGCTAGCCAAACACGGTCTGCGCCATCGTCATCGCGATCAACATCGGGAATGAGAGCAGCGTATTGGTGCGCGAGAACAGCATCGCCGTGCGGGCCGCTTTCGGCTTGGCTTCGGCGTCTGCCTCGACCAGACCGAGCGCGATCTGCTGGTTCGGCCAGATGATGAACCAGACATTATAGGCCATGATGATGGCCATCCACATGCCGATACCGATGAAGCTGTATTGCGGCGAGTAATTCTCGGCCGCGAGACCGAAGCTCAGCACTTCAACCGTATAGCCACGCAGACCCGCCACAGCGAGGCCGGTGATGAGGGTCGCAGCCGCGCCCCAACGGAACCAGAACAGGGCCGCAGGCGCGATCACCTTGCCGATAGCCGGCTTCTGCTCGTCAGGAATATTCGGCATGTTGGGGATCTGGACGAAGTTGAAATACCACAACAGGCCGATCCACATGATGCCGGACACGACATGGGTCCAGCGGGCAATACCGATCCAGAGCGCATCATTGACCGGAATCGCGCCGGAAAAGATGTAGGCCCCCAGATAGATCACGGTCAGCAGCAGTGCCACATGAACCGTCGTGCGCAGATTACTCAGGATAGCAGGCATGATGTCCCTCCCCAGGATCACAGTGTTTGTCTCTGCGGGGGAATTTACAGCAATTCGCGTCTGGCGATAGCCCAGTCTTGCGCTCGGTTATTCGGCGTTGAAGCGCGGGTCAGCTCTGGCTGGCATCGCGTTTGACGCCAATGAAGAGCAGCAGCGGTGCCGCGACGAAGATCGAGGAATAGGTCCCGATCACCACGCCCCAGATCATCGCGAAGGAGAAGCTCTTCAGCGCCTCGCCGCCAATCATGTAGAGCGAGACCAGCGCGACCAGCGTCGTCGACGAGGTCAGAATAGTGCGCGAGAGCGTCTCATTGATCGACATATTGAGCAATTCGGCCAGGGGCATCTTCTTGTACTTGCGCAGATTTTCCCGGATTCGGTCATACACGATCACGGTGTCATTCATCGAATAGCCGACAATGGTCAGGATCGCCGCGACGGTGGCGAGGTCAAAGGTCATCTGCGTGACCGAGAACATGCCAACCGTGGCGATAACGTCATGGGTCAGGGCCAGGATAGCGCCGACCGAGAACTGCCACTCGAACTGGAACCAGATGTAGATCAGCATCAGGAAGAGGGCGAGCGAGACCGCCATGAAGCCCTTCACCACCAGCTCACCGGATACGGCGCCGCCGATCACGTCGGTGCCGCGCAGCTCGATGCCCGGGAAGTTTTCCTGCAGCGAGGCTTCAAGCGCCCGGCGTGCAACCTGCTGTGCCTCTTCGCCCTCAAGCCCCTCGCCGGGCTGCAAAGGCAGGGCGATCAGGACTTCGCGTGGATCACCGGTCTGCTGGATGCGGGGTTCACCGAGATTGAGCGCACCGACAACCGAGCGCATCGACTCGACATCAGCCGGGCCTTCAGTGCGAACTTCGGTCTGGATACCGCCACGGAAATCAATCCCGAAATTGATCCCGACATTGGAGAACTCGAACAACGAGCCCAACACCATCAGGATCGAGAACGCGATCGCCCACATCCGGATCTTGATGAAGGGGACTTTGCCCGTCGTCGGGATAAATTTGATCAGCGCGAGTGACATGGGAAAACCTCTCCTACAGCGGAATGGCTTTGGGCTTCAGCGCCCGCAGCCAGATTACCGCCAGCAGGCGGGAGAAGACAAAGGCGGTGAAGACCGAGGTGATGATGCCGATACCCAGCGTGATCGCGAAGCCGCGCACCGGACCAGCGCCGAGCATGTAGAGCACGGCGGCGGCGATAAAGGTGGTGACATTGGCGTCGAGAATGGCCGAGAAAGCGCGCTCATAGCCCGCCTGCAGCGCATTGGCCGGCGTTCGCCCGAGCTTGTTCTCTTCGCGTATGCGCTCATAGATCAGCACGTTGGCGTCAACCGCCATACCGATGGTCAGGATGATACCGGCAATACCCGGCAGGGTCAGCGTCGCGCCAACGCCCGACAGGGCCCCCATGATCAGGATCACATTGACCAGCAGTGCCATCGTCGCGAAGACGCCGAAAATGCCATAGGCGGCGATCATGAAGATGATGACCGCGATGAAGCCGATCATGACGGCCATCTGGCCGCTTTCAATCTGGTCCTGGCCGAGGCTGGCGAGCACGGTGCGCTGCTCGACCGGGGTCAGCGAGGCTGGCAGGGCGCCGGCATTGAGCAGGACGACAAGCTGTTGCGCGGTCTCGTAATTATAGCTGCCGCCAATCACGCCCGACCCCGACAGGATCGGCTCATTGATAGTCGGCGCGGTGATGATCTCGCCATCCAGCAGGATCGCAAACCGCTTGCCGCGATTATTGCGCGTCATGTCACCGAAGACGAGCGCGCCCTGGGTATCGAAGCGGAAACCGACCACGGGGCCGACATAATTGGGATGGGTGGTGACATTGGCCTGGGTCAGGTTTTCACCCGTCAGCCGCGAAGCGGTCTCGACGGCGAGATACTGCACCGGATTGCTGTCGGCCATCGGATAGATGGTGCGGCCCGGCGGCACGCGCGCCTGGCCATTGGGCCCCGGATTGATGGTTTCATCGACCAGGTGAAAGCTCATGCTCGCCTGTGCGCCGACAATGGCAATGATGGCATCGGGATCGGAGGCGCCAGGGACCTGCACCAGAACCCGTGTATCACCCTGACGGGCAATCGTCGGATCAGTTGTGCCCAGACCGTCGAGCCGGCGCCGGATCACTTCGATCGATTGGGTGACCGTGCGATTGCGGATCTGCTCAAGCTGTTCCGCGGTCACTGCGATGCGGATCGCATTGGCGTCATTGGCGTCGCGGCGAATGTTGAGAGTCTGCGTCAGGCCGGGCTGGCCCATCGCCGTCGAGACGGGCTGGGACAGATCGGAGAGCCGGTCAAAGGCCGCGTCGCGGTCGTCGGGACGCGCCATCAGAACCACGACCTCATCGCCAACCACAGCGACGCTGCGGGCCAGCAGAGGCGGTGTCTCGCCGCGCAGGGTCTGACGCGCATCGGCGGCCAGCGTTTCCAGCTGCCCTTCACGGACCTCGGCCATATTCACTTCGAAGACGATGTGCGAACCACCCTGAAGGTCGAGACCAAGATTGACGGTGCTGCTCGGGATCCAGCGCCATATGCCGCGCGCTTCGCGCGAATTATCGATCTCGTTGACACTATAGCGTTCGGATTCCGGAACCAGGTTCGGAATCGAGTACAGCACACCAAGGATGATGACGGCAAAAATGGAAAGAAGCTTCCAGCGCCCGAATTGCAGCATGACAGCGAACCTTGTTCAGCAGGGGCGGTTAGGTATTGGCCGCATCATTGGCAGGCTTTGGCTCGGTCCGGTTACGGACATCGGCGATCGTGTGTTTGATCACCCGAACTTCAACGCCCTTGGACAGTTCGACCACGGCCTCGGCCTCTTCGACCTTGACGACCTTGCCGACCATGCCGCCCTGGGTCACGACCACATCGCCACGCTTCAGCGCCTCGATCATGTCGCGATGTTCCTTGGCGCGCTTCTGTTGCGGACGGATCAGCAGGAAGTAGAAAACAAGTCCCATCAGGACGAGCATCGGGATCGGCGATTCGAGAATTGTCTGGAGATTCATGCTGGGCTCCGCTTGCCGGTGGCGCGTCGCCGCGGGGGCGGCAGGCCAAATTCGATTTCGTCGGGACTATATCGGGGCGGCAGCGGGTTGCAACAAGAGTGACTGCAGGAAATGACGCCACACTCAGCGCAAATAGCGCATCGGGTCTTCCGGATTGACGCCGCGGCGGATCTCGAAATGGACTTGTGTCACGTCGACCGTACCGCTCGATCCGGCCGCCGCGATCGCCTGCCCGCGGGTCACCTGATCGCCCTCGCGCACCAGAAGCCGGCTGTTATGGGCGTAGGCCGTGACGAAACCGCCCTCATGACGCAGCAGGATCAGCTGGCCATAGCCGGCCAGTTCAGACCCGGCATAGACCACCTGGCCCGGCGCCGCAGCTTGCACCTCGGCACCGGCACGCGCCTCGATATTGATGCCGTCATTGCGGCTGCCATCGGGCTTGCGGCCGAATTGGGAAATGATATTGCCGCGAATGGGCCAATCGAAACTGACCGAGGGATTGGCCACTTGCTGCGCCGCCGGCAGAGTGGATTGCGCTGGCGCCGGGGCGCGATACGGCGTGGCAGCGGGCGTCGCGCGCGGTGAGGAATTGGAGGCTGTTCTGACCGGGGCCGCGCCATAGGGCAGCTGGATCGACTGGCCGACTTCCAGCTCGTAGGGCGCACCAATACCGTTATGGCTGGCCAATTGCTGGAACGGAATATTGTAGCGAAGCCCGATGCGGTAGAGATTCTCGCCGCGCTGCACGACATGCACCGGCGGATGCGGCATGGAAAGCGTCTGCCCGGGCCGCAGCGTATAGGGCCGGCTGAGCCCGTTCGCCTGGGCCAGCGCCGCCATCTCGACACCGCAATTGACCGCGATTTCCGACAAGGTATCGCCCGAGCGCACGGTATAGCCGCCATCGGCACAGGCGCGCGATACGGTCTGGCTGGAGCCGGAATAGCTGGAGTTGGCGCCGGAATAGCTCGGACCGGAGCGATAATCGACGCGCGCAGGCTCTCGCGGCGTCGATGAACACCCCGCCAGCCCTGCACCCAGGGCCGCTACCACGCAGATCAAAACACTCCAGCGCATCGTCCGAGACGGACCTCCGGCAAGCCATTCCGCCGATATCAAGCCAGAGAAGGCTTAACCGGCGGTTAGCTATACGGAGGAAATGCGAAAGATATCGAAGACCAGCTTCTCGCCGCCACTCAAACCGTCATCTGGTCCAGGCACCACCCCGTCGCAGCCTCCATCGTTGGATGGAATGCGACGATACAGTCCCACTCCTCGGCTGCACGACGAACCACAGCCTCGCGCGCCGGCGTAAAGCTGTCGGGCGGGATGTAGGCGACCGAACACGGCCCGATCGCGGCCATGATTTCCTCCCACATCTCAGCCCTGAAACTGGCTTCGCGCGCCACATCAACGCTGCGGCCATCAATGAGCAAGGCTCTCAGATCGCCACGTTCCGCCAGCGCGCGGACCTTGTCCATCGCAGCATGATGATCGACGCGGGTCACGACGCCATCCAGGGTGGCGAGCATCAGGCCGCGCTCATCGAGCAGTTGGAGCGTAACTCCCATGATATCTTTCCCTATCACGATCCGGCCAGGCCTCGCAGCGATCATAAGGCCGAAGGCTGGGGCCGGGCAGATAACGGCGCCCTAAAGCGATTTCGCTTCGCCCTTCACCAGCGGCACGAAGCGCACATCCATGATGTCGCTGGAGGTCAGCTCATCGCCCTCGCGCTGATATCGCACCAACACTTGTTTGGTACCGCGATCAACCGGGGCGATGGCGATGCCGCCATCCTTGAGCTGGGACAGGATGGCGTCGGGGCGCACCGGGGCAGAGGCGGTCAGGATAATGCGGTCAAACGGCGCCTGTTCCGGCCAGCCCAGCGTGCCATCGCCGACGCGGGTGGTGATATTGGTCAGCCGCATGGCGGTGAAGCGCGCCTCGGCCTCACGCGACAAGGTGCGATAGCGCTCGACCGAATAGACCCGGCGCGCCAGGCGCGACAGCACCGCGGCCTGATAGCCCGATCCGGTACCGATCTCGAGCACTTTGCATCGATCATCGAGTTTGAGCGCCTGGGTCATCAGCGCCACGATCAGGGGCTGGGAAATCGTCTGACCGCAATCGATCGGCAGGGCGCGGTCGTCAAAGGCCTGGTCGCTGAAACGTTCCGGCACGAAGAGATCGCGCGGCGTGCGCTCGATCGCTGCCATCACGCGCGCATCGGTGACGCCGCCGCCGCGCAGCGCCATTACCAGCTGGATCATGCGCGGATCGGGCATTTTCATCGCGTCCGACATGGGTCTCAGCTCCGCGGCGGAACGCCGCCCAGCATGCGCTTGAGATTGCCCAGAGTCTCGCCATGGGTGAGGTCCATATGCAGCGGCGTCACCGAGATTTTGCCCTCATAAATGGCCCGCAAATCAACGCCTTCGGGCGGATTGGACAACAAGCCCTTGAAGGCGAGCCAGTAATAATCATCGCCGCGTGGATCGGTGCGGTGTTCGGCGTGCAGGATGTGCTGGTCGCGGCGGCCCTGGCGGGTGACCTCGACCTCGGTCACATCCTCGACCTTGGCGTCGGGGAAATTGATGTTGATCAACACGTCTTCCGGCCATTTCAGATCGAACAGCCGGCGCAGGATCGGCGCGCCAAAGGTCTGCGCCGTCTCCCACTCGATCGGATCACCCTTCTTGAAGCCATAGGCCTGTGACAGGGCCACCGAAGGAATGCCCAGCTGCATGCCCTGCATCGCGCCGGCAACGGTGCCGGAGAAAGTGACGTCCTCGGCGATATTCTGGCCGCGATTGACGCCGGACAGGATCAGATCGGGCTTCTTGCCCTTGACCAGATCCTGCACCCCGATCAGCACCGCATCGGTCGGCGTGCCGGAGACGGAGAAGCGTTTCTCGTCAAACTGGCGAATACGCAGCGGGTCATGCAAGGACAGCGAACGCCCTGCCCCCGACTGTTCCAGCGCCGGCGCCACGATCCAGACATCATCCGACAATTCGCGCGCAATCGCCTCGAGCACTTTCAAGCCCCGCGCATGCACGCCATCATCATTGGTCAGCAAAATGCGCGGATTTGTTTTCGGGATCATGGCGGGCGGCTTTCATGGCGGCGATTGAGTGGCCCGCTTCTAAACGATGGGAGACGCGCTGGACATAGCGGGATGCGGTGGGAGGGGGGCGGGGCTCCACATTTCTATCCCATCATGATATATCTTGACACCATCAGAATATTGGAAGGATTCCGCCATGGAACAGCCCCGCGAAAAATTCGCCACTCAGATGGATGCCGCCATTCTCGCCGAGCTACGCCTGCAGGCCAAGACCGAGGGCCGTCAAATCCAGTCGCTGATCGAGGAAGCCGTCTCCAGCCTTCTGGCGGCCCGCAAGGCCGGTGATCGCAGGACGCGGATCATGGAACTGCATGAGGCTTCCGTCGCCAAGTATGAAGCCGTCTACAAAAAGCTGGCGGAGTGAGCCGCGAGTATCTCAATGCCGGCGACGTGCTGGAAATTCACGCTGCGCTGATCGAGCGTTTCGGAGGCGCTCACGGATTGCGCGATCCCGGCCAGCTCGACGCCGCCCTGCATCGTCCCCAATCGGGCTATTACTGCGATGTGATCGAGGAAGCGGCGGCGCTCTGGGAGAGCCTGTCGCAGAACCATCCCTTCATCGATGGAAACAAGCGCACTGCGCTCGACGCGATGCACGTCTTCTTTGAACTGAACGGGATCGAGCTGGCGGCTACAACCGAGGCGCTGTTTGGGTTTGTCGTACCGCTGTATGATGAGGGCCGCTTCTGTTTCGAGGAGCTGGAGCCTTGGCTGCGGGCGAATACGCGGGGACGGATATAGTCAGATACACTGCCGCTACCGCCCCGCCTCATCCCAATCCTCGTGCCCATGGCGAATACGCAGGATTTCAATACGGTCCAAGGCCGCTTCCCGATAGATCACGATATGCGAGCCGCACGGGTGTATCCGCACCGGCGGATCGATCTCCATCCGCAATCGCGCGAGCCGCGGATTGGCGGCGAGCCGCTCAAAGCTCGCGATGAGAGCCGCGAAATAGGCCTCAGCTTGCGCCACGCCAAACAGAGCAGCCCCGTCCCGATAAATGCCGACAAGATCGGCCTCCGCAGCCCGCGTCAGCCGATAGGGCATCGCTCAATCTGTCTCTGACAGACGCCGCGCCTCGGCCAGCACATCGGCGACAGGCCGGTCACTGAAGCCGCTCGCAAGGCCTTCGCTGACCCGAACCTGCATCCCCGCCAGCTTCGCAGCCCGGTCCTGGTCGCGCCGGATCAGGTCGCGGACATAATCGCTGGAATTGCTGTAGCGCCCGGTTGAGGCCTGCGCCTCGACCCAGTCCTTCATCCCGTCAGGAAGCGAGACATTCATTGTCGCCATCCAGGCCTCCAAAGCTGCGATGGCAAAGCTTGGCTGATTTCGGGCAAAACATCAAGTGCGGCACCTTGGGATACGCCGCG
>TARA_R110000868_G_scaffold105774_7_pt1 | contig 13671 bp, 14 predicted proteins | sample TARA_R110000868 | Tara Oceans TARA_R110000868 (sample SAMEA4397489) | marine metagenome | biome: Polar Biome; feature: [SRF] surface water layer (ENVO:00010504); material: water (ENVO:00002006), including particulate matter (ENVO:01000060) such as... | depth 5 m | reverse complement strand
TAAATCTCTCAGTTCACCAACTAAAGAAATTTGTTGCTCGTAATTAGGCAAATCTTGTGCGCCATATGAGCTTTCAAAGTCTTCTCTTATCATTCTCCTTATTTCTAAATTATCTATATTATCCATATTATCCATATTAAATAAATATAACAAAATAAACCAAGAAAAACTAATATAATATAATTATAAGAAATAAGTTATGTTCTAGAGGCTATTGTCTATTACCTCAAGATTATCAACGTCAATTACATACTTACCGAAATACATCATAGCATTCCTCATTATTTTTTGAACATCTACATCACTCCAATACCCAGACTCTTTAGTTATTTTCTTTACAACTCCTAAAAGAGTGTGTAAGCCTTCCTTGTCTGTATTTCTATATGTTTCATTAGGAATTCCACTACCATGACCTTTAACTTTTTCTGGAGATATCTCTAACCAAGAGCCACCTCTATCTTCAAACTCTATACTAGCCGACCCTTCATTTGACCAACTTTCTCCTTGGTGAGGCATCTGAACTCTTGACACTTGAGGTACATGTGATATATTACCTTTTCTAACAGTTCCATTATATGGTGAGTCATATATATTAACTGGGTGTGTGGTGATAAGTTCATTTATAGAGTTTAAAACTTCTTTTTCTACCATTTTTTTATTATCCCAAATAACATGTTCTCTTTCTCTTCTTTCATCACCTTCTAAGTCGTCACTTTCATTCAACTCATCAACCTCTTTTCCTTGCGAAGCAATTCCTGGAGATAACGTGTAGCTACCTTTACTATATCCCATATTAGATAGATGAGCTTCCATATCTTCTGGATTGTTTGTAAAGTAGTCTGTTCCATTTTTGTTCTGAGCTAAACTATTAGGAGACCACATCTGATTAACTCTCTGAGCTAACTCACCATTTTCTAACAAGTTATACAATATAGCTCTATTGTCATTAGATACACCAGCATCATTTGCTCTTTGGCCACAATAAACTGTCCATACGTCTACAATTTTATTATAGAACTCTTCTAAGTTAGATGGGTTATTTAAATCATAAGGATTGCCAGTATCTTTACCCTCATTAAGTTTATTTTTATTTTCAAGAGCTATTTTACGCTTAAGCTTAACGGTCTCTTCTTTAATAATTTCTTTTAATTGCGCCTTAGTTATTTTCATTACAAAATATTTATCTTTTTAATAAATATTAAGAAATATTTTAAACCATAAATATAAATGTTTATATTTATTTATAATAAAAACATTAAAAAATATGAATGAATTTAATATAACATTTCCACACGTTATTAAATGTGTTTCCTCACAAAAAAAAAATAATCCATATTTAATTTATTATAAATATATTGGGAACGATAAAAGCTTAAGAAAGAACAGTATATATCAATTTTACTATGTAATGTACAAACTAAATAAAGAAACTGAATATAAAGAATATTTAGTTTCTCAAAATGACAGTGGAAAATATGTAAAATATGAAGAAAATAGTAAAGATTGGAGTTCTTACATTTAAGAAGTTAGAGAATTATATAACTCCTCTAAGTCAATCATAGCATCATTGGGTTTTCTAAACAAAATCCCAGAACCTCCGTTAGAAGTAAATTTATCTATATATTTTTGTCTATCATCTATTAAAATGTCGTTTAAACTTTTGGCAACTCTACCCTTATCAACAGTGACTTCCATTTGATTTACTAAATCTCCAAAATGTTTAGCTACCCACTCTCTTTTTTCTTTTACAGCAGGATTGTTGGGGTTGTTTTCATTTCCAGTTGGAGCAGTAAGTATGTTTGGCCTCACCCCAGTTATTTCATGAGCTTTTTTAACCATCTCAACAGCCATAGGCATTAGTTTTAAGTTTATAAAAAACCCATCACGACCAGCCGTTCTAAATACTTCTTTATTGTATTTGTTAAAAACCTTTTTTAACCTTTTAATATCTTCATTTTCAGAATTTTCCTCTAAATCTTTTTTAAATTTTGATTTAATTTCATCATTATCTAAATTTTTATATTCATGAAATTCATCATCTACTAACTTGTCAAAATCAGACCTAAAAGATTGTAATTCTTCATTGTATTTTAATGAGCCTTCAAAATCGGCAAGCACACCATCTAAATCAAACCAAACCTGAACTTCTTTGCTTTCATTTTCCAAAAGAATCCCAGCCAACTCTTTCATCCTCAATCTTTCTTCGTTTAATATATTTTTCATTTAAAATCTTTTTTAGTTACATTTCCTATAGATTTAAAAGAATTACCACCAGCATTATTGGCTACAGTAATATGAAAAAACCTATCAGGCTCAGGGTTTTCTAAATCTAAACTTTCATATATTTTATCAACAAACTCCTTAAATTCATTCTGATTTTCTAGCGGAAATACATAAGTAACTTTACCCTGTTCATCTCTATATACAAATTTGCCTTCACCTAGAATTGCATCTGGTATATTTAAGTTTTTAGGCAAAGTAAAGTCTTTAAAATCTTCTTTAAATGGTTTAAATCCTCTAATGCTAGTTAAAGTAGTGTGTAGCTTATCGTTTGGCAATTTGGTCATTTCATTATCGCCAGACTCCTTAGGAATTTCTAAACCTATAAGCCTATTCTTAGTAGAATCTTCTACTTTTAATGTAATAGAAAAATCAGTACCTAACCTATTTAGGTCATAATTTTTTAATCTTTCAAACTCTTCATAGTCTTGAGGTTCAACTTCATCATTTTCCTTAATGATACCAGCAAGCTCTTTCATTCTATCAACTTCTTTTTTTAAAGGCTTCATAATAATAAATATAATACAAAATTAATTAAAAAAAACTTAATATAAAAATATAATTTAATCTATTTTTTTTTTTATTATTTATATGAAATACCTATTTTAATGCATAAAGAAAATTTAAGAATGCAAAGACTTGCTGGTCTTATAACAGAAAGTCAATATAATAATAAAGTCAAAGAACAAGAAGCTCTAGAAGAAGGGTGGCAATCTGGCATTTTAGGTGCAGCTCTACTGCTAGTAACAACACTATCATCAGCTCAAACTTCAAAAGAAGAAAAGGTTTTTGACAACAAAGAAAAGTTAGAGCAAATTAAAGAAACTTTAGAAGATGAGGGAAATATAGAGGCTTTAGCTGAGAAGTTAAAAATAGACCCAGAAGAACTTAGGGTGAAAATGGAAGAAAATGCAGACAAGATAGAGGGTGTATTTGATAGTTATGCTAAAAAGAAAAATTTATCATTAACACTAAATATTCCAACGGGAGGTAGCTCAAAGGCATATAAGGGAAAAATATTAAATGGAGGCTTTGCAGTAACAGGAATAGAAATTATATATGACACCTTAGAGGCAAGCCCAGGGTTGCCAATATTCATAAGTGACACCATAAGTTTAGATATATCGCAAGATGAGAGCCAAAAAACTTTTGAACACAAAATTTCTGATGAAAAAATAAATTCAATACAAAACTTATTACAAGATATAGATTCTATTGGAGGTAAAATAGTAGGAATTAAGATAATATCAAAAACAGATGCTGAAAGAGTGCCTTCGTATATATCAGAATCTGACCCAACAGGCAACTTGACTTTAGCTAAAAAGAGAGCTCAAGAAGCTGTCATTGCAATACAAAATTCAGGAATTGATTTTGGAGAAGCTGATTTTACAATAGATGATACATCGTACATTAATGGAGGAGACAGCCCTGCAGTTAGTCATAATGAATTTAGAAAATATTCTAATGATGATGGTGAAATAGAAAAGTTAAGAGAAAAATCTTCAGATGAAAGGGGTGTAGAGATTATTATTGATTGGGAATATGATAGCAGTACAGAAATTGAAGTTGAGCCAGAAGTTATTGTAAATAAAATTATAAAAGTTACTTTAGCTAAAGCAAATGTAATTAAAAGTACTGGTAGTTATAAGTCTACAATAAAAAACAAGAAGACAACTAAAAATAAAAAATGTAAGATTAAAATAGGGAGCAAAACAATAGGTTGCCCAGAATTTTAAGTCATCGCATATTTAAAGTAGAATAAATCTCAACCTTATAGTGTGATGGTAAGTTAGAAAAACTTCTAGACAATCCACCTATAGTAATTGTATTATTAAAGACAACATAGTCATTTCCTACAAAACTATCGCAAGAACCTATCTTAACATCTTCTCTTAACATGTTATTTTTATGAAGCTCTGAGTTATCCCATAAAAATACAATATACATTTTAGATATAGAATTTAATTTATCATTATCTATGTTACTGTTAAATCTATAATCATAATTAAAATATTTTTTACAAAAGACCTTAAAATCTATTTCCATCTTTAAAGTGTTAGGTACAGCATTAGATTTTAAAATATTTTCATAAGTATCTTTATGGCTGTGAAATAGAGAGTCGTAGATTCTTATATCATTGTTTTGCTTAATAGATATCTTAAGCAATTCATTATTCCACTTAAGCTTTTTTAAACCATTTGTTTCACGATATATATTTATGTACTCAAACAACTCTTTGTCTTGAGAAAAAGATGTAAAACAGAAAAGTATAGTCGATAATATAAGTGTTATTCTCATATAAATTATTATTTTATATAATAAACGTTATTTTTTTATAAATATTACAACACAAAAAGGTGTCTAAATTAATTTTTTCATTTTATAATAATAATAGTTTTTCTATTCTATTTTCAACCTCTTCTAATGTATCATACCTTTCTATGTCATGAAATAAATTGCCATTAATACAAAATATCTCATAACAACCCATAGTGGCCCCGCATGGTTCAAGTAAGGATATAAGTCCTTTTTCTGAACTATATCTATGGGAATCAGATAGTAGACCAGGAGCTATAGAATTTAGTTCCAAATCTCGTTTAACAATTTTCCTTCTGATTTTATTGTCTTCTATTAATAGTTTTACCTCACTTCTCATAATGCACAAATATACAAATAAAATTGCACAAAAAAAGTCGTACCCAATATAGATACGACTTTTAAATGTTTTATTAAAATTTAAACATTTTTATATTATTTGTTTGACTGGAGGTTTATAATATTATAAATATTTTCTACAGTATCTTCACCAACCTCTACTATATGATAATCTATATTATGTAACTTAAGAGAATCCTCTATCATATTATCTAACTCTATAGATTCTTTCAAATTATGATACCTCTCCTTGTCATTATGGTTTCCCTCTACTCTTTTTAATAATACATTAATACTATCATACCCATTGTGAATGTCTAGTATCATATTATCAAAACTATCTTTATATAACCTAGAAGGATAGTCTGAATTTCTTTTAGTATTATAATAATCTTTATATATCAAAGAGAGCATTACAGGAGAGTCTAATAGTATATAGTCAACCTTGCCATAACTTTTAACTATTCCCCTATGCTGATTTGCAACTACATATAGCTGGTCTGATATGGCAGAGTAATTCTCATCCCAAGCTAAAACTTTAGGAAATTCATAAGGATTGTCGCAGGTTATATGGCTCTTTTTCAACTTGTAAGTCAACCCAGCTGATATTGATGATTTTCCGATACCTGGTCCTCCAAATAAGTTTACTACTTTACTCATGTTTTATATAAATTTATGCTTGTGTAAATATATAAATTAAATATATAAAAATTAATGTTAATAAGAAATAATATTTGAAAATAAAACAAAAAAAATTAAATAGTTTTGTTTTTATAAAATATCTAATATTTCTATTTGATTAGAATCAAACATAACATAAAAGTCATCAAAAACAACAGAGTCTTTCCCAAGCTTTAACATATCATCAATAATTTCTTTAGTGTGTCTATCAAAAGTATTCCACTCACCAGAGTTTCCAACTAAAATCTCACCATACTCATCACCATGAGATTTATTAATCATACTATAAAAATCATTCAAAGTATAGGGGTCTTTATATTTTAAATTACAACCATAAACATAAGCATTCTTCCCAGACCTATTTAAATTGTCCTTCATCCAGTCTATACTCCATTGGTCTGTTGTAAAAAACATACCATTAGCATCAGTTTCACTCTTCATATGAAGATTGCTACCAGCCATAGAAGAATCAAACTTATCAAACTCAGCAGAACTTACATGATAAGCTATAACGTCCTCCTTAAAATAATTATAAACATCTTCCTTAAAAGATTCTCTTATAATATCATTAAGCTCACTTAAAGAGTTGTCGTTATTTTTAATTGTAGTACTATTATAACTCTCACGCAACACTTTTATGACTAACCTTCTAACTTCATTCATTGCTAATTTTTTAGTCTGAATATTATTAGCAAACATTTCTTTTTCCCTCTCTCTTCTTGGGATGTGTCCTGGGTATGATACGTTGGTGCTAAGTATTTCACTCGCAGCCTCATAATAATCTCCAGACTTAACCAATTGAATAAAATCCGATTTAAGAAAATTACCTATTCCCATATTAAATATCATTGATACCATTCCATCATACATGCCCTGGTCAATACTATATTCAATACCAGCATCATTCCATCTGCCTAAAAGTCTATCCAAACCTGCTTTAGCATCTTCAACATCTTCTTTAAATAATTCTTCAGCTTTTTCATGTGATATTTTTTCTCCTTTTTTAAAATTAGAATCATTTATTTTTTCCGCATGTCCCCATCCGACAGTAATCATACCATCTCCTATGTCATATGCTGTTAAAACAGGTTCGCCACTTTCTTTTACAGAACCTTCTTCGTGTTTAAGAAATTCAACAAGAGAATCAGACACAGTTGTTGGTGTCTTTATTGTAACTTCTTCATTTGGCACTTCTTCATTTGGCGCCTCTTCATCTGACGTGTTAATTGTCATAGAAATATTTTGACTAATCTCAGGTGCCTTATCTGAAACAATGCCATTTATAGCACTAGCTCCAAGTAAAGCCATAAGAGACATAACCACATATTTAGTCAGTTTCAATTTTATAGACTTTGGCAAAGCTTTTACTTTGTCCAAAAACAAATTCAAATATTCATAAGCCTTTTCTGCTGTATTAATACCTCTTTTGGATTTATCAATCTTTTCTTTGGCTATATCCCACTCAAAAGTAGACGATGGCTCATCAGATTCATTTATTGTATTAAATACCTCATTTATGTATTGTTCAAACTCATAAAGAGCATCATGGCCTTCGTTTTTAATTATTTCAACATCACTTATATCAACATCCAATATCTCTACCTGACCACCATCAAACACAACTATAAAATCCCCAAACACAATAGAATCATAACCACCACTCAAAACATCTTTTAATATCTCCTTAGTTTCACTATCATAAGCATTCCAATTGCCAACTGTCTTAACTAAATTTTCACCATAACCCTCTCCATAAAAACTGTTAATCATACTATAAAAATCATTTAAAGTATAAGGTTTATTATAAGTTAATTTACACTTATAAACATAAGCATTCTCACCAGACCTATTTAAATTGCCCTTCATCCAATCTATACTCCATTGTTCTTTAGTAAAAAATAGTCCCCTATCTTTCTCTAGCTTTCTGTGAGCACCATGTCTACTACCCACCATACTAGAATCAAACTCGCTGAATTCATTAGGGCTTACATGATACGCTATCGCTTCATTTGATACATCTTCTATAAAAGATTCCCTTATAACACCCCTAACAAAATTATTTAAATCCTCATTAATGCCATTTTCGACTATGCTTATATTGTTGGGGTCTAAAATCATTCTAACAGTAGATTTGGTAGAGCCACCACTATAAGAGTCAAGTACACCTTTCACATCAACATAATCAAACCCCAACCAATCAGCTAAGGCTGCTATGTTATTAGTTTTTATACCCCCATTTACGCCAAGTGCATAATTTAATTTTGCAGCTATTTCATCAAACTTATTACCATCAACCCCAGCATTTACGAAGCCTTGTTTAACATTTTTAATGTCTATAAAACGAAAACGACTACCTGGAGCATTTATCGTCACTCCATTATCACCTTTAGTATGAACCTTTAAAATTTTCTCTACAGAATTTTGAAAATCGAATGCTCTTTGAGGGTCCGCGTAAGTCTTTGCTACAGAATATACATCAGTTACGAATATAGGCTTTCTTATGGATAACTTCTTTCTTAGTTGCCCCACCTTATTTATCAAATTATGATACTCTTTATCATCACCCGCTTCCCTAGCCTCTGACATTGAATCTTGTATAGAGTTCCACTCATCTATATCATCCACATATTCTATATCTATATGTCTTTGAGTAAATCCGCCATCCTTCTCCAACTCTCTAACATCAGGAGTTCCATGATACCAAACTTCTTTATCAAAAGTATCCTCAAAAATTAATTTAATTTCTTCTCGTATGATTTTTCTGATTGAATCCATTAAAGATAAATAGTATTTAAAACTTAATATTTATTCATAGACTTTAAATTTACAACATATATAGATATGCTGTGACTGTATGGTAAATAATAAAAAGAGCAATCAGAAATAGTTGCTCTTTTTTATGTCTATATTTTGATATAAAAAAAGAGCCTATTATTTAAATAAGCTCTTTTTTATGTGTGTTTATTTTTATTGTTTATATCTTGTTGGCCATAATAGTTTCAATAACTAGATAAATATGAAGCTATGTCATTAATTGTATCATCATCTAAATTTAGAAAAAAACGTTCTTTTAATTCTTCATCCAATCCACTACTCTTAAATACACTAGTCATATCGACTGCAGAAGTATCACTCACCAATGTGGCTTTAGATAAATAAACATCGTCTAAGTTTATTGAATGTTCTGCTTCTTCAGACTGTTCCCAAACGCCATCACTCTTACTGAACCTTTCTGGTCTATACTCACCTTCAGTGTCTATATTAACATCACCACTCCATTCAGTTTTAATATATAATTCAACACCTTTAACTTCTAAAAAGAGACCTTCATCATCTGATAATTCACCTTTATAAAAAATCCCTTTACACCACTCAATTCTATTATCGTTTAACTCTTTAGCATAACATAACACTTCAGGTGAAGTGTTTGTTCCATTTTTAAATGTTGATAACATTTCTTCAGTTAATGCGTTAATATCTATATTATTAACATCTGCATTAACGTTCTCACTAATAATGCCAGCAAGCTGCCGCATTCTTTTTTGCTCTTCTTTTAATGGTGATTTAGTAATTTTCATTTTATTTTTTTTATAATTCATAATCAATTTTAAAACCTAATTTTCATCTAATGTAATACTTTCAACTAACTTATCTGCCTTTACAATAAATAGCAAAAAAAAACCTGGAACTAATGTCCCAGGCTTAATGTTTTTGTCTCAATAAATATTAGCAAGTACCAAGCGCTTTGCAAATCGCCTTAACGATGTCTGCAATGTTTTTGGTTCCCTCAAGAATTTCCATTATCTCTTCCTCGCTAACCCCAACAAGCTCGGCAAGAGCTTCAATTAGAGGTGTGTCTTCTGGAAACCCTGCTACTGCTGCTGCGATTGCTGCTCCAGCTGAAATCATAGTTGCTGAAAGACATGCAATACATGCTGGTGAGTCACACTGCACTAATGCATCAGGATGTGGATTGCCTGCTGCCGCATCCTCAAAATGCTTCCTAAGTTCTGGAATAACTTCATAGAAGTTTTCATCTATAAAAACTGGGCTATTTATTTCAAGTCCAAGTTCTATGAAAACTTCTGATGGAGATTTTATCGCTCTTGCGGCAAGTTCTTCGCTGGCAATAATTTTGTTAAATACTTCGAACAATTGTTCTTCTGTTTGTTTTTTCATTTTTATTTATTTTTAATTTTCTCTTTTTAATAAAGATTCTCTAATAATTTTCCTTATTGATTCGTTCATTTCATCTCTATAAACTTTATTTTGAGCATTTTTCATTTCAGCTTCTTAAACACCTCTGTCACGACCGTAAGTTCCAGCATTTGCAGCCATTGCTCCTTGTTGTAATATTGCTGAATATTCTGCATATAGTTTGGAGAGTACGGACTACAGAATGTGTGGGGTTCCTCAGGTGATTACATCTTTGCTTTATAATCTGTAATTAAGTATTCTAAATCTTGAATCATATCTCTTAAAGACTTAGTGTTGCTTCCGAAGGTACCTTTAGCAAAGTTTGGTCTAGCAACTTTTTGAACAAGTATTCTCTCAACATCAGTTTTAAAATTATTTACTAACATTTCTTCTTGCTCAAGTATAGCTTTCTTCTGAAGTTTAGAAACTTCTTCTTTTATTATTTCTTTTAGTTGTGTCTTTGTGATTTTCATTTTATTTTTTTTTTATAATTCATAATCAATTTTAAAGCCTAATTCTCATCTAATGTAATACTTTCAACTAACTTATCTGCCTTTTTAATAACTTCCGAATGAACTTTGTTCAACAACATATCCACACGTATATCTTCTTCTGAGTCAGACATTTTCTTAGCTAAATCAAATATATAATTAGCTACCTTATCATCACTTCCTAAGTTTATAATATTTTTAGTACTATCTTTAATTTGTGGAAAAAACATTTCGAAATTATCACCACTTTTTGCCATTGAAAGTTTAATTCCATTATCAGAAGTATGTTCTGAGTTGTCATCACTTTCATTAAGTCCCTTATCAATAGTTTTTGCTCCCTTTTCTATTTTATCACTAATAGCTTCTGCTCCCTTTTCTATTTTATCGCTAATAGATTCTGCTCCTTGTTGTAATTTATCACTAAACTTTTTAAGCTTACTTTTAACCTTGTCCATACCAAACACTTCCTCTAATCCACCATCATATTCTTTTTTTGAAATAGACTCTGACTTAGAAGCTTTATCCCAAGACTTCTTATCTGGATAATCTTTGTCTCCTTTTTTAGCTGGTGCTTCTCCTCTTTTTCTCTTAGCATGAATATTTGCCCATAATCCTTTAGACTCTTCATCAATCTCTTGCGCCTCAAGATAGTCAGAATCATTATCGCCCATAGTAGTATAATTAGGAATTGATGTAGGATGAGACTTAAACCCTAATTTATCTCCTAATTTATTTGGAACAAATCCTCTCCCCTCCTGATGGCTCCCAACAATATCATAAGTGTTTTTGCCATTTTCCATTTTATAAACAGTTTTAATTGGAGTATCTTCAAAAGATTCTCTAACAATTTTCCTTATTGATTCACTTAAAGATAGAGATGCATTTTTGGCAGTATTAAACCCTAATTTAATTGCATCTTCTACAGTTCCATATAAAACATCTCCTTCACCACCAACAACACTTCTTACTTCATCAAATGAAATTGGGTCAAATTTAGGAGTGGCGTCCCCAGGAAAAAATGTCCAAACAGTTAAGCCATCATCTTTAGGCCCCAAAATTAATGTTGTGTGTTTTACTAAAAGATTACTTTCAGGTATTTCAGCAACAGCTTCAGCACCTTCCCCCTCTCCTTTATGTGCGGGTTGAAACTTTACTTTTAAATCTTTTGGTAAACTTTTCATTTCAGCCACACCAAGCTTGCCAGGTATAGATGATTTAAATCCAATTGCAGGACTTGATATGTTTGGATGATTATAAGGTTCCCAGTCTGCATTAATTAAATCATCTATTGATAAAGTTTCTAGAAAAGTACTTCCAGCAGAATCTTTTCCAGGATTTCTTTGTTCAAGACTTTTCTTTAAATAACTTTCATCTGAATTTGAAAAAGCTTCTTTAACTTTATTGACAACACCAGTCTCTTCTTCATTAAGATTATTGCCATTAAGTTCTCTAACAATCTCTTTTTTTCTATTCTCAAGAATAGTTTTTTTCTGAAGTCTAGAAACTTCTTCTTTTATGATTTCTTTTAGTTGAGATTTGGTTATTTTCATTTCCTTGTTTTATAGCGCATAATCAATTTGAAAAAATAATACATTATCATCATCTGCCTTAAGAGTAATTAATAAATTATCACCCTCTGAACGGTTGTCAACATCAACAACAATTCCATGACCTTTATATTTATCTTCTAATACATCTTTTACTAACCCTGTAGCAACATCACTTGATATTTCTCCCCACTCTACAGCTTGTTCTAAATCATCTGAATCACTTCTTCCAAATAATTCATAGTGGTCAGCATCTATTTGTCCATCTTTAATCCAATCTATAGTTAATAAATCTTTTTTTATCTTATCAAACAATTCTTTTTTATCGTAAACTTCACCTTTAAATTCTACATCTTCATTTAAAAAATTAAAACTTTCTCTAACAATTTTTCTTATTGATTCGTTCATTTGAGCATTTGGTATTATAACAGCGTATTTACCTCCCCACTCACTAGCTCTAGGTATATCAGGATTGCCAGGAAAGGCAGATAATACAATGTATTGACCTTTTAAAACATTTCCTGATTCATCTTTTTTAGGTCTAACGACAATTGTTAACTTACCTGTTGAGAAAGTTCCCATATCTTCAGAGGTTTTTATTGCAGGAACTTTAATTTTATTTGGACCTTCTATCGTTTCAACTTCTACTTGTTGAGCATCTTTTAAGGTTTTAGCTTTGTCCATTGGCAAAACTAAATCATAACCAATTCCTGAAGAATCTAAACTAACAGTACCTGTACTGTTCGCTATTTTTTCAACCTCTTGAGGATTTATCTTAGATAAGTGAGATTTTACTAATTCCAATACAGATTTAATTGGTTTAGCAAATATAGAACCTTGACCTGGTTTGGTATGAACTTGTTCCAACTTTCCTGCTAACCATTCTGGTACTTCTATATCAAATTCAACAGCAACATTAGCATCTTCTTCATTCATTTGTGTTTGTATATCGGCAGCTCCTTGTTGTAATTTATCAGAAAACTTTTCAAACTTACTTTTACTAGCTTCAGAACGACAATTGTCATTTTTACAATGATAATTTATAATTTTTTTACCTTGGAATTTTCCCCCTCTAGGAACATTTGTTTCTAATTTACCTTCATAATTATCACCTTCAGCTTTTTGTATTAAAGCATTTTTATTAACTAATCCTTTTTCTTTAGAAATAAAATCATCTAACTTTTTTTCAAAATCTTTTCTTGCTTGTTCTGCAGCTTTTTTAGCTTTGCCCATACCAAACAACTCATTTAAATCTTCTTCATTCACTTGTACATTTTCATTCAGCTCCACTTTAATGCTGTTAACATCTAAAGTAATCGCGTCTTGTCCCATGTGTTTATCTCCATTTTCTATAAACTTAAAAGCAACTTCTACTTGTTCGCCTTCATAATTATCCATATAAACTTCATATTCTTTATCAACTTCAAAATCTCGCTCATACATTTTGCCATCACCTTGCTGCGACTCAAGTGCATTATAAAAGTCGTCAGAATCTATTTCATCTCCTAAATCATTTGGTATTATTAAAGTTTGGCTACCATCTTCTCCTCTATGAATATAAGGCCCACCCTCATTAAGCGTTCTCATCTCTCTAATGATATCTCTCTTTCTATTCTCAAGTATAGCTTTCTTCTGAAGTTTAGAAACTTCTTCTTTTATTATTTCTTTTAGTTGTGACTTAGTTATTTTCATTTTGCTTTAATTAATAATTATATATAAATATGATTTAAAAATCTTTTTTATGCTAAATAAATAGTTGGAATCAAACTCGCGAATATAAATTTTCGCGTTAATTTTTTTAAACGCTCCGCGTTAAATTT
>TARA_R110000868_G_scaffold26347_8_pt1 | contig 13675 bp, 9 predicted proteins | sample TARA_R110000868 | Tara Oceans TARA_R110000868 (sample SAMEA4397489) | marine metagenome | biome: Polar Biome; feature: [SRF] surface water layer (ENVO:00010504); material: water (ENVO:00002006), including particulate matter (ENVO:01000060) such as... | depth 5 m | reverse complement strand
TTTCTCGACGACGCGGCTGATCGATTCCGGCCCGAGCGGCGCGAACGGAATGACCGCGTCGAGACGATTGCGGAATTCCGGCGTGAAGAGACGCTCGACCGCTTTTTCGGCCTCGTCATCCTTCTTGCCGCGGCCGAAGCCGATGGCTTCCTTGGCGGCATCGGAGGCGCCTGCATTCGTCGTCATCACCAGGATGACATTGCGGAAATCGACCTTCTTGCCGTTGCTGTCGGTCAGCGTGCCGTTATCCATGACCTGCAGCAGGATATTGAACAGGTCCGGGTGTGCCTTCTCGATTTCATCGAGCAGCAGCACAGAGTGCGGGTGCTGGTCGACGCCATCGGTCAGAAGACCGCCCTGATCAAACCCGACATAGCCTGGAGGCGCACCGATCAGGCGCGAGACGGCATGGCGTTCCATGTATTCCGACATGTCGAAGCGAAGCAGTTCAACACCGAGAATATCGGCCAATTGCTTGGTCACCTCGGTCTTGCCGACGCCGGTCGGGCCAGAGAAGAGATAGCAGCCGATCGGCTTGTTGGGCTCACGCAGGCCGGCCCGTGACAGCTTGATCGCCGTCGACAGACGGTCAATCGCGTCCTGCTGGCCGAAGACAACGCGTCCGAGATCGGTCGGCAGGCTCTTGAGCGCCTGGGTGTCGTCCTTGGAGACGGATTTCGGAGGAATGCGGGCCATGGTCGCAACCACGCCTTCAACTTCCTTGACACCAATCGTCTTCTTGCGCTTGGACGCAGGCATCAGACGCATTTGCGCCCCGGCCTCGTCGATCACGTCGATCGCCTTGTCGGGCAATTTGCGGTCGCCCATATAGCGCGCCGACAATTCAACAGCCGTCTTGAGCGCTTCATTGGTGAAGCGGACATCGTGGAAATCCTCGAAATAGGATTTCAGCCCTTGCAGGATCTTGATCGTGTCAGGCACGGATGGCTCGGCCACGTCAATCTTCTGGAAGCGCCGCGCCAGGGCCCGGTCTTTCTCGAAGTGCTGACGGTATTCCTTATAGGTTGTCGAGCCCATACAGCGCAGACCGCCCTGCAGGGCCGGCTTCAGCAGGTTGGACGCATCCATCGCGCCGCCCGATGTCGCACCGGCACCGATCACCGTGTGGATCTCATCGATGAAGAGCACCGAGTCATCGGTCTCCTCGAGTTCCTTGACGACCTGTTTGATGCGTTCCTCGAAATCACCGCGATAGCGGGTTCCGGCCAGAAGTGCGCCCATGTCGAGCGAATAGATGGTGGCATTCGCCAGCACGTCGGGCACGTCATGTTCGACAATCTTGCGGGCGATACCTTCGGCGATGGCGGTTTTGCCAACGCCGGGATCACCGACCAGAAGCGGATTATTCTTGCGGCGGCGGGCGAGCACCTGGATGCAGCGCTCGACCTCATGATCGCGCCCGATCAGCGGATCGACCTTGCCGGCCTTCGCCTTCTCATTGAGGTTGACGCAATAGGCCGTCAGCGCCTCGCCATCCTTGGGTTTGTCGGCCGTTTCCTCGACGCCGCGCACGATTTTCTGTTCGCTGGCGCCGGGTTTGCGGCCAATCCCGTGAGAGATGAAGTTGACCGCGTCATAGCGGGTCATATCGCGCTCGGCGAGGAAGTAGGCCGCGTGGCTCTCGCGCTCGGCGAACAGGGCAACCAGGACATTCGCCCCGGTCACTTCCTCGCGCCCTGCGTTCTGCACGTGAATGACGGCGCGCTGGATGACGCGCTGGAAGCCGGCAGTCGGCTTGGCGTCTTCCTCGTCATCGACGACGAGTTCGGAGAGCTCGTTATCGACGTATTCCACGAGCGTGGCGCGCAATTCGTCGAGATCGACGTCGCACGCTTTCATCACCGCATTGGCATCGCCGTCATCCACAAGGGAAAGAAGGAGGTGTTCCAGTGTCGCGAATTCATGGCCGCGCTCATTGGCATAACCGAGGGCGCGGTGAAGGCTGTCTTCGAGATCGGCTGAGAAAGAAGGCACCACTCTATTCCTTTTCCATCGTGCACTGGAGCGGATGCTGAGCCCGCCGTGCGGCGTCCATGACCTGGGCTACCTTTGTTTCGGCAACCTCATACGTATATACGCCGCACATTCCGACACCATTTTGGTGAACGTGCAGCATGATTGTGGCTGCCTCGTCGGGGGACTTGCGAAAGATCCGGACCAGGACCTCCACGACAAACTCCATTGGCGTATAGTCATCATTGAGTAGCAGGACACGGTAAAGCGAAGGTTTCTTTGTCGCCGGCCGGGTCTTCAGAGCGAGCCCGCGCTCCTCATCCTGCCCCGCATCATCTTGTTTTCTTTCAGTCATAATAAAATCACGCTCGGATGGCAGTCACAGCCAGTTTCATAAAAGAATAGGCTTCACGGGGCGCGGTGGGAAGGCTTGGCGGTCAGCCAAAGCGTAATCTGACGCGGTTTTTCACTCATTTCGACTCACACAATCTGGGAAGCCGGAGCGCAAAAAGAAAGGGCCCGGTGTAAAACACCGGGCCCAGGCGGGGAGAAAATTGTCAGTCGGTAGCGGATTAGCGCTGCGACTGAGCCAGCTCGACGACGGCGGCGAAGCGGGTGTTCAGCGGCTTCGCGCCATCCTTGACCAGGCCGGACATGAGGTCCGAGGTCTTGTTCAGTTCAGCGAGATAGGTGTCCATCGCGGATTTCGCGTAGCTGGACTGGATCTCGAAGATTTCCTGCAGTGACTTGGCAGAGGACAGGGCCTTCGACGCTGCAACACCCTCTTCCATCGCCGACTTGGCATAGGCCGCGGCGTTGGTGGTGACAGTTTCAAGTCCCTTGCCGGTCACGGTGGCCGAAGCGATCACAGCTTCGACAGTGTCCTTGTGAAAGGCGGTCGCTTCATTGACGGCCTTCAGCGTCTTCTCGAAACCTTCCTTGAAGGTGTCATTGGTCGCGGCGGTCATGGCTTCCATCGTATTGGTCATCGGCTTGCTCGTTTCAGCTTTGACCGGAGCAGCAGCTTTGCTGGCGGTCGGTTTCCTGGTTCTCGCGGCAGCAGGCTTGCTGGCGAGCTTTGTCTTCTTTGCGACCTGCTTTTTGGCAGCAGGAACGGTACGGACCGTTGGCTTTGCAGCCATGGCCTTCGCAGGAGCCGCAGGTTTCTCGGTTGCACCTGGCGTTGCGGCTTTCGTCGCAGGGGCAACAGCGTTCACCGATTTCGCCTTGGCGGCGGTCACGGGCGTTTCGGCGGATTTGACTGATGTATCGGTCATGTTTCGCTTCTTCGATGCTGCAGTGGCTCTTCGCAGTCGCAATATATCTACCCACCCACCCCGGCAGGGTCAAGCGGTTTTTGTGCAGTGCAGCATTTAATTTTTCATAACCCCGAACGCAGGCTTAACCGAGTGGAAACTTCGCCCCCGTGAAGATGCCGGGATGTTCTGGCGTTTCCCCCTCTTTGTCACAGGTATTGCCCTGGCGATGCTGATCGCCCTGGCGACCGGCCCCGCCGGCGCGGACACGCCGCGCTATGCGGCATTTGTGGTCGATACCGAGACCGGCAATGTCCTGCACTCGCGGCAATCGGAAGCCCAGCGCTATCCCGCCTCGCTGACCAAGATGATGACGCTCTATCTCCTGTTCGAAGCAATCGACTCCGGCGAGATGGGTTTGAACGACCCGATCCGCATCTCGGCTCACGCCGCGAATGCATCCCCCTCGCGCCTCGACCTGGAAATTGGCTCGACGATCTCGGCGGAGGATGCCATCCGCGCGCTTGTGATCCGCAGCGCCAATGATGTCGCTGTCGCTGTCGGTGAACGCCTTGGCGGCACGGAAACCCAGTTTGCCACCCTGATGACCAACAAGGCCCGCGAGCTCGGCCTGCCCGGCACGACTTTCCGCAATGCGTCCGGCCTGCCCAATTCCGGCCAGGTCACCACCGCACGCGACATGGCCCGCCTTGCGATTGCGCTGCGCCGGGATTTCCCCGGCTATTACCATTATTTCAACGAGACGAGCTTCGTGTGGGACGGGCGCACCTATCGCAATCATAACACGCTTGTCGGCCGCGTTGACGGCGTTGACGGGCTCAAGACCGGCTATATCCGCGCCTCCGGCTTCAATGTCGTTGTCTCGGCCGAGCGCGGGGACCACCGCCTGATCGCTGTTGTGATGGGCGGTCCGACGGCTGCATCGCGCGATGCCCATGCCGAAGAATTGCTCAATGCCGCTTTCTCCTCGCTGGAGCAGCGCGATGACCGGCAATTATTCGCCGCCCTCTCCTCGCCGCGTATCAGTCCGATCCGCCAGCAGGAACTGATCGCCCAGGACGTCGCCGCGCTTAATCTCGACGGGCCGACCGAAATGGGCTCGGCTGAAGCAGCCCCGCCCCTGCGCATCGTGCTTGATGACGAGACCTCGCAATTGCCCGACGCTGCCCCGGCCCGGATGGCCACAGCCGCGCCGGAGCCAAGCCTGCTCCGCGGCGCCTGGTCGGTGCAGGTCGGCGCCTATAATTCGGCCTCTGCCGCGCGCGAACGCCTCGACCGGGTGACACCGGCCTCGCCAATTCTCGCCCTCGCCCAGCCGGCTGCACGTGCCGTTGACGTCAACGGGAACCGCCTCTGGCGCGCCCGTTTCGAGGCCCTGACCGCAGACGAGGCGGCCAATGCCTGCGCCCAGCTCTCAGCGCGCAGTGAGCCCTGCTACACCGTCGCCCCGGGCCGCTAATCAAGCCTCTGCTATCGGCCAATAGCCGCACGTCGGTTGACTTAGCCTGCCTGCTCGCACACTTTCCGGCGCCTTGACCACAGCCTGGTCGCCCTCTTCCCGCCCCGGAAATGAACCCGATGAATGTTGTCGTCGTAGAATCGCCTGCCAAAGCCAAGACCATCAACAAGTACCTGGGAGAGAACTATATTGTTCTCGCCAGCTTCGGCCATGTGCGCGATCTGCCCGCCAAGGATGGCTCGGTAAAGCCCGACGAAGACTTCGCGATGGCCTGGGAAGTTGACCCGAAATCCGCACCGCGGGTGAAGGCGATTGCCGATGCGCTCAAGGATTCCGACCGTCTGATTCTCGCGACCGACCCGGATCGCGAGGGTGAGGCGATTTCCTGGCACTTGCTGGAAGCGCTGACCAAGCGCCGCGTGCTCAAGGACGTCACCGTCGAGCGCGTCGCCTTCAACGCCATCACCAAACAGGCCGTTCTCGACGCCATGGCGCATCCGCGCGCCGTCGACATGGAATTGGTCAATGCCTATCTGGCGCGCCGGGCGCTGGATTATCTGGTCGGCTTTACGCTTTCGCCCGTGCTGTGGCGCAAACTGCCCGGCTCGCGTTCGGCCGGCCGCGTGCAGTCGGTCTGCCTGCGCCTGATCTGCGACCGCGAACTGGAAATCGAGAAGTTCAAGTCCGAAGAATACTGGTCAATCGACGCCGATGTCCTCAGCGGCTCTGACACATTCCGCGCCCGCATGGTCACCCATGAAGGCAAGAAGCTGCAGAAGATGACGATCAAGGATCGCGCCATGGCCAATGCGGCCGTTGCGGCGATCAAGGCGGCCAGCTTTACCATCAGCGCCGTTGAGGCCAAGCCGACCAAGCGCAATCCGCCACCGCCCTTCACGACCTCGACCCTGCAGCAGGAAGCCGCCCGCAAGCTCGGCTTCTCGGCGACGCGGACGATGCAGACGGCGCAAAAACTCTATGAAGGCGTCAATCTGGGCGGCGAGACGACCGGTCTCATCACCTATATGCGGACCGATGGCGTCTCGATGGATGGCAGCGCCATCAATCAGGCCCGCGACGTGATTGGCCGCGAGCATGGCGCGCTCTATGTGCCCTCCTCGCCGCGCCTTTACTCGACCAAGGCCAAGAATGCCCAGGAGGCCCACGAAGCCATCCGCCCGACCAGTTTCTCGCGCCTGCCGGAAAGCCTGCATCTCGATGGCGATATGGCGCGCCTCTATCAGCTGATCTGGCGCCGGGCCATGGCCAGCCAGATGGAAAGCGCCCGCTTCGAGCGCACCACAGTTGATATCCTGAGCGCCGACCAGCAGACCGCCCTGCGCGCTGTCGGCTCGGTGCTGCTGTTTGACGGCTTCCTGGCGCTTTACCAGGAAGGCACGGATGACGAGGAATCGGAGGCCGAGGCCCGCCTGCCCAAAATCGTCGCCGGCCGCGATGTCGGCATCGACAAGACGCATGCCGATCAGCACTTCACCCAGCCGCCGCCGCGCTTCACCGAAGCCTCGCTGGTCAAGCGCATGGAAGAGCTCGGCATTGGCCGCCCCTCGACCTATGCCTCGACCCTGCAGGTCCTCAGCGACCGCGAATATGTGCGCATGGAAAAGACGCGCTTCTATCCCGAGGACAAGGGCCGGGTTGTCACCGCCTTCCTCGAGAATTTCTTCCCGCGCTATGTTGAATATGACTTCACCGCCGATCTGGAGACCCAGCTCGACCGCGTCTCCAATGGCGAACTCGACTGGAAGCAGCTCCTGCGTGATTTCTGGACGCATTTCCGCGCCGCCGTCGATGATATCGGCGATCTGCGCATCGGTGCCGTGCTCGACGCGCTCAATGAAGCGCTCGCGCCGCATATCTTCCCGGAAAAGGAAGACGGGTCGGATCCACGCCTTTGCCCGTCCTGCAAGATCGGCACGCTGAGCCTGCGCCTGGGCAAGTTCGGCGCCTTCCTGGGTTGTTCAAACCACCCCGATTGCAAATTCACACGCCAGATGAGCCCCACCGATGAGGGCGCCGGCGATGGCGATCGCGAGATCACGCTGGATCCCGTTACCGGCAAGATGATCATGCTCAAGAATGGCCGCTTTGGCTGGTATCTCGAGATCGAGGGCGAGGGTGAAGATGCCAAGCCCAAGCGCTCATCCATTCCCAAGGGCTGGGATCAACACGCCCTGACCGACGAACAGGCGATCAAGCTGATCGCCCTGCCGCGCACCGTTGGCGATCACCCCGAGGACGGCAAGCCGATCACCTCGAATATCGGCCGCTATGGCCCCTATGTTCACCACGACAAGACCTATGCGAATATTCCCAATATCGAGGATGTGTTCGATATCGGCCTCAACCACGCGGTCTCCGTGCTCGCCGACAAGCGGGCCGGCGGCGGCCGCCGCGGCGGTTCGACCGCGCTCAAGGAATTGGGCGAGCATGAGGGCAAGCCCGTGCGGATCATGGCCGGGCGTTTTGGCCCCTATGTGAAGTATGAGAAGATCAACGCCACCCTGCCCAAGGATGCCGATCCGGAGACCATGACGCTGGAAACAGCGATGGAACTCGTCGTGGCCCGCGCGGCGAAGGGCGGCAAACCGGCGAAAAAGGCCGCAGCGAAGAAGCCGGCTGCCAAGAAGAAAGCTCCGGCCAAGAAGACGGCCGCGGCGAAGAAAGAGCCTGCCGCCAAGGCGACGACGGCCAAGAAACCTGCGGCGAAGAAGCCCGCAGCGAAGAAACCGGCGGCCAAGAAGGCCCCACCCGCTGAGAAGGCAGATTAATCGCGGTGAGCGCAGATGATCCGAAACGGGCTGGTCTCAGCCGTGAAGCCCTGATCGAAGCCATCAAGCTGGGTGGCGGCGAATTCGACAAGCGTGCCCTCTCCCGCGCCCTCAATCTCAAGACGGGCGAGGAAAAGCACCAGATGCGCCAATTGCTTGAGGCGCTCGAAGCCGATGGCACCATCACCCGCGATGCCGACCGCAATTTCGCACTCGCGGGCGTTTTGCCAGCGGTCTGCGTCGTCGAGATCACCGGCCGCGATATTGATGGCGAGCTGCTGGCCACGCCAGCGCGCGTCGCGGGCGAGACACCGCTCATCCGCCTCGCGCCCGGCGAAGGCAAGGGCGGGCGCGGCGAAGCGGCGCTGGGTGTTGGCGACAAGGCGCTGGTGCGTTTGAAGGCCGATGATGAGGGTGGCTATGAGGCTCGCCTGATCCGCAAGCTCGGCCATTCCGTCCAAAAGATTCTCTGCGTCCTGCGCAAGCCCGCCAAAGGTCCCTATCGGCTGATTCCCGTCGACCGCCGCTCGCGCCACGAACTCGTCCCCGCAAAGGGCGAGTCCGACAAGGCCAATGATGGCGATCTCGTCCTGTGCGAACTGGCCAAGGAACGCCGCAACGGGCTCAAGACGGCGACCATCCTGGAAGTGCTCGGTGATGTGAACTCGCCCGGCGCCGGCAGCATTATCGCCCTGCATTCCCATGGCGTGCCGATGGGCTTTTCCGACAAGGAAAGCCGCGAAGCCGAGACCATCCCCGTCGCCCGCAACAAATCGCGCGAGGATTTGCGCTCCCTGCCGCTGATCACCATCGATCCGGAAGACGCGAAGGACCATGACGATGCCGTCTGGGCCGCCGCTGATACGGATGCGAAGAATGAAGGCGGCTGGATCGTCATGGTCGCGATCGCCGATGTCGCCGCCTATGTGAAGTCGGGTAGCGATCTCGACCGCGGCGCCTATAAGCGCGGCAATTCGGTCTATCTGCCCGACCGCGTCGTGCCGATGCTGCCGGAACGCCTGTCCAATGATCTGTGCTCCCTGCGCGAGGGCGAGGATCGCCCCTGCCTCGCCGTGCGCATGGTGTTTGACCGTCATGGCAATAAGCGTGGCCATAAATTCCTGCGCGGCTGGATGAAGTCCGCCGCCAAGCTCTCCTATAACGAGGCCCAGGCCGCCATAGACGGCCAGGGCAATGCCAAGGCCAATGCGCTGCTGGAAAGCGTGCTCAAGCCGCTCTGGGGCGCCTATGCCTCGCTGTGCATTGCTCGCGCCAGACGCGAGCCACTTGAGATTGATTCGCCTGAACGGCGAGTGCGGGTCGGCGAAGACGGCAAGGTGACCGGCGTGGAGACGCGCGAGCGTTTCGATGCCCACCGCCTGATCGAGGAATGCATGATCCAGGCAAATGTCTGCGCCGCCGAGACGCTCGAGGAAAAGCGCACACCGCTGATCTACCGTGTCCACGAGGAGCCTTCGCGCGAAAAGATCGAGGCACTGGCCGACTACCTGCCGAGCATCGGCCTGAAATGGACGCGCGGCGACAAGATCGCGACGGGCCGTTTCAACCAGCTCCTGCGCAATGCCAAGGGCGGCGATCACTATGAGACCGTCAATGATGTCGTCCTGCGCAGCCAGTCCCAGGCCGTCTATCACACGGTCAATCAGGGCCATTTCGGCCTGCATCTTGAACGCTACGCCCACTTCACCTCGCCGATCCGCCGCTATGCCGATCTCACGGTCCACCGCGCGCTGATCCGCGCCCTCAAGCTGGGGGATGACGGACAGACCGATGAGGAACGCAGCCGCCTGACCGCGATTGCCGAAGAGATCACCCAGTCGGAACGCCGCGCCATGGCAGCGGAACGCGATGCGGTTGACCGCTTCATCGCTCTCTATCTAGCCGATCATATCGGCGGTGAGTTTGATGGGCGCATCACGGGGGTGACGCGCTTTGGCGCCTTCGTGAAGCTCAGCGATACCGGCGCAGACGGCCTTGTGCCGATCAGCCGGCTGGGCGGTGAGCGCTTCATCCATGACGAACGCGCCCACGCCCTGATCGGCGAGCAGACCGGCGGCCGTTTCCGCCTCGGCATGGTGGTCAGGGTGCGCATCGAGGAGGCCACCCCGATCACCGGCGGCCTCCTGCTGGAACTCCTCACCGAGGCCGAGCCCGGCCCGCGCCCCAAGCGCGGCAGCGGCCGTCCGATGGGCAGCGCACCCGGTCAGCAGACCCGGGGGCGCCCCTTCAAGAAGGGCAAGCGGCGATGAATGACGAAGTCCGCACGCCGGCACAGCGGACCTTGCGTCCCCGGCTGGCGGCCTCGCTGATCCTGACGCGTGGCAGCCGCGATACGGCGGAAGTCCTGATGGGCCGCCGCTCGGCGCGCCATGTCTTCATGCCCAATAAATACGTCTTCCCCGGTGGCCGCGTTGACCGCGCCGACCTGACGGCCCCCGTCGCGGAAGATCTCGCCGGTGATGTCATCGAGGTCATGTTGCGTGCCCTGCCCGAACGCCGCGCCCGCGCCGCCGCCGCAGCCGCGGTCCGCGAGACCGCCGAAGAGACCGGCCTGTTGATCGCACGCGCCGGCACAGCCCGCACGCGGCATCCCAACTGGGCGCCCTTCCGCGCCAGCGGCGTCCTGCCAGACCTCTCGCCGCTGCGGCTGATCACGCGCGCGGTCACCCCGCCCGGCCGCACGCGGCGCTTCGACACCTGGTTCTTCACCGCCGACGAATCGGCCCTGTGCGATGACCGTGCGCCGCAGCCGAGCAGCGAGCTCGAGGATGTCCGCTGGGTGCCGCTCAGCGAGGCCCGCACACTCGACCTGCCCATCGTCACGCATTTCGTGCTGGGCGAGCTGGAGCGCGTGCTGCCGCCCTCTCCCCAGCCCACACGCTGGATCCGCGATGTGCGCGGCAAGATGTCCGTCCAGATCCTCTGAGGCCGGCACAGCCGGGCGTGTGCATTTTCGCTGACGCCCGCCGCGCCGCTGATTATACCCGGGCCATGACCGGCTTTTTTCACCAGCCCCGTTTCGCCAATAATCGCGCCCTGACGGCAGCGATTGCCTGCGCTGTCGTCTGCGGCATCGTGTTTGGCCTCTCCATGCCGCTGATTTCGCTGCGGCTGGAATACATGACCGGGTCGGGCCTTCTGGTCGGGCTCAATGGTGCGGCCGCAGCACTTTCGACCCTGGTCATGGCACCCATCGTGCCGCGCCTGATGGCGAAAGCCCCGGCGCGCGCCCTGCTGGCGGGTAGCCTGGCCCTGTCGGCCCTGATGTTCCTCGTCTTCCCGCACTTCCCCAATGTCTGGGCCTGGTTTGCGATGCGCTTCACATTCGGCGCCTTCGTGACCGTGGTCTTCGTCATCAGCGAGACCTGGATCAACCAGATCGTGACGCCGGCGCGCCGGGCCTTCATCCTGGGGATATATGGCACAGCCCTGTCGGCGGGTTTCGGCATTGGCGGTCTGCTGTTCGCGGCCTTCAGCATGGCGGGCGATCTTCTGTTTTACATTGGCAGCGGCATTTTCCTGCTCGGCACCCTGCCCGTGCTGTTATTGCGTGGGCCGCAAGCCGTTGCGCCGAGCCCGGACGATTCCTCGACCCGCGCGCTGATCGCCGCCGCAAAGACCGCGCCCGCCGCGATTCTCGCCGGTCTCGCCTTCGGGGCCATCGAAACCCTGATCTTCTCGCTCCTGCCAGTCTATGCCGAGCGAATCGAGCTCGACACGGTCGCAATCGGAATGATGGTGTTTGCCGTCGCCATGGGGGCGCTGTGCTTCCAGATCCCGCTCGGCTGGCTCGCTGACCGCACGGATCGCCGTGCAACGCTCACAGGCATAGCCCTGGTGGCCACAATCGGTCCTGTGCTGGTGTGGGCCGCCGGACCGCATCTCGGGCTCCTGCTGCCCATCCTTTTTATCCAGTCCGGTGTCGCCAGCGGGCTCTACACTGTCGGGCTATCGCTCTTGGGCGAACGCTTTACCGGCGGCGCCATTGCCGGCGCCAATGCCGCCTTCATCTTCGCCTACGGGCTGGGCTCCTTCATCGCCCCACCGGTCGCGGGGACGGCGATGGACGGGTTCGGGCCGGCCGGGCTCCTGCTTGTCCTGGGCGCCACGGCGGGCGGCTATCTGCTAATCCTGCTGGTCAGACCGCATCCAACCGCTCGCACCAGTTGACACCCGCCGCACCTTGCGTATGTTCGCGCGCTCTCGCGACGGCATGGGGCCGAGTGCGCGTGCAGCATCAGGACGACTGAGATATGGCGAAGCCGACAACCATTAAAATCCGCCTGAACTCGACGGCTGATACGGGTTATTTCTACGTGACCAAGAAAAACGCGCGCACCATGACCGAAAAGCTCGTGCTGAAAAAGTACGACCCGGTTGCCCGCAAGCACGTCGAATTCAAAGAAGGCAAGATCAAGTAGAAACGGGTAACCGTTTCATTTGGTCCGCGTAAATCAGGCTGCAGCCCACGCTGCGGCCTTTTCGCGTTTTCGTGTCTTGTTTGACTGAAATAGCCGGAAAATCAGCGAGTCAATGCAGCCCTCATGCTGCGGCGCTGGCCGCCTCGACGCGGTTACGCCCCTCGCCCTTGGCGAGATAGAGCGCTTCGTCAGCGCGTCGCAGGAGCGAGTCGGCGCTCTCGCCGGCCGAGGCCTGCGCAATACCGATACTCACCGTCACCGGCGCCGTCTTGCCATCGGGCAGTTTGAACCGTTCCGAGGCAATCGACACCCGCAGCCGCTCGGCGGCGATGCGGGCCTCGGCCAGGCCGGCGCCCGGCATGACGATCAGGAATTCCTCACCGCCATAGCGTGCCGCCAGATCCAGCGCCCGCAAATCCACCAGAAGGCGATCCGCGAAGGCGCACAGCACCTTGTCGCCGCCCTCATGGCCGAAATTGTCATTGATCTGCTTGAAATGGTCGATATCGGCGATGAGCAAGGACACGGGCGCACCACCATTATTGGCGCTCTCGACAGCCTGACGCAGGCGCGAGGCGATATAGCGGCGATTATGCAGCCCGGTCAGCGGATCGGTGACCGCCATTTCCAGGCTCTCATCGAGCTGGTTGCGCAGCCGGTCGGCATAGCGCTTGCGGCGCAATTGCGTCGTCACCCGGGCGGTCATCTCGCCTGAATCGACCGGACGGTGGATGATGTCATTCACCCCGAGATCAAGCGCGCGGACGGCATTGCTGACATCGCCTGGATTGATGACGGCGATGATGGGCAATTGCCGCGTCGCCGCATCCGAGCGGATCCGGGCGCACAGCCGCAAACCATCAAAGCCCGGGCTGGTGAGATCAACGACAAGGAGGTCGGCAGCATCCCGCGCGGCCGTCAGGCCCACGACGGGATCGGTCTCGACCTGGGTGCGGACCTGCGGCGGCATCGCGGCAGCGTAACGGGTTCCGGCGCGCGAATCAGCGCTGATGATGACAGCCTGAGACACCGCGTGATCTTCATCAATCGGCTCGCTGAGGATGGCGCTCAGCGCGTCATTTGATTCCCGGAAGCGCAATTCATCGAGCACGGTTTTCAGACGGAGCAGGCTGCGCACCCGGGCGAAGAGCGTCACATCATCAATCGGCTTGGTGAGAAAATCGTCGGCGCCCGACTCAAGACCGCGAATCCGGTCATCGCGCTGATCGAGCGCCGTGACCATGACCACGGGAATATGGCGCGTATGGGGATCCGCCTTCAGGCGGCAGCACGTCTCATACCCGTCCATGCCGGGCATCATCACGTCGAGCAGAATGAGGTCGGGCTGTTCACGGCGCGCCACCTCAATCGCCGTAAAGCCGTCAACGGCTGTGCAGACGTCGAAATATTCCGCCTGAAGCTTGGCTTCAAGCAGGCGCACATTGGCGGGTTGATCGTCAGCTACGAGGATGCGTGCGCTCATCGACCTCCCCCTAGTCGAGGAACTGACGAACGGTTTCGATGAAGGTGGTCACGGTGATCGGCTTGGACAGATAGGCCTCGCAGCCTCCCTGGCGAATCCGTTCCTCGTCACCCTTCATAGCGAAAGCCGTCACAGCCACGATCGGGATGGCACAAAGCGTCTCATCATCCTTGAGCCACTTGGTGACTTCAAGACCGGAGACTTCAGGCAATTGGATATCCATCAGGATAAGATCGGGAAGATGCTCGCGT